>Ga0308171_1000891_pt1 | contig 49303 bp, 47 predicted proteins | sample PhyGR1_FD_202135 | JGI IMG/M metagenome (GOLD analysis project Ga0308171, IMG submission 202135) | Phyllosphere microbial communities from UC Gill Tract Community Farm, Albany, California, United States - DLSLSG.R1 | ecosystem: Host-associated > Plants > Phyllosphere > Unclassified | place: USA... | reverse complement strand
TCTATATTTTTTGAATTTCCAATAAATGCAGTGTTTTATTTAGTCAAATTCAATTTTAAAATCGAACACAATAAATAAAAAATAGTTCTTCTTAATTACAAGAAAAGCGATCAGACTGAAGACAAAGTTGTGGTTTTTCTCTTGATTGAAAAGAACTGCTTTTTTGTGTGCTTCGAATCGTTTCGCTGCTTAGTCATTCTTACTTGTTTTTCCTTAGGAAGCGATTTTGAGCGAACAAACGCTTTTTCTTTCACGCTTCCGAGGAAAACTCTTGTTTTCACACCACTTTTTATAACTACATAAGACAAAAAATGATTATTTATCTTTTTATTCCAAGATCCTTTAATTGAGAACCACAAGATAGATCCTCTAAAATTCTTCAGCAGTTTCTCTGGATTCTTTTATAATGCTTGTTCTTTCCTTTAGGAATAACTGACCTAAAAATTGACTTTCGGTCATTCCATTTAAAAATCTAGATTCTTCAAGAGATGTATTGTTGTCTTCAATATTATTGAGTGGTAAACGTTTGAATGTATTGAAGTCATTCCCCTCAGACGTAAGTGCTCGGACTTGTAAGCTAGAGCCAAAAGATTTAGTAGATAAGTTTTTATTATTATAGTAATTAATCCTTTTAATTATACTTGTTTGATCACTAGGATCGTCAAAGTACGATTTGTACCATTTAACTTTGGAAGTTTTACTGTATATTTGTATAACACCCGCAATAGTTTTCAGTTGAGTAGCAGTAAATCCTGCAAATCTCCCTACGTATCCATAATGCATATTTCCTAAATTTTCGCCTTTCATTGTGCGACCACTAAAAACGTAGCTGTCAGTCGCTCCATGAGCATACTTGTAATGCCATGGTCCTCTACTCTGCACTTTATTAGCAAAGAAACGGCCTGTTCCACAGGAACGGTTTTATCTTCAATTCTATATTGGTAGACTCTTGTAGCATTTTTTAACATAATTGATGAGAATAAAGAAGTAACGTTTCCTCCTGGATTTACTACACTATAAATACTTACCGTTCCCTCAGCAGACTCTACCTCTTTCAGCTTTAACACTTGAATATGAACTTACAGTAATAGCTAATACAGCTAAAGACGATATTAAAACATTTTTTCAATTTAAGCTCCGCTTTCATTGGTATACGCTATAGGATAATGATATCAACAACTGAAATAGGAGGATAGAAATGAAAAAACGTATTATTAACTTATATCTAGCAACATTCTTGGCATTTTTGTTTATTCACAATTCTTTCTTTAACAAAGATTTTCACTCATTCTTTTTAAACACTTTCTCAATAAATCCTGTTTTATTTTCAATTTTTTTAAGTGCTTTTTTCGTTTTACTTTCTTTTTTAGCAATGTTTAAAACGAATACGAAACAAAAAGTTGGACTCACAATTAATCTTCTAATCAATCTCACTTTTGTAATTATTACTTTAATCATTACATTAGTCGCATTACCATTTTCGTGATTTCAAAAAAAATAGAATTACCTTTACTCTTAAGGAGAAAAATCAAAAAATAGTTCCCTATATCTTTACAACTTGAAGTAAAAAACCTTTTAAAGGAGATGTAGTAGTCAAAATTGTTCTTTAAATTCAATTTCTAATTCATTCCGCATTTTATCTAGTATATTTTTATCAACTTTTTAAAGAAGTTTAGAAATTTCACCTAACCTCTCATTTGAAAATTCTATATTTTCAACATCGACTTCTTTTTCGTGTCATCATTACAAGTTGTTTAACCACAGAAAGATATTCTAAATCATATGCTTCCAAAGAATTATTTGAATAAATATATGCTCGATCTGAATAATTTGCCTTCATTTTTAGTATCAACTGTTCTATAGTGTATTTTTTGGGTATCATTTCAGTCGAATGTATTACATTTTTTAAAAAAAGTATATAACGACTGGAACGATGTAGATATTCTATGCCCCCTCATATTGTATCCTGGCTCATTACGTTCTCTTTCCTCTACTTTGAATAAAAGTTATAACTAGATTGAATCGAATGCTAACATACAAATCTTTCATAAAAAACTCTCGATTTACATTTTTAATTAATGTTAAGTAATCGATTTACTCATGAAATTTAAGCCAATCAATCAAGTTCCACTATCTGTTTTAATTCATCTAGTACATAGTAGATTTTTAAGCAAGCTTGATTAAGAAAAGCATCTCAAATTGAATATGTTCACTAATTTTTTAAAAAAATATGGTAAATGAAATAATAATTTTCTAAAGTAGAACACCTTCGATTTAAGTCAAAGCTTAACTCCGTCTAGTAGCACAAAAACCATTTTGAGAAAAAGAACACAATTCTAGACTCTTGATTGGGGAATAAGCTCATGCTAGAAATAAATTCAATTTGCTCATTTAAAACACTTCTAGGAACTTACTTACAATACAATTGTCCACAATCATGCTTCTGACAAATACATCGTCTCTATACTAATTGAGCGGAATAATAAGGAATTTACAAAAATAATTAATTTATCGACATCGATGTTGGACTGAAGAACTTCGGCACTCTGCCAGAAGTTACGGTGTACAATAACGACAGCGATTTCGGCATGCTCGAGTATAAGATGGACTAGTACATTAAGACTTTATATCGACCTAGTTTTTCTCAACCTGTCGACAACACCACAAAGTGTGAAGTACATTAGCTCGCATGAATGAAGATTCCTACGTTAAGGAATCCACCACGAGCTCGATGTGAAATCAGGAATAAATTTTATGAAGAACGTTGACTACACATTAGATTCTTCAATCGTCGAGACACGAGTCTGTGCTGAAGTGTTCTTACCGTTATATCCTATTACTTAAAAGTCCTATACTTCTTAGTAACGCATAGTTCGATATAGTTCAATGCCTTTAAATTAATACGCGATTCTACCATTTCAGCTTCAACGCAGAGGAGTTATATATACATCAGAGAACGATTTACCTAGAATAATGCAACAGACATTCTAATCATCCCATAACATAAAATAAACAAAAAAAGATTTAGAATAATCGAGAACTACAAATGGGTTAGGAAGTTTTTATAGGAGTCTTCTATGACCGACTTATTGATAATATTTAAAAGTTCATCCGAGCAATTGAATGATCAAAATCTAAGATAAATACTTCCTATAAGAAAAATCTCAGAGTGCCCTAATTTATCTTTATATAAAATTCTTATTGCAGTATTTTATATAAGGCATTTCACGTGAAACATTGATTTAAGCATCTTTATGATTAGCCTTATAGATATCTTAGGAAAAAAGCGTGCGCCGGCGCACACTTTTTATCTAATCTCCTCACCTCTAACAAGACATGCTATGCTAGTTGTATAGAATTAAGGGGGCGATGTATCATGGACTCTACCTCATCCGTCCAACATAGACAACTTGTCGTTTCTCAAGCAGCGAAGACATTGCTAGAGAACGATGTTACAGAACAACTGATCTCCATCGATATCATCGATGTCGAAGCCTATGTAAATCAACTCTATGAAGAGTATTATGAATTTCAAAATGAAGAAGATGTTTATACAAAGCTTCGTTATTATTCATTTAAGAAATTGAAACGGCGCTGGGTACGTGCAGCCGTAAAAAACTATGTTGAGAATAAAGGTCCAATGAAAGAACTACGAGGCCTTCATAAAATGTATCTCGAATATTGGGATATTGCGGGGAAAGAAGGATTTCAACGAAAGTTCTCTGCTGATAGTGTTGAGAAATTAATGCAAGAGCATGTACAGGAACTTGAAGAATGGGCCGAGAATAATAATTTACTCATTCATACCTACCCACACTGGGGACAAAAAACGAAAAATCAACAAACTACGACGATGCGGACAGATATTTTAATGGTCATTGGAGAGGTTGCGAAGGAATTGCAACGAGCGCAACCGAAGGCACATGTTGCCACTTCTACTTCAATTACTGTGCCATTTTTCGGAATCGCTGATCGTATGAAGAATACGACAGAAAAATTCAGTCAGGGTGAAAGCATGTTGAGTGATTTATCCCTTGACCTACATGACTATTCCGCTGTTATACCTAAATATAAACAAGGTGTACCGACTAATTTATCTGTGCTTGTAAGTAACGAATTCATTGCTGAGCTCGAGGGAAATGTACCGGATCTTGATGCACGCGATTTCGAAGCACTTAATGAGATTCTGTCTTATCGAGATGTAACCTTCCAGACTAGTCGAAAAATTGTTTTTCCGATTTCGAAACTCGTCAAAAAGATTTATGGAAACGATAGTGGTAAGAGCTACACTCTTACAACACAGCGTCTTGTAAAGCTCGGTTATTATCGTGTTGCAGTTAGAAGTGAAGAAGGCGATCTTTCAATTTTTGGTCTCTTTTCTTCTGTCAAAATTAGCGGAGCTTCTTCTATTAAACGGGACACTCAAATCACTGTCACAGTTTCTGAAGAAGTCTATGATGATCTATTGAAACAACAGATCATTAGTATTTACGGGGAACAAATTGAGCGACTAAAAGGGAGCTTTGCTTATCATTTATCCTTTGTTCTTCAAAAAGAACGCTTAAGTTCCTACCAACTGAACGAAGAAATGCCAGCAAAACGCCACTGGCGTCAGTTCACACATTCTATCCGATTTAATAAAAGTCGGAAGGCAGAGAACTTGAAAGAGCTTGAACTAAACTTGGATCGTATTAAAGAACTCGATTTCATCATCCGAGACTGGCATCGGTCTGGAGATTACTATTTCTTGTACTTCCATCCATTAGAACGCTGGGAACACCATGATCGCAGTAATGCACTTCTACTTTAAGTATGTGTTAGTTAAATTTAAGATTGAGTGTATTGCAAAACAAATCTAGGAACAAACAAGAAGAGCGTACGAGACTTTTGAACTGCCCCATAAAAGTTGGACATAAAAATCCAACTTTTATGGGGTGTTTTTTATGGCCAAATATACGAAGGCATTTAAGATCAAGGTCGCTGAACGTTACCTGGCGGGACGAGATGGATACAGGAGCTTGGCGAAAGAACTCGGGATCACACATGAACGGATCCATGTGTGGTCGCGTCTCTATGAGCGTTGGGGAGAGACAATCTTCGATCGTTCCTATACAACCCACTCACCGGCATTTAAATTGGAAGTATTAAACGACATGGCGACCAACAGGCTGTCCGACGTAGAGGCGGCCGTTAAATACCGAATCTCTTCCCCGGGGATGATCTCAAGATGGCGATCGACGTATGAACGGGAAGGGTCTGAGGGCCTGGTCGCCAGACCGAAAGGACGTGCCCCGATGGCGAGACGCAAGAAGAAAAATCCTGAAGAGATGACGGAAGTCGAGAAGCTCAAGGAACGGGTCGAGTACCTCGAGATGGAGAACGCTGCGTTAAAAAAATTGAGAGCCTTGGTTCAAGAAGAGAATACGCGACGAACCGGATCAAGGCGCAAGTGATCGACGAGTTGCGGTCGATCTATCCCGTTCCGGGACTCCTCGACGTGCTCGGTATGGCCCGGAGCGTCTATTACTATTGGCTGACGGGCGAGGATAAGTATGCGGAGGTGAAGGCGGCTATCCATTTCCTCTTCCACGAACACGAGGGGCGATGTGGCTATCGTCGCATCCACGCACTTCTCGAACGCCAGGGCTTCCGGCACGATCCGAAGACCGTGCGCCGTCTCATGAACGATCTCGGTCTCAAGTGTCTCGTCCGCATGAAGCGATACCGCTCCTATAAGGGACGAGTCGGAGAGGTCGCGCCAAACCTTCTCCAACGGGACTTCATGGCCACCGGCCTGAACCAGAAATGGGTGACTGACGTCACTGAGTTCCACCTCTTCGGGGAGACGCTTTATCTCTCGCCGATGATAGACTTAGGAAACCGTGAGATCATTGCCTATACCATGTCGGACCGCCCGACGACATACGGGTTCGTCGGCGAAATGTTGGATCAGCCAATCAGTAAGCTCGACGGTAAAGCCCGACCGATCATCCATTCCGACCAAGGTTGGCACTATCAGTATCGAGCGTTCATCGGTACGCTTCACGAGCACGGCATCACGCAAAGTATGTCCCGTAAGGGCAACTGTCTCGACAACGCAGCCATCGAAAGCTTCTTCGCCGTGCTCAAGTCAGAGTTCCTGTACCTCAAGGAGTTCGATGACATGGACCACTTCAAACGTGAGCTCGAGCGTTATATCGAATACTATAACCATCGTCGCATCAAGAGACGACTAAAAAACCTGAGCCCGGTAGAATACCGCAATCAGGTCCTCAAGGTCGCCTGACAAATTATCTAATGTCTAACTTTTTTGGTTCAGTTCATTTTTCTCGTACGCTCTTCTTGTTACTTATTTCTTAATGCCGATTTAAATGTGTTTCAATCTTTTGTCAGTCTATTTTAAATGTAGTCATTCTTCATTACAGTAGTAAAATTTCACTCCCCTAATCTTTTGAGCACTTATGTGAAAGTAGTTGTTAGGCGGTCCGCTGTGAAAGAACAAATTACCGTAGTACTTTTCAAGAGCCATATTGATTAGTCTTATGTAGTTCAATGCCCATAAATACCTAATAATGATGATAAACAGAACACAAATGAATCCTATGTAAAATAATCGCATCCGAAAAAAGAACGTATGTTCCTATAAAATCTATTGAATCCTACTATATCTCTAACACATTGCACATAAACATTTGTCTAGCTGAAAATTAAATACTGATCAAAAATGTCGAATCCTGTCGTAAAACGACCAATTTTGATTTTTAGTTAGCCCTTTCCATACTAAAATCGCACTTTTTTCAACATTTCAACTCCTTTTGGTCGTTTTAGACCGTACTGAAACGACACTCTGATTGTGTTGGTCGCTAAGTCCCGTACCGAAACAACATTTTAAATGAAATGGTCGCCGAATGCCGTACTGAAACAACATTTATCAAAAAAAGCGATCTTTTGAGAAAAAAATTTGAGTTCTATTTTTTCTATACTGGTCGCTAGATACCGTACTGAAACAGCACTTTTCACTATACTGGTCGTTAAATCCCGTACTGAAACAACACTTTTTACCAATTGGTCGTCAAATCCCGTACTGAAATGACACTTTTGCTTCATTGTCTTTAAAAATTATAGAGCTAAAAAGTACTTCTACGGCGCTACTATGCGATTCTTTGGATTTTGGTCGTTTTTGACCGTACCGAAATGACATGTTTTTTTGCTCTGAAAACGGCTTCACACCAACGTTTTTAACGGTTTGGTCGTTCCTTACCGTACCGTAGTTACATTTTGACAGTTGCTCTTTTGAACAGGATACTAGGTGTAATAGTTCAGAGTAGAGGAGGTGTAGGTATGTCATTCAACCATGAAAATCGTCACGTATTAATTGCCAATAAAGTACTTATTGCGATGAGCGGTCTCACGCGATGGACAAAACGACAAGAAGGTTTTATGTATGAAAAGCACCATTATAATATCCCAGGGCCATTTCTAGCTTTGAAATGGACAAAATCACGAATTCGTCATCTCATCACACTTTTGACTCACTGTGACGATAAAGGGATGCTCTCGCTAATTGAGATCTCACAATTAGCAGAATATGCCCATACTTCCGTTCGTTCACTTCATGATAACCTACGCCTCTTTGAAGAAGTAGGACTGCTACGGTATTCTGTCCATTTCTCTGGGGTCATCTCGATCGAGCTCATTGACTACCTTGCAAACTATCGTGACCTCTTTGAGGAAGCTGGCACATACCAGTCAAAAACCGGCTATACGTCTGTCTGGTGTGAAATGGTTCGTCATCTGATGGAAATCGAACACGTCAATATTTTACGTGTTGCGCTACGTGCATTGGTTCAGGTAGAACGGGATATCCATGTCCAATCTCAGAAACAAGCCACACTTACCTATGATGAAGTGAAAGGGTTCCTGCCACGCTATTGTGGCCATCGTCTTGCCGTCAAAGGTATGCTCGATCAACTTTCACGTCTCTTCCGTGTGCAGCTGGTTGAAAATACGAAGGATTTCCTCAGTGCTGTGAAAGAAAATCTTTCTTTACAGAAACGCATACATACTGTTTCTCGTCCTCTTATGTTTCACGTGAAACTAGAAGATCCAGTGAATAGCAAGCGCATCAAAGAAGCTGAACGTGCCGATACATTGATCGGGTGGTTTGATCTTCGAGAGATTGCGCGTGACTTCGTTGATTTTGATGCACTTGAAGTACCTGTGTCTTCTCTCCAGTCCCTTAGCGATACCTATGGCTTCTCGGCCTGTGGTGAAGTCTTACGAACTATTCGAAACGACTTCCATCGCTATGGAGAAGGTCTTCAAGATACAGACGTGTACCGTCTTTTCTTTGAATCTCCAATTTTATATCTCAATGAACGTCTTCAGCAGCATTCTAAAAAATCGGCCATCGCATGATGGTCTATTTGTCGTGCTCTTTTTTGAAATATCGTGTGAAAACAAGCAGTTTATCGATACAACCTACTAGTTTGCCGTGTGAAAAAGATAAAAATGTCTTTTTAAAGAGCTTAAAAGTTCAATCTTAAATGTGCTATATCTTTTTGGAAAAAAAACAAATTGTAGTTAATATAAATCAAATAAATTTTTCTTATAAACAAAAAGTGCTGAATTTAATCATTTTTTTAATACTTGAAAAGCAAACATTTAAGAACTTCTCCTAATTCTTTTGTCTCTTTTCAAATACATATTTTGTTTCGAAATTATTGGTATCAAAGGGATCTCGTGCCCTTTGCTTTTTCCAATTCTTTTTAATTCTTTTTTAACTCCTTTAATCTCTCAAAATGTATTAAATACTAATAATCTGTTCAGTATCACTATTATTTTTATTCGACCTGCAAGGTCCCAACGAATCGTTGATTCTATAGAAGATAGATCATGAGAAAAATAGATTTCACAATTCAAAATCTGTATACATTTCGACGTCGAAATGTATACTCTAAAAATTAAATGTATACATGATCTTTATTTAAATATTGTTAGATTACCGATAAAATAATTGTTTTTCATGATCTCTTATGTGATGATGAAAAAGGAAAGGGGAGAAATTATGAATATATTAACGTTTTACATATCAAAAGGCGGTTCAGGCAAAACCACATGCTCCTTAAATATGGGACATGCCTTAGGAGAGCTCGGTTACCGGACGTTACTAGTGGACCTTGATCCACAAGGTTCTCTCAGCAAATTGATGCTCAAGGAATCAGATACCATCCAATACATGACACTGTATGATGTCCATGCGAAAGGTCTTGCCATTGAAGACGTGTTATTTGATGATGAAAAACATAATATTAGTCTTCTCCCTTCAAATGAACGGAATGCACGACTCATCAATTTGATATCGGAACAAGACAAGATCTTCTTGTTGAAAGATATGCTTGCTCCGCTTGCAAAGGAGTTTGACTGGATTATCTTAGACTCAGTTCCTTCTATCAATGAACTGTCAAAAGTGGTCCTGTCATGTGCGGATTATGTAGTCGTACCTTTTATGCCAAAGAAACTAGTATTCGATCAATTAGGTAGTACCATTCGTACCATTCGTCAGGTGAAGAAGTTCTATAATGCTGATCTCGATTTAACAGGTATTATGCCAGTTGCCATCGATTTAGGACTAAAAGGAGATCGGGAATATGCAGAGGCGATGAAGCAGTTAGCACATGCAGAGAGTCTTGCCATTCTTCCGGCAATTCGTCGAGCTGCCTTTATTGAGAAAGCAGCAGACAATGGAAAAAGTGTTCTTCAATACAAGTCAAAGGAAGGACTAGAACTGGCGTTACCGTTTCGAGAACTTGCACGTCATATGACCGGAGGCAATCAAAATGAAGGCACGGAATAAACAAATTCATAAAGTAAAGCCGCAAGAGCAACATCCTTACCGGAGTGGTTTAACCGATATCGGATCTGTTGTGCAAAAGTTACCGGTCTCACGTGATCTTGAAAATCTTGCCGTTGAGATTAAAGAGCTAGCCAAAGTCCAAACCATCTCAGTCTTCGAAATTGGAAAACGTCTTTCAATCGCCCGATTGGAAATGCATGATAAGCAAGAATGGCGAAATTTTTTAGATGTCGTCAGCTTCTCAAATTCGCTTGCCTCACGTTACGTTAAGGCCTATGACACTTTACAACCATTTGAAGAGTCACTTGGTACATTACCGGCTTCAAAGATCTTTGAATTGATGTATGTCGAGGATCCGGAAGATGTTGTGTTACACGGTCTTCCTGTAGAAGAGGGACGTAAGCCCATTGAGCAAGCAACCGTTCGAGAGATTCGTGCCAATCGATCTAGTACGTCTGGTGTAAAGGTCCGTGCTTTTCGCCAAAAAGAGGTGGCATCGACGGTTGTCTCAGCACGAGTGCCAACAGAAACGTCTGAACGTATTCAGCTGATGGCGAGTGCGAAAGGACTCAGCATTAGTGAGTACCTCTCAAATATAATAGAAGACACGATCAGCCGTGACATTGTGGAAAATGATCAGAATAGCGATCGGCTAGAAGGGGAGGAAGAACAGTGAAGAAAATCGCATTATACAATCGTAAGGGGGGCGTCGGGAAATCGACGACGACGATTAACCTTGCCCATGTGTACGCGCGACAAGGACTACGTGTCCTCGTCATCGATGCCGATGATCAGGCTTCAACTACAAACGGTCTTGGATTGACAGATGATTACGACGGGAAAGTACTTCTCGATTGTTTAATGGAAGAACATGATCCCTTTTATGTACCGATTGAACAAGTAATAGTCACGTGTGAATATGAGAACGGGACGGTTCATTTAGTACCTACACGTCGCTCAGCATCCCCAACAGGACTGACAAGCCAATTAGGGTATGAGTATCGCTTAAGCGAAGAATTAGCTCGTCTAGAAGAGTTCTTTGATATTTGTTTGATAGATTGTCCAGGATCTACTTCTGCGTTAAATCCATATGCGCGTTGCGCACTTGTCGCGCAGGATCGAATCATCATGCCGGTTCAAATGCAAAAGTTTTCGATGGATGCTGTTTATACCGCTCCTGAGGAACTAGAGGAAATGAAACGCTATAAAGCAGATATCCATATTGCCGCCTTTATTCCAACAATGGTAAGCGCCCGTTCGAAAGGGGACGTGACGACGGTGGAAGAACTGAATGAATTAGGACAAGAGGTGGGCATTCCGGTTTTAACTACGATCCCATACATTTTAAAAATTCAGTCGCTCCAACGTGAATCCCGTCCAGTCATTGATCATAAAAGTCCGGCAACCGATGCCTATTTACAATTAGCAGAGGAGGTACGTGCCTTATGAGTCGAAGTCGTAAAAAGGGGCAGCCCACGTTCAAGAGCTTTCAAGGAACGGTAACAGAACCATCCGTTAACGATAGTGCAACGGAATCCTTACGCGATGAACAAATAGAGGCTGTCAAAAAGTTTGCTGCGCCTGCGCTCTCGAATCCCTACCAGTCTCTTCCGGCAACTGGCCTATCGCGTATTTTAACCAAACGACTTCCACAAGATGTCGACGGACTGGTTCAGTATTATAATCACATTGATACCATCCAAGCGACCAGCTTTGTGGAAAAATGCCGTATTTTGGCTCATGCAAATGCTTTATTCCATAGTGAAGAAACAAGAGCTCAGTTTAAAGCAGAGCAAGGAAGCTGGAAAGATTTCTTAACTAAAATTGGGCAAACACGTTCTCAAGTTAGTCGTTACGTATCCTTTTGGAATGTTTTTGGAGAGAAGATTCTTCAGAAAGTGATCGATGTTGATTTTAGTGCTTCTAAATTAGCAGAATTGTTGACATGGCCAGAAGATCCAAAGTTGGCTTTACTGGAAGAACGGAAATATCCGACACAAAACGGGGAATTGACGGTATATGAGATGACACGTGAACAATTACGTGAAGTGAAGCGGATTTTGATTGAACGTCAAGAACAACGTACGTTTGAGGCCGAAGTGAAACCCGTAAAGCCCATGAAAGTACAGATTCGCTTTCCAGACTTAACAGATCCGCTATTTATTGGCCTGACAGAAGCTGCGCGAAAAGAGCAGGTATCAGAAGATGAAATCATCCGTCGTGCTCTTCAAGCCTATTTAAAGACAAATTAAACGAAGCGACTCTGAAAGCTGCAATAGTATTTATGACGATGATTGCTAAATCATCCATTTCGTATGAAATCGTTGTCGTAGGCGCCTCAGGAATACTACTGTTTATTGAAATGATGAATAAGGAAACGATGTATCGTCCTACACGAGACATTGATATTCGAATAACGGAAGGGACAGTGACACAAGAACTTAAGGCTGCGCTTCAGGAGTATGAAATTGAAATTGTCGAAGGTGTTATTCAGTTTCCACCACGTGAAGATTTTCAGGAAAATGATTTCCGACATAAGATTGAAGGGCTATTTGAAACGATTGAAGTCTATGTACCCGATATCGAACTCTTAGCATGTACTAAAATCTTTTCTTCTAGACAGAAAGACTTAGAAGACCTTGAAAGTACAAATTTGTTGGAGTTGTGCGATAAAAGTAAGCTGCTTGAACTTGTCGAAGAGTACAAATCAAACATGACCTGGAACGATCCATTTTGTAATGTGCATGACTTGAGTCGAATTTTTCAGGAAAAGGGTATATAATTAGTAAAACTACTTGAGAGGAGGGTGACACATGACCGGTGAAAAAAATGTACGATTCCGAGAAGAACTGACAAACGAATTGAATCGTTTGCAAGTAGGCAGTTCGAATTATCGTCAACAGACCGCTCAAAAGGCGCTAGATTTAAGTCGGCATGTGACAGCACCTGAATCTTTACGTGATCGTGAAACTGCCCGTCACTACGTTAAAACTGCTGCTCAGTTACAGGTGCATGAAGATCAAGTAGAAGACGTGGCTAAAATGATGAGTATGGCAGCACGGCGTGCTTATAATACGCCGGAGAGCGCATTCTCAGTAGACATGAAAGTAAAACTAGAAGAAAAACGTAATCGATTTAAAGCTTTTGGATTACGTGTTAAGTCATAGGGTATCTTCTATCAAATCCTAAGCAATGATTAAACGAATTAAAATCATACAAAAAAGGGATCTTATTCATTCCATTGAGAATGTAAGATCCCTTTTTGTCTGCTGTAAAACAGACAAGGCAGGTGAAACGGCCCATTGATGAATTAAGAGTAGTATAAAAATTAGTCATTTTCGTTTTTAGACTGTTGTTGCGTCCGCTCTCTTAAAACAGCTAATTCTACTTGCTCTTGAAGTCGCCGTTCAAAGGACTCTTGATCACGTTGAGCAATGGCTAGATCTAACAGTAATTTACGATTTTCTCCTTCTAGTTGCTCTGCTCGGTGACTTCGTGTTTTTAACTCATCTACTAAATCGGCCAACGTTTTATTTTGTCGATACAATTGATCACGTTCTTCTTCTAACTTCGTAATCGTACTTTCCATATGAAAGACTTCCCGCTTCAGAGATGTTATCTCTTCTTTGTTCGTCACTTCAAGGCGTTCTCTTTGCTCCTTTGATTGCATCAGAGCAACTTCTACTTTTTCAAGTTTATCTTGGAATTCATCGATTTCTTGCTGATGAAGAGACGTTTTTTCAATATACTCTGTCTCTAACTTTTCCTTTGCTTGAATCACTTCCGTCTCCAAGTCAGTGACTGTTTCCAGATGACGTGATTGAATCCGATGATTTTCATATTGAAACTTCTCAAGACGTGCTGCCCGTTCTTGAAAAAGAAGAGCAATCTGCTTAATCGAAGCTTCTAACACAGCATCTTCTTCACTCAGTTTGGGGTCAATTACTTTTTGCTCAGCTAGTACGATAAATTCTTCGAACAACTGATTCGTTGTGATCTGGCGTCCTTTGAGAAGTTCACTAATTTTTTCAGTGACTTCTTCGGAAAGGCGAAAAGACTTATTTTTCATTTCGTTAGAAGACATTCTTAAAACCTCGTTAAAGTGTATTTTGTTTTAGTATATCATGTACTAATCAATAGTTCGGATATCACTTTTAAGTTCACAAAAAACTATATTAACGATTTTTTATCTTTTTAAATAATAGCAGAATAAATTACTCAACATAGTTTTAAAATGTTATATAAGTATTATGAGTAATTACTTTATTATGATAGTAAGAAATAAAAATACGTAACCTTTTGTTAATTAAAAAGGGAATAGTATAAGAACTCGAACATATACATTAATCATGATTAGTAAAATATGTTTATTTTAATGCAAAGGACGTAAAAAATGAATAAATCAGATTTACTGATAGCATTGATTGGAGTAACCGCAACGTTTGTTTCAATTTTAGGAGGTTTTCTACTTACGATAAGTCATAATATCAATGAAAGTAAACGAAAAATAGAGTTCGAGATAGAGTTACTTTACATGGAGATTCTCAAAGAGCAAAATACGTTATCGTCTCAATTAATTATTAAAATTAAGAAGTTTGAAATGCAGTCACATCGTTACTCTATGTATATAGATGGAGAATTTGGACATATACAGCTTCCTTACACATCTACACTCGACTATCTTGAAATTCGTAAAAATTTTAAAAATGATAAAAGAGCAGTTAAAAAAATAAAAAAACGAATAGAATTTTTAAGATATAGTAGGGATTTTGAAACTTTCATTCGTTGGTCTAAGTTGAGTAAGGAATGGTCAGAATCAGTTGATTTTCAAGAGTTATATAAATTTATTTCTCGAAATCAAACAATCAAACAATATTCTATAGAATTAGATCAAAAGGTTGCAGATTCATTTACTACCAACGAAATGAAACAGTATAAAAAATTTATTGATTCAACTCAACTCCAAAGAGATCAAATATGGAATCATGCTGTCCTAATGCCTTCTCATAAAAATCAGAGTCTTTATTTATTAGGAATTGTTTATATAATCCTTATAACTGTCATTGGAATTATTTGTCCGTTTTATTTTTATAATCAGAGTTTTTCTAAAGATTTAATTAAAGTAGGAATGATAAGTGTGTGCTTACTTACATCTGCATATATTAGTTTAACCTTAGCTTTTGGATTAACTTCGAAAAGACTTAAAAAAATGAGGAAAAAGGTTAGACAATACTATTTATGAATTTAATGGTATTTGTTTTTATTCATTAGCAGAAAAGACAAATAAAAGAGCATTCCTAATAATATGAATGCTCTTTTTAATATGGCGATAATTGGAATTAATCAATATCGTGCAGTTACTCAGCATTAAACTATTAACAAAATTACTGTACTCGCTTTAAATATTTATATGCGATGTCAGCTATTACTTCCAACATAAAATGACAATCTCCTTTTAATACTGCTCCAGGGCTACTATGAGATGCTAAATTCCGCATTTTATAGGCTACTTCAAGTCGACCATTGTCTCGTCTAGTTATGATTCGCGTATTAGGATCTTCATAAAGAAGCTTCATTAGTTTTCCTAATTGGGTATCGCCATTTTTGACGTTAATGGAATGCTCTTCACAAATTTTTGAACATACTGTCTCAAGGCATACTCCTAAAGCCGCAGCAGACGGCAAAAATAGATTCTGTCTGTAAGCAGCCATTGCTTGCTCTAATTGATAAGTAAAGTCTAAATCATCTACAATCTCCATTAATGGATTTAAATCTATGATGGAGAAAGGGAATTGAGTAGCATTCTGAGCAAAGTAAGATACTGGTGTTCGATCAATTTCTTTGTACTTTTGAATATCTTCTCTGATTCTATTTATGGTTTGAGTTCTTATGTTCGTTTCATATATTGATGCTATATATTCTATATCATAAGAAGTAATGGATAATTTTTTGTAGATATCTTCTTTAATGCTTTGTCCTTCTTGGAAAAGTACTTGGGAAGAGTTGTAACCAAACTTCGGAAAAATTTTTTCGTAAATAAATAAACTTTCATATCTGTAGGAATCGAGATTTTGCAAATCTTCTTCATTTACTACGTAGGCATTGATTTGTCTTTCACCTGGAGTAGATAAAAAATATACTTCTAAATCTTGCCTCGCATTGAATTCTTCAGGGAAAATTAAAGCTAAGATAGAACAATTACTTTCATAATAAAATCTATATGGCGCTGGATTAGCATCAAAAGAATCTTGGTTTAAAGTTTGAACCCTATCTATATAGTATTTTCTGTATAAGCCTTCTAATTTTTTTGAATTACTCAAAATGATATTCTGAGTTTCAGTATCATCAAGTCCACTATAATTCATGAAAACACCGCCTTTTATATTAAAGTCATTTTGAAATTCAGATCATCAAAAAGTATTTAAAGAAATGATACCTTTTTTAAGCTTTCATGTTTCATAAAATAGATGCAATAAACTAAATCGATGTATGAAGTTAAATTCACCTTCCGAATATTCAATATAAAAATCAATTAATCTGAGTAGTGTATGGGAATGCCGTTCATTGGTTATAGTCGACTAGTTGGCATTTCTGAAGTTCACGTCCACTCTAGGTCACGGCATGTGTGTTCGAGAGTGAGAAGGCGAAGTCCGTATTCGTCAGTATCGATAACATCGGCATGCTAGTTGAAGATACTAGCCTGATACGAGAGGGCATCGGGAAACGTCTCGATATGAGTGAAGAAAAGATTACAGTCGTATTCTCGCATACACATTCGGGGCCAGCGACGGCAAGTACGGACCCACTCATCCTAGCATATAAAACGTTGCTCATTCAGCATACAGTTGAAGCTGTCATCAAGGCTAATAATAACCTAGGAAAGGCCGCAGTCGCCTGGCATGTCACGGATGGGAAGATTGGGGTCAATCGAAGAGAAAAGACAACAAAAGGATACGCGAAGATGGGGACGGATCCAGCTGGTATTGTCGATGAAAGGATTGGTACGTTATTGATCCGTGACCCATCGACGAAGCATCTGATTGGTGGCCTCATCTTTTGTACAGCACATCCAAATGTGTTGAAGTCAGATAGTACGTTCTTGTCTGGTGACTATCCGGGAATTACTAGAAAGATTTTAGAACAGTCCCTCTCCTGTCCGGTCGTGATCATCCAAGGAGCGGCCGGAAATGTGAATGCGAAATATCGTGGGGATCAGGCAAGTCTCAAAAAAATGGCCTATGGGCTTAGCGGAAATATCGTGACCATGGTACCAGAAGTAACCTTCCATCCGATCTTCAAACACAGTGTACAATCCGTCAGCTATCCAATAAGGCTTGATGATGTACCGAACCCGACTGACATAGAAAGCATGGCATCACGAGCAGAGGTGGATTAGAATGTCAGTACGAAACGATGGCGTGACTACATGGTGGAGCGATGGGAACGACGATCAACGACTATAGTGATGGATATAGAAGTCCAACTATTTCAACTCAATGAGGGATCGTTTGCTGGCATCGCGATGGAGCCTTTTTGTGAATCTGCCTTGTTCATCCGGCAATCACGTCAAGACGACCTCGCGTTTTTCGGGGGCTATACAAACGGATATTGGATATTTGCCGACGGAAGAAGAATATCCGTACGGAGGATACGAAGTCACGATCAATCCAATCGTATATGGTCCTGTTACAGGATTATGGATGTCACCAGTTGACTCGACGGCTACAGAAATCACTAAAACGATTCTGGAACTTTACCGTACATAGTCGTATTTGTATGTTGTCTACCAGGTAGAAAATTACTCGCTTCTCGACAATGCTGAGAAACTTGAACGTTTATCCATTCAAAAGTAGCTCTATTGTATTCGGAAAACCTTAGTGTTTTGAATAACCGTTCGCGATTGCTTCAGGAAACCTCGTTCTTTAACACTTATCGTTCTTTAAGAGAAAATATTTAGAAATCTGAGAAAAAACAAAGGAGGATGAAACACATTGAAAAAGTTCGACCTAAATATTGAGCAGGTACTCGAAAACTGAGAAGTCTATCATGCTCTTCGAGAAATCATCGCCAATGCATTAGACGAACAGGTCCTTACACAATCAAAAGATATCCGTATCGAATGTGATTCGGATGGCAATTGGCGCATTCGTGATTATGGCCGAGGCTTGCAGTACGTGCACTTCACGCAAAATGAGAACCAGGAGAAGTTGAACTATCTGAATCTAATCGGGCGTTTTGGTGTCGGGTTGAAGGATGCCATGGCGACGTTCGATCGTCATGATGTCGGCGTTGAGATTCTATCGAGACATGGGCGGTTCACCTTAGGAAAGAGCAGTAAACATGCGTTCGAGGATGTTATGACGCTCCATGCGTATATCGAGCCACCCCTCGATGATGAGTTCGAGGGGACCGAATGTATCCTCTCGAATATCTCCGAAGAGGATATTCAGAAAGCGAAGCGACTCTTTCTACTCTCCACCGTTCAGTACGGTCAAATCTTAGAAAAACATGGTCATACGGCGAACATCTACATCAATGGCGTGAAGGTCGCAGCGGAGGAGGACTTCCTCTACTCCTACAACATCACTTCCTTGACGAAAGCGATGAAGAAGGAGTTGAATCGAGAACGTACGAACGTCGGACGTACCGCCTATTCATCGCAGATACTCCTTGAGAACAAGGAACCTCGTACGACCCGTCTTTTAGTAGAATCATTGAATCGGTTTACAGAGGGGGAGCTTCCAATCGAGCTTACATGGAAGGACGTGGCGATCCATTCCTATAAGCTATTGAACATGCTTGAGGATGGTTTATGACACCCTCCCAAATCAGGAGTCACGGCTCGGTCATAGACGATGTCAGCGGATACGATTATAAAATCGTCACCATTCCGGAGAACTTGGGTAGTGCGTTGATCAACCAGAAAGATGAGGCAGGAAGGCCGATACGGGATTTAAGTACATTCGTCGAGGAAGTAAGAGATTCGCTCTCCTATCAAATCGTATGAGTAGAAGAACTGAGTAAACAGGAACGTATCCTTTGGGCGATGAGGACCGATATATTGAATATGCTAGGTCCGATACCACCTCAAATCCAGGAAGTGAAGCTCGTGAAATCCATTGATTTCACATTCGATCGCAACCAAACATTGGGATTATGGCAGGAAGAGAGCGGCACGATTTTAATCGCACGGTCCCAGTTACGTTCACTGGCAGCATTCACAGGGACGCTTCTATACGAAAGGGCGCATGCAAGTAGCGGACGACCAGATGTCGACCGAGAATTCGAACTCGAATTGACGCGTTATATAGGTTCTTTAGCGGAAGGTCTAATCCAACAACAACCATCTCACAAGGATATGAGTGAACTATCCGTTACTGCGCAGATAAATCCTGAGGACGATGCAAACGGGAAGCCTACCATCGGGTTCTTCAGACGCTTCTTTGGTACCAAGTGATGGTCTTATACAGGTACTAATCAAACACTGAGTCGATATGATTTCGACGTCGAACTGTATACAAAATATGCATCCGTCTGATGAAGGAAAGATTTAGTATCCAATCGATAGAAGAATAGTGAGACACCTATCAGTTGCATCATATCTAGAGGCGTATGAACGCTCTGGCTGAAGGCTTCCCACATCCACAAATAAACGTTTATGATTGCAGGCGTTTTATATGCTAAATGGATCGGGAAGAAAATTTATCAAGTACCAAACGAAGAAGATAACGGATTTATTCGTCCAACGCAACAAGCAGCTTATCAAGAGTTTGTAGAGCTAGCAACTACAAGAGAAAAAGAGCTTCCTTCTTTAGGTCGTTCGCTCTTACCGATCGTTTTACCGATTATTTTGATCTTTTTAAATACGACGTTAACCGCTCTTGAGTTAGATAACGGGATGTATGGTATTTTGATTTTCTTAGGTAAACCGATTATCGCTGTGAGTATTGGCTTGTTGGCCGAGATTTACGCGTTAGCAGGAAGTTTAAGTCGTGCTGAGTCCCTAGATCGTATGGAAGAGGGGATTCAAACAGCAGGTATTATCTTATTAGTAACGGGAGCGGGTGGAGCGCTCGGGAATGTACTACGTGAAAGTGGTGCCGGAAACTACATCGTAGAACAAATTGCGGATCTACCGCTTCCAGCGATCTTAATTCCATTTTTTGTTGCGACAATTGTTCGTTTAGTTCAAGGCAGCGAAACAGTCGCCATGATTAAGGCCGCCTCAATTTCTGCACCGATTCTTTCGCAGATGGATGTGAATATGGCTTTAGCTGCACAAGCAGCAGCCATGGGGTCAATGATCTTTTCGTACTTCAACCACAATTTGTTTTGGGTAGTAAACCGGATGCTTGGAATCAAAGATGTCAAAGAACAAATTATGGTGTGGTCTGTCCCTACAACCATTTGCTGGAGTGTCGGCTTAGTATCGTTACTCGTAGCTAATTTATTCTTATAGAAATAAATTAGCTGTAAAAGAGAAATAAATTTAATATCATTTTAAGAGAATTTGAAGCATGTTCTTTAAATAGAGGACATGCTTTTTGATTTGCTAACATAATTCGATCTTAAACCCTGCAAGAAATAATGAGGGGTTTAAAATAATAATCTACTCTTATGGTAAATGATTGTATAATAAATACATAAATACTTTAAAAAATAAAAAATGGAAAAAAATATCTGTATCGTTTCTACTTAGGAGGAAACCTTGATGAATATTGCACAATTTTTAAAAGAAAATGGCTCTAATTTAATCGGAAGTGATGTTCAAATTGCACCAAATATTTCAGAAAAGAAATTAAATTCTGCTATTAAGTCTTATGCGAATGGTGTTATTCCTGAACATGTGATTTTATTACACGATTCAACATTATTGAAAAATGCTAAGGATGGATTATTGTTTTTAGGTGACTGTTTTTACTTTAAGCCAATGTTTGAAAAACCAATTGTTGTTCCGTATAAAGAATTACTAGAAATTCGAATAGATCGCGAAAAGATTGTAAAAGGAGATAAAGAAAAAGAACAGCTTCACGTTGTTCTGACTACTGAGAGCACAACACATATTTTGACAAATAAATTACATGATTATTCGATTGAAAAGTTCGTTAAATTAATTGAAGGGATCATTGCTCTGAAAAAGACTCAGGAGTTTGAAAATGTATCGCAAATCACACCTTTAGCGGATATGTCTGAATCGTATAAACTTTCTTATTTAAAAGTATTAGCTAATTTTACTATGTCTGATGATGGTAAAGTCGATGCTAAAGAATATAGCGAATTGATGTCGCTTGTTACACGCATTCATCTTAGTTCAGAATACCGTTTAAAACTAAGAGCTTATATTGGATCGGTAAAAGATCAAGAAGAGACTATGTTTCTAATTGGAAAACTTAAAGAGAAGTCAATTTCCATCGATTTTTCTATCGTTCAAAAATCACTATTTAAAGATCTCTTATACTTATATAAATTAAAAAATAGTTTACCGACATGGGAAGAAAATAAATTCCTTATACAATTAAGAGATGAATTTTCAATTCAATCTGAAGAAATCGATTTGATTTGTGCTGCAATTAAGAATGACGAAGATATTTTAACGTTCCGGAAAAACGATTCTGACATTGTTAAGTCGATGAAAGATATCGCTGCAAAAGCTGCTGCTGTTGGAATGCCACTTACAGCGATTTATTTATCTGGTTCTGTTGTTGGTTTGAGTGCAGCAGGTCTTACATCTGGATTAGCTACATTAGGTATGGGTGGGATTTTAGGATTCTCAAGTATGTTTACAGGAATTGGAGCTATTGTGTTAATTGGTGTAGGTACTTATCAAGGATTAAAGAAAATCACAGGTATTAAAGATATAGAAAATAATAAACAGCGTGAATATATGCTTCAAAAAATCATTCGAAATTCTCAACAAACACTGGATTACTTGTTAGAAGATATTAATGAAATATCTCGTGCATTAGTGGCGTCTATTCAAAAAGGAAACGAAAACTCAGAAAAAATCAATAAATTATCTAGCATGTTAACAATGCTAAGTGAAAGTGCTCGATTTAGTGCTAGAAAACAAAATGAATCTCAAAAAGAACAGATGATTACGCATCTTCCTTTAATTTTAAGTACTGACCGTTTAGAAGAGCTTACACCTAAACCAACACAGTTAAAAATTCGTGAGTTTATTCTTAAGTGTTATACAACTGAAGTTACTGAATCTATAGAAGAAGTAACTCCAGAAGTAACTCCAGAAATGAATCAAGGATTTGTTTTAGTGGGGGGAGTTCAAGAGAATGCAGAACTTTCGAAGTTGAATTCTTTCAGTGAGAATTATAAAAAAACATTTGAAAGCTTTAATAAAACACAAAACGGAAAATTAGAAATAAATGAAAATCTAAGTTTAGAAGATTTAGAAATGCTTCAGGAATCTTTTGAGAACATTGGCTATTTCGAATTAACAAGTGGTGGAGTTGCTGAGGTTACTGGAAGTGCGAAACGAATTGCAAAAAACTTGTTTGGTGATCGGTGATCAAATGAAAAAATTAGATGAAGAATGGAATGAGATAGGTAAAGCATTATTAGCACAAAATCATCAAGTAGTATCGGCAGAACAAAGAATAAGCGACGTGAATAAAAACATTGAAAGCTTAGATCACCTCCAACATGAGCAAAGTGAAGCCCTAGATCATTTACTTGCTCAAGCAACTATGCTGATGAACGGACATCAAATTCAACAGGAACAACATTCTTTTTCTGCACTTATTGTTCCTGATTATGATGATTTACAGCCTTTATCTATTTCAGATAAATCGTGGAATGATTTTTCAAAGCGGATTGATACCTATTTGATCGAGAAGGGTGTTGCACACGAAAATCCATATGAAGATTTGTTAAGTGCTCAACAAAAAGCAGAGATAGCAAAAACGTTTCGTGAGGAATTTATCCTGAAGAATGAATCTTGTGATCGTTATGATTATATGATTGCTGCGTTTAGTGGTCTTGTAACCGGTTTAATCGATAGTTTTTTTGTAGGATCTCCACTCGATAGTAAAATTATGAAATGGTCTGATCAAAAAGTCGATAAAATCGTTATTAAATTTTCAAAAATGGTATGGAATCACGATAAAGCAAATGGATCGAACATTCGTACACAGCCAGACTCAATTGCTAGTGCCATTGGTTATCTTGAGAGACGTTTTAAAGTAAATTACGATGCGCGCTATGCAAGTGATTTGAAAATGAACGGAGAGTCGCTAAACATGCGTCCAACCGATCATCATTTAAAATCACTTGCACATGCTCCAGATATCATAGGATTATTCTTTTCAATTCTTGATCAATTCACTGGAAAAGCTAGTTTTGTATCTGATGGAAAGCTACTTCGACTTGAACCAAAAGAAGACGGTTCGTCTAGGTTAGTGGGCGGAACGATTTTATCTAAACTATTTGCTGGTTTTTCAAACTGGTTAGGACATTTATTATCAGATATATCTGGTTCGAGTGGCACGAGGGGACATTCAGATGGTAGAAGAGGGGCCGGGATTCCTCTTCCTTTTTTTGAAGTATTTCAATTTGCAAACGTCGGTAATATAAAACATAACGGAGCCGATCTGACGATTGCAGAGTTCTCGACTAAAGTGTTTGAAAAAGGATATGATGCTCGTTTTGGTGCAGCAATGGCAGTTCCGGTTGTGCTAAATGAATTGATTATTCGTTTATTATGGGGACTAAAAAGTAAGTTTTATCATCAAAAAAGTTTTATAGAGTCACTTCCTTTTGGAAATAAGCCGACTCTTCGAAAAATGCTGCTAGTTGGACAAGGCTCTCTATGCTTAACAGATGGTATTGATGCATATCTTCGAAGTAATAATGTCCCTATTTTATTTGCAACGCGACTGAATTATGTTGCATGGAGTCGATTTATGTATGCGTCTATAAAAGAAGTCCGTGTCTTTTTAAAAGGCGACGTATTAGACATTCAAGCTTTGGATCGACATCTTGAAGAAGAGTGGCAGCGGTTGAGACTCTAAAAAATCGCACAAATCGTACAATAGGGAGCTAATTTTAATATGAAAAAAATTCTAATGGTTGCACCACTCCTAATACTCTTTGGATGTGGTACAAACGAAGATGTGCAAGAAACTAAGGAATTAAAATCTAAAATTTCTACTCTTTCAAATGAAAATGAGCAATTAGAGAAGAAATTAAAAGAGTCAAAGAATCAATTAGAGGAGCAAAAACTCTCATTCACAAAGATAGAAAATGAACTTAATAAAAAATTAAAAACTGCCAATAAAGAAATGACCGAATCGCAAGTCTCAAAAGAAGAAGTAGAAGAGACTAATAATACTACTGAAGAGCTTGGTCACGGTATTTCTACACCAGGAGATCCAGCTTTACCCTCACCTAAATCAGGTACGTATACTCCTACAGAAGTAGAAAAGAAAAAAATGTATTATTTTGATTCTTCGGAGAAGCGATATGCTTTTGCTGTTACTAATGGGAGCGTCCTGCATGTACGTGATCAGCCTTCTAAAAACGGAAAAATTCTCACTAGCTTAACGGATGGATATGAAATGCGTACTTTGGCTTATAGTGAGGACAGATTTTGGTTTTATATTAATACTACTACGTATGATGGAGAACCAATTTCTGGATTTGTTGCAGCGGAATTTACTGAATAATATTTTATACAATATATTATAAATAAGATAAAATTAAGCCGAATTTAATTATTAGGACTAAAATTGGAGGAATGAAATATGGAAGAAAAATTATTAGAAAATATGCGCGATATTGAAGAATATGATAGTTACTATGTAGTTCAAACAAGTATTGACGAACATTGTGGACTATATGTTGTCGATGACAGTATTTTTGAAGGCAAAGTGTTAGATGGAGTTTTAGATTGTGCTACAAGGTTCGATACTGTTGAAGAAGCGCAATCTTTTCTAAATGAAATGAAAGAACATCAAATTGAAGGTGTTATAAAGAAAGCAAAATTGTTTGTAGCAGTTGAACAATGAATATCTTTTTGTAATTAGATGTTAAGAGATGTGAGTTCAAAGAATTCTTAGTTATTCTTTAAACTCACATTTTCTATGGTTGATAATTTAAATTACCTGTAAGGAGTAATATATAATATGATAAAAAAACTTATTTTTTTAGCTGTATTTGTATGTGTTTTTTGCATTCATTATGAGGTCGATGCTACTAAAGGCACAGATGTTAAAGGCCTACTAAGAACAGACACTATATGGACTAAAGAAGGGTCACCATATAATTTAGTAGATAATATTCAAGTTGGTGGGAAACTCACAATAGAACCTGGTGTAACTGTAATTGGAAATAGAAAAGATATTGCTGTATTTGGTGAATTAGAAGTGTCAGGTAGCAAGGATAAAAAAGTAAGATTAATGAGTGTTAATTTGAAAGGAGGAGACTATCTACGAAATGGTAAAATGACTATTTCGAATAGTGACTTATTCAAATGTAGTTTTGATATTCCTTATGGAATAAAAAATTCATTTATTTTAAAAGATTCTTGGATTGACGATTCATTTGGACAATCTTTCTTTACACCTCAATTTAATGATTACAACGGTTATTTTAATGATTATAACGGTTATTCATATTTTTTCGGTGATGGTGCCATAATTGAAAGAAATATTTTTGCAAATATCCTACCAATTTCAGTTTCAAATAATTCGAAGTTCATAAATAATGTTTTTTTAAAAAATTATAAGTTAAATATTTCCGGTGAACAAAATATTGTTTTTAATTATAATAGCTTCCTAGGTGAAGAAAATGATGTTGTAAAACTTTATGGATCTTCAAAAATTAATAATATAGAAAATAACTTTTGGAATACAAATATTAAATCGAAAATTTCAGAAAAGATTTATGATGCTGATGATGACTTAAGAGTACATAATACAGTGAGTTTTGATTCTTATTTATCCAGTCCTCATGAGAATACACCTTCTATGTTACCTTCTAAAGCTCCGACTTTAACAAGTGTATACACTCAAAAAAGCACTTCTGTCAAAGGATTTGCTGAACCTGGTTCACTCCTTAACTACTTTTACTATCCTACTAGTCCATATGAAGTTGGAACGGAACAAGGGTGGATTTTTGTAGATTCAACTGGTGAATTTGAAATTAATTCTATATACAGCGGGGATTATACAATGCGTCTAACCTCCATTAAAAATGGAATAACTAGTGAAGAATCAAATACAGTAGCATTAGACAGTACACCGCCCTTATCTCCCAATGTGGATGATGTATCAGATCAAACACAAGAAGTAACTGGAAGTGCTGAAGGTGGAGCTAAAATTATAGTGAAAAAAGGTTCAGAGGTTTTAGGCATGTCAGATGCGACTTTACATCCGGCGGTTCGGTATGAACGATATTATTTAAATTATAATGTATCGATTTCTAAACAAGTTGCAGGAACAAAATTAAATGTTTATGCAGTAGATCTTGCTGGAAATATGAGTGCCGTAAAAGAAATAGTGGTTTCAGACAAAACTCCACCACTTGCCCCTACTGTGGATAAGATAACTGATCAAACCTTAACTGCAAAAGGTAAAGCAGAACCTGGTGCTACAGTCTCGTTTAAAAGTGGAATATGGATAATCGGAAGTGGACTTGTCGATCGCGAAGGGAATTTTGACATCCCTATAGTGGTACCGTATGCTGGTGATATTTTATCTGTGTCTGCTACTGACACATCAGGAAATATCAGCGAGATAACAAAAGTACTTGTTAAAGATGGTACTGCACCAAGTAGTCCTTTAATAAATGATTTAACAGAACATTCGACCACTGTAATTGGATGGGCAGAACCTAATTCAACAATTTTAATAACCTCTGGTTCAAGTATTCTGGGAACAGCTACAACTTCCGAATACGGAATGTTTGAGGTGATCATAGCTCCACAAAGTGCTAATACTATAGTTACTATTGTGGCGGTTGATGCTGCTGGAAATAGAAGTAAGGAAATTCAAGAATGGGTTAGAGATATTACCCCACCTGAAGCACCAAAAGTGGAAGTATTAACAGATCAAATGACGACCGTCAGTGGCCAAACGGAAGCAACTGCTGAGGTAACTGTGAAAGTAGGCAATAAAACACTTGGGACTACACAAGCTAGAGCAGATGGAAATTTTACGCTGACAATTCCACTCCAGGCAGCCGGTGTGGAAGTAAGTGTTGTAGCGACAGATCAGTCTGGACATATGAGCGAAGAAACAATAGTCACCGTGAAGGATGTGACAGCACCCGAAGCGCCAAAAGTGGACGTATTAACAAATCAAATGACGAAAGTCAGTGGACAAGCGGAAGCTAATGCTAAAGTGACTGTGAAAGTAGATGAAAAAGTATTTGGAACTACATCAGCCGGAACAGATGGAATCTACTCATTGACGATTCCGCGTCAAGCAGCTGGTGTAAAAGTAAGTGTTGTAGCAACAGATTTAGCTGGAAATACAAGTGAAGAAACGCTTGTCATCGTGAAAGATGTAACGGCACCGGAGGCACCGAAGGTGGATGCACTAACGGACCAAATGACGAAAGTCAGTGGGCAAGCGGAAGCTAATGCCAAAGTGACTGTGAAAGTAGACGAAAAAGTATTTGGAACTACATCAGTCGGAACAGATGGAATCTACTCATTGAAGATTCCGCGTCAAGCAGCGGGCGTGAAAGTGAGTGTTATAGCAACAGACTTATCTGGAAACACAAGTGAAGAAACGATTATCATCGTGAAAGATGTAACGGCACCGGAGGCACCGAAGGTGGATGCACTGACGGACCAAATGACGAAAGTTAGTGGACAAGCGGAAGCTAATGCCAAAGTGACTATGAAAGTAGATGGAAAAGTATTTGGAACTACATCAGCCGGAACAGATGGAATCTACTCATTGACGATTCCGCGTCAAGCAGCGGGAGTGAAAGTGAGTGTTATGGCAACAGACGCTGCAGGAAACACAAGTGCTGAAACAACATTACTCGTAAAAGACGTAACATCGCCTCCTCCACCAAAAGTGTACGAAGTTACGGATAAAGCTATTTCGGTTAGTGGAACAGCGGAAGCGGGTTCTAAAATCTTAGTGAAAATCGGGATCAAAGAGGTTGGTAACTCAATTGTGAACTCAGATGGAACCTATAAAATTCAAATTGCGAAACAAAAGGCAGGTGTTAAATTAACGGTTGTTGCAATAGATCATTATGAAAATATTAGTAAATCAACTGAGATGATTGTTAAAGATACAACACCACCACTAATTTCAAGTGTAGGACTTGTATCAGATCAATCGATTGTCGTTAGTGGAAAAGTAGAAAGTAATGTAAAAGTATATGTAAAAGTAGGTTCTAAATTAATCGGATCAGCTTTATCTGGAAAAGGTATTTACAATATTAAGATTGTTAAACAAAAAGCTGGTACTAAACTAACTGTTTACGCTGTTGATGCTTCTGGAAACCAAAGCAAAAGTAAACAAGTTACTGTTTTAGATCGAACACCGCCAGCAACACCTATTGTAAATAAGATAACGAATACGAGCAAAATGATAAGTGGTAAGGCAGAAAGCAATGCTAAAGTTTTCGTTTACTATAATTCTAAAAAAATTGCAGAAGGAAATGCAGACTCTAAAGGGAACTTTAAAGTTAAAATTAAAGCTCAAAAAAAGGGATCTGTTTTAAAAGTTTATGCACAGGACAAATCTTCTAATAGAAGTAAAGAAAAAACTCTAAAAGTCATATAAATTGCATCATCTTGCGAATAAGCGTCTAACTCCTTATAAGTATATACAGGACTAGACGCTTTTCTCTTTTATCACAACCATAAAGTAGTGAGAGGATTTATTAATAAAGCAAAGTAAAACAATGTTTGCTCATTAGAAATCATTAAGTACGCTTTAAAAAAATGAGCAGTTACTAGATAAAAAAATAGGAGTGATACTTTATGTTGTTTATTAATTTTAGTCCAGGTGAGTACTACAAACGTTCTGAGATTCATGATCAATTTGGAGGGAATCGTCAGCGCGGTATAAGCGCTTCTGCTAAAGAATCTGTAATCTTTATCTTTTCAGGGGCTAGTGGCGGCCAGTATGGTTATTCTGATAGTTGGAACGAAGAAAGAACATTGTTTATGTACACAGGCGAAGGACAAATCGGAGATCAAGTATTTTCAATGGGAAATAAAGCATTACGAGATCATGTTAATTCTTCAAAGGATGTTTTTTTGTTTCACCGCGCAACAAATGGACTGTATACATTTGATGATCAGTTAACGCTAATTGATTACGAAATAAAACGAGCACCAGATCGAAATGGTAATATGCGCGATGTTATCGAATTTATTTTTGAATCTTCTTCAAATATTGAACGATCTCTTTTGAACACTAGTGAGGTGACACTACAAAATATAGATTTTTCGCTTGATGAGTTAAAACAGTTAGCTCTTCAAGATACGTCAGATGGACATGAAACCATTCAAGTCAAACAAGTGACGGTGCGAAAGCGATCAGAAGCCATTAAACTGTACGCTCGAAGAAGAGCGGCTGGAATATGCGAAGCTTGCGATCAACCAGAACCTTTTGAGGCTAAGTCAGGTTCATCATTGGAAGTACATCATATGTATCGTCTATCTGATGGTGGACCTGATCATCCAGAGCACGTTGCCGCTATTTGCCCTAACTGTCACGCACGTATTCATCGTGGTATCGATGGCAATGAGTATAATGAATTATTAATTGAGAAGATTTTAGATAAAGAAAATCCATTACGCATGAAATACATTTATTGATAGGGTATTCAGGTTTATATACATTTCGCTAACGAAATGTATATAAACCTGAATAAAAAATGAAAATATTATCGAGTTGTAAGGTATAGGATACGATTAGATTCAAATCTTGATTGAATATAAAGTTGAATATTACCCTCTACATAAATTAGTTTCTTCATTTTTAAAGTAAAGAATTTTAAATTATAGAGCCATTCCACTGCATTTAGAGTGATGTAGACTGACTCATACTCGTTAAGGAATGATTCGAAAGGAGTAATAAATGAGCAAAAAAATTGAGACAATTCTCTTGGAATACCTCATGGGAGAAGACGCGATTACGAATGAGGAAGCAATCGCCATACAAGAAGCTGAGAAAAGATTCTATGAAAGCTTAGTGATCGGCAGCGACATGATACTGACTGATGGAAATAGATTAATAAATGGAAGACGTAACAGACTTTGGGGTGTCCTTAAAAAAAGAGGATACGAAGAACTTCCCCATGGTATCCAAGTCGACCTTCGATGGAGACCAGAAGAAGAGGAAGTTGTTGTTCGTGTCGTCCTGCAGTGTCGATATGGAAGGGGAACAAGAAGGCGTTATCCCTCGACCGAGGATTTGGTATGTCATAGCCGTCTTTTAAATATGCCTTATCTTAGTGAGGATGGATTCCATTATGAATCGGAATCGGGAATAGAAACTCCTGATAGTTTAAAGAAACAAATTAATAATGAGAAAAACAAGAATATAGAGTTAGTGTTTACCCTTAATGTGAGTGCCCGCGAAGAGACACAGGGCAGAGAACTGACTGACATATTGCACGGGTCGATCAAACGAATTATACCGAGTTATGAAGCCATCCTAGAGGCCGCTCCTGCAATGGTTGAGGAGCAAGTACCAGCTACAGTCAAAAACCATCTTGAAGGAGGAAGAGCAGTGCATCCTAAGAACATGATCCTACAGGGGCCACCAGGTACGGGGAAGACCTACCATACGGTCTTATATGCCGTCTCTATCATTGAAGGGAAAACCATGGATGAAATTAAGAAAGATGGATACCCGGAAGTGAAACGACGGTATGCAAAATATAGAGATGAGAACCGAATCGCCTTTACGACATTTCATCAGTCGTATGGATACGAGGAGTTTATAGAAGGAATCAAACCAGTGATCGCGTCTGATACGAATGAGATCGGGTTCAACATCGAGTCCGGTATTTTCAAGGAGTTTTGTGATCTCGCTGTTGCCAGTCATCGTTTTGGTGGGTATGACGTTTCAATTGATGGTGAGGCACGTATTTGGAAGGTTTCTCTAGGGGGTGCAGGGGATCATCCTCTCAAGAAAGCTTGTTTTGACAAAGGCATCATGCGAATTGGATGGGATAATTTTGGAGAGGACCCCTTTAAAAGTACTGTCTCCATGAATCCTTCTGAACGTAGCATTCTGACCTATTTTTACGAGACGATGAAAGCTGGGGATATTGTTCTTTCATTGAAAGACGAACGGCATATTGATGGTATTGGTATTATTGAAGGTGAAGTCGAGTGGTTGGGAGATGAAGCTCAGTACAAGCGTAGCCGAAAGGTGAACTGGCTTGCTAAGAATATCTCACTCGATATCCATGAAATGAACATGCGGAAGAATTTGACTCAGAAGACTGTTTATCCTTTAAATCGTCTATCCGTATCGCAAGTTGAACGCATGCTTGAAGGAGAATATGGTATTCCGGATATAAACGACCAGAGTGAGAAACCATATGTGTTCATCGTCGATGAAATTAATCGCGGGAACATTTCGAAGATTTTAGGAGAGCTCATCACGTTGATCGAGCCGTCAAAACGTCTTGGAGAGATGGAAGAAACGCTCGTTAAGCTTCCCTATTCGAAAAAAGAGTTTGGTGTTCCAAGTAACATCTATATTATTGGAACGATGAACACAGCGGACCGTTCCATTGCGTTGATGGATACCGCGCTGCGAAGACGTTTCCAATTTATCGAAATGTCTCCTGACCCGCTGACGCTCCGAGGGATCTCTGTCAAAGGCGTAAATTTAGAGCACTTGCTCGACATCATGAATCGTCGAATTGCAGCACTCTATGACCGGGACCATATGATTGGACATGCCTACTTCACGTCACTGTCATCGGACGACAATATAAGTGCGTTGGAGCAAGTCTTCCTAAAATCTATCATTCCGCTCCTTCAGGAGTACTTCTTTGATGATTTTGGAAAAATAAACGCTATATTCGGAAACGATAAGAACTATCCGATCCTCATTCATGATGAACCAGCGTTTGGTTTGTTCGATTCATCTATAGACCCAAGAGATCTAGAGACGAGCTATCGTATCAATCATGATATCCTCACTCAACCAGATACATACAAAGCGATCTATGGAAATCAATATGCAAAGGCATGACGTTATTGAGGTGATGGAGTATGAGGCCATCATGTGCACGGGACCTGGCCGGAATATCGATAAAAAGACCTTTAAGGAACTGGAAAGTCTGATGCTTGAGTTATCGGAAGAAGGACGGGATGGGTTAGATTTCTTAACCTTATCCTCAAGAAAAGGTGTCGGTAAGGTGATCCGGGCGAGGAACTACGTTGGTGTTCTACAGATGCCGAGCGGCAGACAACTTCAAATCCTTCCAAAAATTGATGCCACAAACGTCGATGCCCGTACAGCGATGCTCAAGATGTTAAAAACGTTGCGTAAATTTCCGAGTAAATCCTTTGATGCGACGGAACTTGGGAGCTCGAAAATGCCAATGTTTGAAATATACATCAGTCTTTTTCTTCGCGAAGTGTCTGGGGTGGTCAAGCGAGGATTGAAATCTGATTATCGTACGAAGAAAGAGAATGTACGGTTCTACAAAGGAAAGATGAACTTTGCACGTCAGATTGCCATCAATCATGTACATAAAGAACGATTTTACGTCGCGTTTGATGAATACAGCATCGATTGTCCAGAAAATCGAATCCTCAAGAAGGCGTTGATGAAGACGATTTTGATCGCATCAGATCCGATGAATCGTCGCGAGGCACGTCGCCTCTTACATTATTTTGATGGCGTTGCAGAGAGTCATACAATCGATCAAGAGTTTGAGAGTGTTCTTGAGAATCGAAAAAATGGACATTATACCAACTGTCTAGAATGGTCACGGCTTCTATTGAATGACTTAAACATCTCAAATATGGTAGGCAATACTCGAACTCAGTCTCTCCTCTTCTCGATGAACCAATTATTCGAGAGTTACATCGGGAAATTAATCGAGCGTCATGCTGGAACCGGGTGGAAAGTGTCTCTTAAGAAACCGGCGAAGTATCTATTCGATAGTGGATCGTTCAGATTAGTCCCAGATGTCGTAATGAAGTATTTGTGCCCTATTGATAAGGTGACGAAGACGAGAATCATCGACATGAAATGGAAGGTCCTTAATCCTAAGGTTAATAATTTTGGGATCTCACAGGTCGATATGTATCAAATGTTTGCATATGCTAAGAAATACGCGAGCGAACAGGTGATCGTCATTTATCCACTTGTTGAGAGCTTCGCCGTTGATCAGAGGATATTCCGCTACACGAGCGAAGATATCACCGTATTTATCTATCTGTTGGATTGTGTGCATGGAGAGGAAGAGTTGCTTCGATTCCTCGAAAATCCAGAGGATCATCAATATAAATCTGATCGACTCGGCGATCCAATGACGCGAGGATGAGGTATGTTTTTTCGTCTATTTACATTGTTTAATAAAAACCAACGAACACTAAGTGAATGCTTATTAATTAGTGTTAATAAAAGTTTTTAGTTACTTTTAAATAATGTAATATGAGTGCACTTAAAAAAATGCTTAAAAACTAAGAAGTATACATTTTTCGACGTCGAAATGTATACTTCTTTTGCCTGTCTATTTTTTGTTTAAAAGAAAAACTAAGTATATGTTGATAAAAAGATGAGTTTACAGACAGATTAGATACTCCAAACATAAGGGGGATGCTAGAAAAAATAGATAATGATATCCTTTGAACAAATTTGTATACATAACGGTCGTTTTACATACAAGTTTGTTTGATAAAGACAATGGCATCTCTTGGACCAAACCATGGATATCTCGGTCTTGTTTAAGTATTAAAAATGACAGGGCATCTCTGATCTTCAAGTAAGTTATAAAAATGCTTAGGATATACTTGATTCTCCTAAGACTGAGAACATTAAATCTTTTCGATTTTATAGGTTTACAGCTCGCTTTTAAACCAAAGAAGCTGACGATGTAAGACAATAAATCTAAGTATTTTATTATATGTAAAAGCCATGAAACTACATTTAATTATCGGACTGCCAACTACTATTTACAGAGTCATAAAAAATAATTTGTTGTGTTGAGTGTTATTTAGAAGGGAATGTAAATCTTATGAGTCTTAGTGCAGATGTCCTTAACCTACCTTATAAAAATAAAAACCAGCAACATCTCAAAAAGTGTTTTTCTAACTAATAATTTCATAATAAAAGTGGTTCTTCCTTTTGGAAGGACCACTTTTATTATGAATAAGTCACTCTTAAGGACTAGAGGGATCAGTAGTAGATAAGAAGCGCAATAAATCACCATAGATGACTTTATCCGATAGACCCAATTCTTTTTCGGATTGCTTCATTGCATCATCACATAATCCGTTCTGCTTTTCATCGGTTGCTTCGAAACCAGTTTGTCGATCATAACATTTTTCTTGAGTGTACACGATGTGATCAGTGATGACAGAACCGTCTCGGAATAAAGCATAGTCCTTGTGGTCATCAGAAAATAAGTCTGTCCCGAACACAATCTGTTGCTTGACATCTTTCCCCAATAGATGAAGTAATGTTGGTTTGATATCAATCTGGCTAGCAACGGCATCATGTTCGACTCCTTTTGTTTGTCCAGGAAGATGTAAGACAAAGGGAACACGTTGGAGTTGTGCGACATCAAACGGCGTCAATTCATCTTTTTCAAGCACTTGGGCCATAGCTTCATTATGGTTTGTTGAAATTCCATAGTGATCACCATACAACATGAATATGGTCTCGTCCCACAAACCATCTTTTTTGAGGTCTGCTATGAACTTTCCGAGTGCCATATCTTGATAAGCGAGAGCTTGGACATAATGATTGAGTGTCGTTGAACTTGTCTCTAAAGGAAGGACAAGTTCGTATTCTGGTTTTGGCATTTCAAAAGGATAATGATTTGTCAAAGTAATGAATTTGGAGTAAAACGGTTGTGGCAAATCACGCAGCATCGGGATAGATTGTTCAAAAAATTTATCGTCTAGCAATCCCCACTCTGTTAAGTCTTCTGAATTTCCAAGATCATAATCTGTTTCAGAAAAGAAGCGATCTACTCCGAAGCTATTATAGACAATATCACGATTCCAGAATGATTTGTTATTTGCGTGGAAGACGGCAGAATAGTAACCTTCTTCTTTTAACAACTCTGGAATAGCTTGGAATTCATTCTCACCGTTGGTAAAGAATGCGGCTCCACGGCCAAGCGGATACATTGAATTTTCATGAATAAACTCAGTATCAGCAGTTTTTCCTTGTCCTGTGTTATGGTAGAAATTATTCCACGAATGTGACTCTTTAATAAGCTGATTGAGATGTGGTGTAATCTCTTGTCCATTCGGTGCCTTCAATCCCACAGCAAAAGATTGAGTAGATTCAAAAGAAACGACGATTACATTTTTTCCTTCATACTGTCCAAAGAAGGCAGGGTTTGGTGCTGCATATTTAGAAGAAACAAAATGCTCAACATCCGATAATTCAGAGCTGTCAGCCAAAGCTTTTTGAGCTGATGTTTTTGACTGAATCAATGCATCGTACATATGAAAGTTGAAAGTTCCAATATTTTTGACAAGCAATTCACGGTCGAAGGCACGTGTCAGTAATTCCGGACGTTCTGTCTCTGCAAGTATCAAATTAAATAAAAATAAGACAATCGCTGCAACAAAAGTTCGGATACCTCTTTTTCGGGATGCTTTTCTGTTCGACATGTCCCATTTTTTTAAAAAGAACGGGAGAATCAATAAATCCCCTAAAATAATTAAATCCTTAAAAGTTAGTATAGATCCAAGCGATGCGGAAAGTGTTTGAGCATTTGATGTTTGAAACAACACCGGTAATGTCAAATAGTCATTAAAGAAACGGAAAAAGAGAATATCTGCATACAAAATGAAAGTAGCCAGAATCAATGTGCCATAGATTAACCATTTTTGAACGTTTCCACGGAAGAAGAAACTGAATCCAAACATGAACAAAGCAGAACTAATCGGATTGATCACTAAAATGAAGGCTTGAGCTGAGTTGGCAACGGGAACATCAAAAAAGAAACGATATGCCAAGTATGTCTTCAACCAAAGTAAAAGAGTAGCAATCCAAAAAAGTCTATGCTCTCGATAAGTCTGTCTAACATCTGCTCCTAATGGAATCAGTCGCCTGGTGATGGGCGATTTAAGTGGTTTCATAAAAAATTCTCCTTAAAATTAATATGATAAGTATGAAGCAAATGGATCAAACATGGCCTCCTTTTTATTTTAAAAAATGGAGTTTGTTCGTTATAATCAAACTAATCCTGATGACGAGACAAATATATTAATATTTCGTCGAACAATCATCGGGATAAAGGATTACAACAAATCCGTCTTAAGTTACGACCCGTCCTAGTTATACTTAGGGCGGGTTTGTTGTGTAGTTAAGATTGATTTAGATAACGATAAAGGGTCGAACGACCAATTCCAGTTCTCTCCTGTATTTCTTCGTAACTTAATTTTTTTGAATGGTACAGCATAAGTGCCTCTTCAATCAAAGCTTCGTTTTTTTTAGGCCGACCGGATTTTTTTCCTTTTATTTTCGCTTCTTCTAATCCTCTTCTTGTATGTTCACTATGAACATCTTTTTGAAAATTTTCCATGATAGTAAGAAATTCTATAAATAACTCATTTGTAAAAGGATTCAAGTTTAGTTGTTCTCGTATCGTAATGACAGAAATTTGACGAGTATGCAAAATTGTTAAGTTTTCCATCACTTCCTGTAAAGAACCTCCTAATACAGCAAGATGAGAAACTATCAGAACTTCTTTTGGAAGAAGACTTTTCGCTATATCTAGACTATTAAACTGAGAATCATTTGGTGTAAATGATCCTTGTAGAATAACGAGACAATCATTGCTTTTCAATAAGGCTAGTTGTTTTTGACAATCCGGATCCGTATAAAGTGAACGGACAAAACCTATCATCGAAATAAATCCTCCTTTTAGTAGCTTATGTGTGAATCATATCACGAGAACTTGAATGAAAAAAGACCAAAAGTGTTCCATTTTGAAACTTATGGTGCTAGACTATGGATATTGAAAACAAGCATTCATTTTTCATAACCTGATTTATGACACATGAAAATTCTTGAAACACAATTAAAAGAAAGGTGGAAAAAATTTGTTAACATCAATTAAAGAACAATGGTTTTCTAATGTCCGAGGTGATGTCATGGCAGGTATCGTCGTTGCACTTGCCTTAATTCCAGAAGCAATCGCCTTCTCGATCATTGCAGGTGTCGATCCGATGGTCGGTCTGTACGCGTCATTTTGTATCGCCGTCATCATTGCCTTCGTCGGAGGACGACCTGGAATGATTTCAGCAGCGACCGGGGCGATGGCGCTCTTGATGGTCCCACTCGTACGGGATCACGGATTGAATTATTTGCTTGCGGCAACGATTCTGACGGGTGTCCTTCAAATCATCTTCGGAATCTTTAAAGTTGCGAAGATCATGAAATTCATTCCACGTGCAGTCATGATTGGCTTCGTCAACGCGCTTGCCATCCTCATTTTTATGGCACAGATACCTCACTTCGTTGGTATTTCGACAATGACCTATATCTTTGTCGCAGTGACCCTCGCTATCGTCTATATCATTCCGCGATTTTTCAAAGCAATCCCAGCTCCACTAATTGCGCTTGTCGTCCTGACAGCAGCAGCCATATTTAGTGGATTTGACTTACGGACGGTGGGAGATCTTGGAGCCATTCAACGAACATTACCATCCTTCTTCCTTCCGGATGTACCGTTCACGTTCGAAACGCTTCAAATCATCTTCCCATATGCATTGGCACTAACCATTGTTGGTCTGCTTGAGTCCCTTCTGACAGCATCGATTGTTGATGACATGACGGGGACAGAAGGAGATAAAAACAAGGAAGCGCGAGGACAAGGGATTGCAAACTTCATTACCGGGTTCTTCGGTGGGATGGCTAGTTGTGCCATGATTGGTCAATCGGTCATCAATGTCAAATCTGGAGGACGTGGTCGATTATCAAGCCTTGTCGCGGGTGTCTTCTTAATGTTCCTGATTATTGTTCTTGGGAACGTCGTCGTCCAGATTCCGATGGCAGTACTCGTCGGTATCATGATCATGGTATCAATCGGAACCTTTGACTGGTCGTCCTTCAAGTATATGAAAAACGCGCCGAAAACAGATGTTGTCGTCATGCTTGCGACCGTCATCATCGTCGTTGCAACACATGATTTATCAAAAGGTGTACTCGCCGGTGTCGTCTTAAGCGCCTTGTTCTTTGTCGCTAAAGTTTCGACGATTAAAATTGAGACAAAGGTCGAAGACAATTTGACACGTTTTCATGTCAAAGGACCTCTATTCTTTGCATCAGTCGATGGTTTTGTGAAGCACTTTGATTTCTCGAGACACGATGAAAAAATCATCATCGACTTCACAGACACTCAAATTTGGGATGATTCAGCGGTCGGAGCGATTGATAAAGTCATGATCAAGTTAGCTGAAAATCATAATGACGTGACGATTCATGGTTTAAATCCAGCAAGCAAACGTTTGATTGATAAGTTAGCGATTCATAATGATCCGAATGCGAAATTATCGGCCCATTAATCAAAAGATTTATTAAGTAGAATAGGACTAAAAATTAGAGGAGTGGACATATGTATCAACACATTATTTTAGCAGCAGATGGATCGGATCATTCCATTCGTGCAACAGAAGAAACCATTAAATTAGTAAAGGGGACCCAAACGATCGTCGAAATCGTTTATGTATCTGATTTCTCTAAATCGAAAGATGAAGTGCTTCATGCTGAGGGACAAGAAGCACTAGAGGTTAAACGCCGTAAGAAATTATTGCCGATTGAAGAAGCGCTCGATGCCCAAGGGATTGAATACACCTTAAAACTACTTCGAGGGGAACCTGGCCCAGCCATCGTCGAATATGCTAACGATAGTCAAGCGGATCTAGTCATCGTAGGTAGTCGTGGACTGAACTCACTTCAGGAAATGATGTTAGGTAGTGTCAGTCACAAAATTGTTAAACGAGTCGAGTGTCCGGTTTTACTTGTAAAATAAGTCATTTATTATTCATGGCATGTGGGGTCAATCATAACTGTTAAAGTATAATACGAGTAAAAATCAATAGTATGTCAGGGTGCGGAGCCCCTCTTAAAGGAGGGTGTCCGCGCTTTTTAGAATCGGGAAAGGGTGAGAATGATGAGTATCTATATCGTTTGTCCAAAGTGTGAGGGGGAAGGAAAGATCCGGAAATATCTAATCCTACGAACACGTTGCTCGGAATGTCGTGGGAATGGAAAAATTCAACTCGACCGAGCGATTGATCAATACATTCCAAATCCCCAAAATCAACTCGAGAGTGTGAATCAGATGAAGGAGAAACAAGAACATGAATAAAAAGAAGGCGCGTCCTCCTTTATTTTATGGCTGGTACATGGTCATGGTGGCTGGCCTAGGTGTATTTTTTTCAGGCCCTGGCCAAACGTACTTTATTTCTGTTTTCATTGATCGATATATCACCGAGTTCGACTGGACGCGTTCAGAAGTTTCCATCATCTATTCCGCGGCGACTTTGACGTCAGCTTTTTGCTTATTTTTCATCGGACGTCTTGTCGATCGATTAGGACAGCGTACCATGTTGACAGGTGCTTCGATTTTGTTAGCTTGTGCCTGTTTTTATAATGGATTCGTTACGAACTTAACCATGCTCTTTTTTGGTATCTTCGTCTTACGGTTGTTTGGTCAAGGTTCGATGACGTTAATTCCAAATACACTCGTCCCTCAGTGGTTTTTAGTAAAACGAGGGCGAGCTTTGAGTTATATGGCAATTGGCGGATTTTTAAGTGCAGCTGCTTTTCCTCCGATAAATGTTTGGCTCGTTCGTCAAATCGGTTGGGAGCGAACATGGTGGTTATGGGGTGAATTGATTCTAGTAGTGTTCACACCGATTGCTTATCGGTATGTCCGAAACCGTCCGGAAGATATCGGTATGTTACCTGATGGACATAAAGAATCGCACGATACGGATTCTTCTTCTAAAATCGTTCAACTTAAACAGGATTTTACATTAAAAGAAACGTTACGAACACCGGCTTTTTGGTTGATTTTATCATGTATTGGCATTCCTGCACTCGTTAATACGGCAATTACGTTTCATTTGATTTCGATTTTTGATCAACAAGGTCTGAGCCCCTCGGTTGCGGCACTTGTGTTGAGTCTGATGGCAATCATTGGTTTTCCAATCACCTTCATCGCAGGTCGAATCATCGATACCGTCAAAATCAATTATGTATTAGCAGGGATTTTTGTTACTGAACTTATTTTCATGATGCTGTTACAAATAACGACGACACCGCTCCTTGCCGTCTTGTTTGGAGTGATTTGGGGAATAAGTAACGGATTTGAACGAATTGCTTTGAACTATGTTTGGCCTTTTTATTTTGGGCGAATTGCTCTCGGCAGCATCAGTGGGATTGCGACATCGGTTATGGTACTCGGTTCAGCTATAGGACCCTTACCGTTTGGTTTGGCTTTTGATGCTGTCGGTAATTATACACAAGTCATCTGGTGGTCGATGGTATTTCCTGTGATTGGAGTCATTGCTTCATTATCAGCACGTAAACCATCGATTCGAACCAATCAATTAAATGATTGATATTTTGAGGAGGTATTAAAAATGAATCGAATAACTTGTCCATATTGTGGATCAACACTTATGAAAACCGATGGTATCTTTTACTGCTCCTTTTGCCAAATGAAAGTTTCTAAGCATATCACTCAAGTAGATGGGAAACGCTTAGTCATTCGCACGCGTGAATTCACACAAATCACTCAACTGGAACAATCGACACGACTTTTAAAAAAGTTATCTACCTATGAATTGCTTGAATTATATCACTTCATTCGCACAGAAGAACAAGCAGCTGAAGTATTAGTCACGTTAGCAGTTGATTTGGATGATGATGAAAAAAAAACATATGATTCAGTGCTTGAAACAACGACTTTGACGTGGAAAAAGAAAAAACGATACATCTTAGAAAACTTACTCCGAGAACGTTTTGGATACATTCCGACGGTGACAGTACGTTTTCTCGAAGAATACCTTGAAAAAGTTCGTCAAGACGAACGAACTTCGCAAATGGAAATCGAAAGGTAACAAAGAAATGAAAAAACAAATAGATTCAAAAAAAATGTCGTTGTATTTAATGGCGATTTTGATTAATGCATTGGGAAACAGCTTTATGATTGTGGCAACAGTCGGAAGTGCTCCTTGGACCGCTGCTAGTGAAGCGCTGTCCGAGGTTTCACCTTTTTCGGTCGGAACTTCTGTAGTGGTTCTCCATACCATTGCACTATTAATCGCGTTATCGATTGGAAGTACGTTTCGTTTATGGACAATCGTTGAAAGTTTTTTACTTGCAGTAGTGTTCGGATTAGCAATCGATGCCTTCATTTTGATCCATGAGGTCTTTTACACTCCAACTGCGTTGATAGGGCGCGTCAGTTATTTTTTGATTGGAGTTCCTCTCATTTCATTAGGGTTATCACTGTATCTTCAAATCGGATATATCTTAATGCCGCCTGATTACTTGATGAAGTCATTAATCGTCAAGTTCAAAAAGACATCAATTGGAGCGACCATCAGTTTAGCAATCCCGTTCCTACTTGCCTGCCTGCTGTCGTTGTTTAGACAGGAATGGATAGGAATTGGAGTCGGTACGCTTGTTTTCCTTATTGTGAATGGCCCATTGATTGATTGGTTTCAGCGTCTGTTTCCGATTCGTTAAATAAACATGTTTAATTTAAAGTAAGGTACACAAAAACACCTCGAAATTCAAGCAATCTCCGAATCGACTACACGCTGGATTCACTGATCTGTCATATGTCCAGGAAAGTGATTTGGTCGAAGCAAGATTGAGTTTTTCGAGGTGTTTTAAAGTGATTTCCTTCTTTTAATACTCCTTTAGTTACTATTAACTTTCAAGGTATCTGTATAATGTGCTTTTACTTATTCCAGTCTGCTCCCGAATCTCTGACAAACTGTATTGTTTGCTTTGGTACATCTCAACGGCACGCTTCACATTTTTATCTGCTTTTCGTGGTCGCCCGGTCTGCTTTCCTTGTTCCTTTGCTTTCGTTAATCCTTCTCGAGTAGTCATACTGACGACATCACTTTGCAATTGAACAAGATATTGAGTAATTTCTAGAAATGAGTGCGATAGAGGCAGATGTGTGTCAATTCTCTCTTGTACAGAAATCAAAAAAGCTTCTTTTGAAGCCAGCTGTTCAAGCAATTCAATCAAATGTCGAGTCGAATCGGCCAACACATAAAGGTGGGAAACGATTAAAGTATCCCCAGGTTGTAAATCAGTAAGTGCTTGCTGTAAACCTATTCGATTTTTAGAAGAAGGATGTTCTTCAACGATGGTTTGATTAGCATCGTATGCTTGTAATCGACTTTTTTGGATGTCACATGTCGGGTCTTCAAAATAAGGTCTCAGATAAACAACATTCATCGAATTCTCCTATCTACGTTAAGATACTGATTGAAAAAATAAAAAGAATAGAATCAATAACGTTCCTTTTAGGGAATTAAGATGCTACAATAAATTATTGTCAATTGGCAGTATCTATATTCTAAGATCTTCTCCAGTATAGAGGAAATAGACTTTTAATTAAAGGAAAGGTGGAAAATTCAAGTGAATATGAGTTTACGAGAACAGTGGTTCTCAAATGTCAGAGGAGATATCTTAGCCGGGATTGTCGTTGCGCTTGCGTTGATTCCGGAAGCGATTGCCTTCTCGATCATCGCCGGCGTCGATCCGATGGTCGGGCTGTATGCTTCGTTCTGTATCGCCGTCATCATTGCCTTTGTCGGTGGACGGCCAGGAATGATTTCAGCAGCAACCGGGGCGATGGCACTCCTGATGGTTCCGCTCGTCAAGGAACATGGTCTCGATTATCTACTTGCCGCGACGATTTTAACCGGAATCATTCAAATTTTATTCGGGGTCTTTAAAGTTGCAAAAGTCATGAAATTCATTCCGCGTGCTGTCATGATTGGTTTTGTCAACGCACTGGCGATTTTGATTTTCATGGCTCAAGTCCCGCATTTTATCGGGATTTCAACGATGACCTATGTGTTCGTCGCGATTACGCTTGCGATCGTGTATCTATTGCCTCGTGTTTTTAAGGCGATTCCAGCACCATTGATTGCGATTGTCGTCCTGACGATTGCGGCGATTTACCTGAACTTTGATTTACGGACGGTCGGCGATCTTGGGGCCATTCAACGTTCGTTACCGTCATTCTTCTTACCGAACGTCCCGCTAAACTTCGAGACGCTTCAAATCATCTTCCCCTATTCACTGGCGCTTGCGATCGTCGGCTTGCTTGAATCGTTGCTGACAGCAACGATTGTCGACGATATGACAGGAACGGAAAGTGAAAAGAACAGAGAAGCACGTGGTCAAGGGATTGCGAACTTTGTCACTGGATTCTTCGGGGGGATGGCTGGTTGTGCGATGATTGGTCAATCCGTCATCAATGTCAAGTCAGGTGGTCGCGGTCGATTGTCGACGCTTGTCGCTGGTGTGTTTTTGATGTTCTTGATTATCGTTCTCGGCAACTTGGTTGTCCAAATTCCGATGCCAGTACTCGTTGGGATCATGATCATGGTCTCCATCGGGACATTTGACTGGTCCTCATTTACCTATTTACGGAAAGCACCGAAAGCCGATGCGTTTGTCATGCTCGCAACGGTCAGCATCGTCGTTGCGACACACGATCTCTCGATTGGCGTCATCGCCGGCGTTATCTTAAGTGCCTTATTCTTCGTCGCGAAAGTTTCAAAAATAAACGTTCAACAACGAATCGAAACTGGAAAAACAGTTTATACAGTCAAAGGACCATTATTCTTTGCCTCGGTTGATCATTTCATTGCTTCGTTTGACTATGAGCTAATTGAACAAGACATTTTGATTGATTTCGGGTCTACTCAAATTTGGGATGATTCTGGGGTTGGTGCCATTGACAAGGTGATGATTCGCTTGATGGCGAATAAGAATAGAGTCGAGATCATCGGATTGAATCCGGAAAGTAAAAAGCTAGTCGATCGTTTGGCGATTCATAATGATCCGGCTGCAAAGATGCCTACACATTAAGGTAAGGGAGTGACTGGTATGTATCCACACATCTTATTAGCCGTCGACGGTTCGGAACACTCGGTCCGCGCGACAGAAGAAGCAATCAAGGTTTCCCGGCTCAGTACACAAAGTAAGATTGAAGTTGTTTTCGTTGCTGATTTTTCGAAAGCTAAAGATGATGTCTTGCATTCAGAGGGAAAAGAAGCACTCGAAGTCGCTCGTCGAAAAAAATTGTCGGCTGTCGAAGAAAAATTGGAAGCGGCTGATGTCTCATATTATGTCACGATTTTACGTGGTGAACCGGGGCCGACGATTGTTGAGCATGCCAATAAAAAACAGGTCGATTTGACGATTATTGGTAGTCGAGGACTCAATGGACTTCAGGAAATGGTCCTTGGTAGCGTTAGTCATAAGATTGCAAAGCGTGTTAAAAGTCCTGTTATGATTGTAAAATAATACAGTAAAATCAACAGACTATAAAAAGAGTTATTAAATTACTAAGATGGTAGGCACATAGCATCTCGCTTTATTCGAGATACCATATGCCTATCATCTTTATTTTATATTGATAGATAAAGTCATGGAAGTAAAAAAGCATGGATCAGAGCGGTACCGCTCTGTCTGATGGAAAGGGACCACAAGCCGTCCTGTTTCCGTACTCTAGCTCGCTCCTCGTCGGCGCAAGGGCCATCAAAAAAAGCCGCTGCCGTTCCTCGTCTTCCTCCGCGTTTTGGCTCAAAGCAGGCTTTTCGCTCGCGGGCTCCGGAAGTCTTCATCCCGGTGCGCTGTCCGCTTTTTTTGATCTTTCCCTGCGGTCACCCTTGCCCCGTCTCGCGACGCTCGCTGCGTTCCCGTCAACAGGACGGCACCGTGTCGGACTGCATCCCACTCGCGAAAGGAGCTTTTCCATGAAACTGACCAAACTCGTTGAAATCACACGTATCCGCCAAGAGGTCCGGGAACCGGACGTCGCCCTCGAGACGACGCATATCACGTCACCAGAGGACGCTTTCCTTGTCGCCAGACGCTTTATCCAGGACGATGACCGTGAGGTGTTCCTCGTCATCCTGCTGAACACGAAGAACCGGGCCATTGCCGTCCATCGGGCGCATGTCGGGAGCATCAACTCGAGCATCATCCATCCCCGTGAAATCTTTAAGTCCGCTATCCTCAACAATGCAACGTCGCTCATCGTCAGCCATCAGCATCCGAGCGGCGACCCGAAGCCGTCCCTCGAGGATATTGAGGTGACAGAACGATTGATTGAGGTCGGACGTATCGTCGGTATTCCATTGCTTGACCATATCGTCGTCGGGGCAGGAGACGATTACGTCAGCTTAAAAGCCCAAGGATTGCTTTAAATGTATTATTCAGTGCAGACAGGCGGGACACTCCCGTCCTGTCCGCGCGTAAAGCATGGACGAAAAACGGATCCGTTTTTCTTTGAAGGGTGTACAAGCAGATGCAGATATGGAATGGATTTGTACCAAATCCAAGTGAGGAAAGAAGCCCGTAGTGGACGAATCCACTGCGGGCCAGAGAGGCTTCGTATCGTCTGATGTCGATTCGTGAGAGGTGCTGGTTGTGGAGGAAGTGGTCATAGAAGAAGTAGTGGAATTGCTGTCAGTGTACATATGTACATCTTTTCTATTTGAGTGGATCATCCTCTGTACGTTTCGATTTAGTGTGTATGTGTTAGTAGAAACAAGAGAAGAGCTTTCGGGCTCATGCGTGAGGCTGTAGGCTACGTAGCAGCAACATCCTCATCGCACCGCTGCCTTCTGCCGGATCGATAACGAGAGCTGCCAATCACTAGCGTGAGGCATCTCTACGTTCCTGATCCTTGCGACGGAAGGCACGGAGCGTGATAAGACCAGAAAATAAGTTTTTAAGGATTTCAAACTGATTTAATCTGAAGGTCCTGATTACGATGAGTATTCCTGTTTTGAATAATTCGTCGTTTTCTCAAGAATGGCGTGAAAATAGTCCTAGATTCATTCTTAACTCCTCCGTTGCTTCAGCTATGACCGTTCTTATCTCGATTAAACGGATTCGTACGATGTTCTTCACGACTGTATGCTGTGTTCAAGCAAACCGAAGAGGAATGACGAAAATGAATACAACTTTGGAAAACGAAGAGTCTAGAAAATGGATGGACATGGTGGAGCACTCGCAAAAAGTGACCATCATCGATGCGCAGGTTCGATTGGTGCGAGAAGTAGATGGTTCGATCGAGCATGTGACCTGGTTCGTTGATGTCGATGTCCTGCTCGCTTTTATTCAGCAACATTATTTGGAACAGACCCGTTAAAGGTCTGTTTTTTTATATGTTTTTTCGTTAAAAGATGCGACCTAGCAAGAAAAAATGACAGGTGGGAAATATACCCATTATTCTCCTGGTATTCACGGTATACTGAAGATAAATTGATAATAAGAAATGGAGCGATGCAAGATGAAGAGAAAATGGATGGGCACCAGCCTGGCACTCGCAAGTGTGGGTTTATTGGTAGGACCGTTACAGAGTGCGGAGGCCGCGACACCGAAAATCAAAGTCCACTACATCGATGTCGGACAGGGGGATGCGATTTACATCAAGATGCCGAGTGGTGAGGACATCGTCATGGACGGTGGGAACAAAGGGAAGGGCGATGAAATCGTCGCCTATCTAAAGAAACAGAAGGTCGGCGACATTGAGATGTTGATCTCGACGCATCCGGATGCCGACCATATCGGTGGACTCGATGAAGTTCTCGATTCGTTCAAGGTCAAGAGTGTCTATGCCCCGAAGGTCAAACATACGACGCAAGCCTATAAGGACTTCTTACTGGCGGTCAAGCGCGAAAAGCTGACAATTAATACAGCGAAGGCGGGTGTCTCGCTTCCTGTCAAAGGCGTTAAGGCACAGTTCGTCGGACCTGTGAAGGAATATGCCATGAGTGATCTCAACAACTGGAGTGCTGTTCTACATGTCGCTTATAAGAAGAATACTTTCCTCTTTACAGGCGACGCGGAACTGAAATCAGAACAGGACATGATTGCGAAGAAGAAGACGCTCCGCGCCGACGTCCTCAAGGTCGGGCATCATGGGGCAAAGACCTCGACGAGTGCGACATTCCTTAAATACGTTAAGCCAAAGTATGCAGTCATCAGTGTCGGAAAGAATGCTTACGGACATCCGACCAACGAAGTCGTGACAAACCTGAAGCGGGCGAAGGCGACGATGTTGCGGACGGATAAGAATGGGACAATCGTCTTTGAAGGGAACGGATCGTCCTACACGATTAAGAAGTCGAAATGAGTAAGTGTAAAGGGATCATCGATCGCATTGAAGGAAAGTGGGTCGTCGTCGAATTCGAGGATGGAATGCGGGATATCCTAATTTCTCACTTTCCCATGATGGTTGAATCCGGAGATGTCATCTGGATCGATGAGTACGGTCATATCGAGAAGGATGACCAAGAGCGGCAACGACTCTCCAACGAAATCGATGAGTTGATGGAAGAACTATGGGAAGACTAAAAAGGAAATGAGCTGAAGCAGATGAATAAGTTAGGACAAGCGGTCGTCATCGTTGGGCTAGGGTTATCACTCGTTGGATGTGGGACAGAAGAAGCAGCACAAGATTCACCTAAGAAGACGGCAAATCCGACCGAAAAAGTCGAGATAGTGGAAACGAAAAAAGAGGATGTTTATTTCAAAGACGACACGTTAAAGATCGACATGGCGACAGTCAAGATCCTTTCGACAGAAGTTCTTGAGCCAAGTAAAGAATACTTCCGCGAGAAGCCACAACTCGTCTTCACATACGAGACGACAAATGATAGTAAGGAACCATTGAATGGAATGACTACGTGGATTGCCTGCTTCGAAGCGACACAGGAAGGAACCGATACGATCAATAAGTTAGAGGTAGGCATGACGCCACAAGAAGAGAAGTATGCCTCTTATTTAGAACATCAACTCGATGACATCAAACCAGGTGGTACCGCGAAGGGAATCATGGCTTACGACATCGATGATCCACAAGCGGTCGTCACATTGAAAGCGACTCAAGGAATGGCGGGAAAAGAATTAGGTGAAAAAAAGATTGAATTGAAATAAGCAGATGAATAAAAAGAATCACGTTGAATGAAGTTTACAGCAGAAATATTTCAAGTAAGCAAAAACAGCAATATCGCTTCTTTTTTAAAGCGATGTTGCTGTTTTATTTTATCCCTTTAAGATAGTAGCTGCTTTCTTTTCTGCTGTTTCTTCATCCGACCAGTCCATCTCAGATAGCATGCTGGCTTGAACTTTTTCGATCTGCTCGATTGTATAGCCGAGTTGCTCCATGGCAATGACGGCGTAAGCAACTGCTTGGTTGTTATTCATAATTATTCCTCCATTCGTTGGTGTTTTGTGATGTTTTTATTATATCGCGTTGTCTTGTGTCTCTTATTAGTGATAGCTTATTTCTTCCTAATAAATGTCTCGCCTAAGTAAAGTAACGAGCTGAAAACGTACGGATCTACTCATTTTTTACAAAATAACTTAGTACAAAAATTACGCTGAATATTGAAATGAGGGTTAGGGTGACTGCGATTATTTTATTCTTGAATTCTAAATGTTTTTGAATCCTTTTAGGAAGAAGCGCATTTATTATTAAAAGTGGAGCATATACCAAAAAAACAATGTCTACGTTCCGAGAAGTAAAACTATCAAATATAAGTAACAGAAGGATTGCTAAAGGGAAAAGTGGAAATACAATCATCTGAAGCCTCCTTTCAATATATTAAAGGATATTTGAACTTAAAGTTTGAAATATTGCTTAGAAAAATGGTCATTAGTCTAGAAACTACTAGGAAAATATTTAATCATACAGGGTATACCTGCTGTGATAAAAAAAGAAAAAAATTCCGAGAAGATGCTAATTGTCTTATTTTATAATAAGTCTTAAAAAAATTTAATAAATCTAAAAAAATACATTGAAATTTATTCATTAAAAATTATCGGATACGAAAATCTTTTTCCGTTACATTGAGATTTCGACCAACAATTTGCTTTACCTTCTCTAATTCTCGATCTTCTGTCGATATTACTTCTTTATACCACGCTTTCTCAAGTACTTGCTCTGTCTCTTTGCTGACGACCTCCGTTTTCAGGATATGATGTAACGGGCTACTGGCTTCCTCAAGACTCCGGA
>Ga0308171_1000890_pt1 | contig 49310 bp, 39 predicted proteins | sample PhyGR1_FD_202135 | JGI IMG/M metagenome (GOLD analysis project Ga0308171, IMG submission 202135) | Phyllosphere microbial communities from UC Gill Tract Community Farm, Albany, California, United States - DLSLSG.R1 | ecosystem: Host-associated > Plants > Phyllosphere > Unclassified | place: USA... | reverse complement strand
GTCATCCTCGTCAACTCCAACCCGGCGACGATCATGACCGACCCCGACTTCGCCGACGCGACCTACATCGAGCCCATCACCCCCGAGGTGATCGAGTCGATCATCGCGAAGGAGAAGCCGGATGCCGTGCTCCCCACCCTCGGTGGGCAGACGGCCCTGAACGCGGCGATCCAGCTGCACAAGCGCGGCATCCTCGAGAAGTACGACGTCGAGCTCATCGGCGCCGACTTCGACGCGATCAACCGCGGCGAGGACCGCCAGATCTTCAAGGAGCTCGTCATCGAGGCGGGCGCCGACGTCGCGGCATCCGTCATCTGCCACTCGATGGACGAACTCCTCGCCGGAGCCGAGAAGCTCGGTTACCCCCTGGTGGTCCGGCCGAGCTTCACGATGGGCGGCCTCGGGTCGGGCTTCGCGTACGACGAGGCCGACCTCCGCCGCATCGGCGGCGCGGGCCTGCACGACTCGCCGACCAACGAGGTGCTGCTCGAGGAGTCGATCCTCGGGTGGAAGGAGTACGAGCTCGAGCTCATGCGCGACACCGCCGACAACACGGTGGTCGTCTGCTCCATCGAGAACGTCGATCCGGTCGGCGTGCACACGGGCGACTCGATCACGGTGGCGCCCGCGCTGACCCTCACCGACCGCGAGTACCAGAAGATGCGCGACATCGGCATCGACATCATCCGCGCGGTGGGTGTCGACACGGGTGGCTGCAACATCCAGTTCGCCGTCGACCCCTCCAACGGGCGCATCATCGTCATCGAGATGAACCCGCGCGTGTCGCGCTCGTCGGCGCTGGCGTCGAAGGCCACGGGCTTCCCGATCGCGAAGATCGCGGCGAAGCTCGCCATCGGCTACCGGCTCGACGAGATCCCGAACGACATCACCAAAGTCACCCCGGCGAGCTTCGAGCCCACCCTCGACTACGTCGTGGTGAAGGTGCCGCGGTTCAACTTCGAGAAGTTCCCGGCCGCCGACACCACGCTCACCACGACCATGAAGTCGGTCGGCGAGGCGATGGCGATCGGCCGCAACTACACGACGGCGCTGCAGAAGGCGCTGCGGTCGCTCGAGAAGCGCGGCTCGAGCTTCCACTGGGGCGAGGAGTCGCGCTCGGTCGACGAACTGCTCGAGATCGCGAAGACCCCCACCGACGGACGCATCGTCGTGCTGCAGCAGGCGCTGCGGTTCGGGGCGACGGCGGAGCAGGCGTTCGAGGCGACCAAGATCGACCCCTGGTTCATCGACCAGATGGTGCTGATCAACGAGGTCGCCGAGTTCATCGGCGCGGCGGAGAGCCTGGATGCCGACACCCTCCGCGTCGCGAAGGAGCACGGTTTCAGCGACGCCCAGATCGCCGAGATCCGCGGTCTCGACGAGGCCGAGGTGCGCGAGGCACGCTACGCGCTCGACGTGCGCCCGGTCTACAAGACCGTCGACACGTGCGCGGGGGAGTTCCCGGCCCTCACGCCGTACCACTACTCGTCCTACGACGCCGAGACCGAGGTCACCCCCTCCGACCGCACCAAGGTCGTCATCATCGGCTCGGGCCCCAACCGCATCGGTCAGGGCGTCGAGTTCGACTACTCGTGCGTGCACGCCTCGTTCGCGCTGTCGGATGCCGGGTACGAGACCGTCATGGTCAACTGCAACCCCGAGACCGTGTCGACCGACTACGACACTTCTGATCGCCTCTACTTCGAGCCGCTCACGCTCGAGGACGTGCTCGAGGTGCTGCACGCCGAGAGCCAGTCGGGCACCATCCTCGGCGTCGTCTGCCAGCTCGGCGGCCAGACGCCGCTGGGCCTGGCGAAGGGCATCGAGGCGGCCGGCTACACGATCCTCGGCACGAGCCCCGAGGCGATCGACCTCGCCGAGGAGCGCGAACTGTTCTCTCGCCTGCTCGACGAGGCCGGACTCGTCGCCCCGCGCAACGGCACCGCGATCGACGTCGAGGGCGCTGTCCAGGTGGCCGAGGAGATCGGCTACCCCGTGCTGGTCCGCCCGAGCTTCGTGCTCGGCGGTCGCGGCATGGAGATCGTCTACTCGACCGAGGCGCTGCGCGACTACTTCGTCCGCGTCGCCGATCAGGCGATCATCGGCCCCGGCCTCCCGTTGCTCGTCGACCGCTTCCTCGACGACGCGATCGAGCTCGACGTCGACGCGCTGTTCGACGGCACCGACCTGTACATCGGCGGCGTCATGGAGCACCTCGAGGAAGCCGGCATCCACTCCGGTGACTCCTCCTGCACCCTGCCGCCCGTCTCGCTCGGTCGCACCGAGGTCGACCGGGTCCGCGAGGCGACCCTCGCCATCGCGAGAGGCGTCGGCGTCCGAGGCCTGTTGAACGTCCAGTTCGCGATCTCGGCCGGCGTCCTCTACGTCATCGAGGCGAACCCCCGAGCGAGCCGCACCGTTCCCTTCGTGTCGAAGGCGCTCGGCATCCCGCTCGCGAAGGCCGCCAGCCGCATCATGGCCGGCAACACCATCGCCGAGCTCATCGCCGAGGGACTGCTGCCCGAACAGGACGGCTCGCGCGTACCGCTCGACGCCCCCGTCGCCGTCAAGGAGGCCGTGCTGCCGTTCAAGCGGTTCCGCACCGCGGACGGCCACACCGTCGACAGCGTGCTCGGACCCGAGATGCGCTCGACCGGCGAGGTCATGGGCATCGACCGCGACTTCCCGACCGCGTTCGCGAAGAGCCAGGAAGCCGCGTACGGCGGGATGCCGACCTCCGGCACCGTGTTCATCTCGGTCGCCGACGCCGACAAGCGCGCCGTGATCCTGCCCGCCCACCGCCTGCAGGAGCTCGGCTTCACGCTCATGGCGACCGAGGGGACGGCAGAGATCCTCGCCCGTAACGGCATCCGGGTCCAGGTCGTGGAGAAGTACTCCGAGACGCACGGGTCAGGCCAGCAGAACGTCGTCGACCTCATCAACGCGGGGGAGATCGACATGATCGTCAACACGCCCTCGGGTGGCACGGCCCGCGCGGACGGGTACGAGATCCGCGCTGCGGCCGTCGCCGCCGACAAGGCGCTCTTCACCACGATGGCCGTCCTCGGTGCCGCCGTCAGCGCGCTGGGCGCGATGAAGGACGGCTTCGGCGTGCGCAGCCTCCAGGAGTACGCCGTGGATCGCGCGGGGCGTCTGTGAGCGAAACGTTCGGGCAGCGGCTCAGCGCCGCACTGTCGACCCATGGCGCGCTGTGCGTCGGCATCGACCCCCACGCCGCGCTCCTGTCGGCGTGGGGGCTGGATGCCACGGCCGACGGCGCGCGCGACTTCGGCCTGCGGGTGGTCGAGGCCGCCCGCGGCCGGGTCGGGGTCGTGAAGCCGCAGGTGGCGTTCTACGAGCGCTACGGCTCCCGCGGATTCGCCGCTCTCGAGGACGTGATGGCAGCCGCGCGCGACGCCGGCCTTCTGGTGATCGCCGACGCGAAGCGCGGGGACATCGGCACGACGATGGAGGGGTACGCCCACGCCTGGCTCGAGCCCGGTTCCCCCCTCGAAGCGGATGCCGTGACCCTGTCGCCCTACATGGGCGCCGACTCGCTGCGCGACACGCTGTCGCTGGCGATCCGGCACGGCAAGGGCGCATTCGTGCTGACGGCGACGAGCAACCCGGAGGCGCGCGCGCTGCAGAGTGCGATCGTCGACGACGCCCTCGCCGTGGGGGACCATGAACACGTCGCCGCCCGGGTGGCGCACGACGTCAACGAGGCGAACATCGGCGCTCCCGGTGCCCTCGGCTCGATCGGCGTCGTCGTCGGTGCGACGGTCGATCGTGCCGCGTTCGGCCTCGGCGACGTGGCCTTGGCGGGGATGCCGATCCTCGCGCCCGGGTTCGGAGCCCAGGGCGCCGAGCCCGCCGACCTCGGCCGGCTGTTCGGGTACGTCGCCTCGGCGGTGGTCGCGAACGAGAGCCGCAGCGTCCTCGCGGTCGGACCGGATCGTCTCGCGGCTCGTATCGAACAGCGCGCCGCGCTGTACCAGGGAGTGTCCCGTGGCTGATTCCCGTCGCCCACCCGAGGTCGATCGCGCTGCGGCATCGCGGCGCGCCGTCGCTGCGCGCCGCGAGCGGGCCGCACTCAAGCGCGACGTCTCGACGCGCGTCATCAGCCCGCAGGAGCTTCTGCGCAGGGCCCTCGCCGACCCGTCGTCGGCGGCGGGAGCCATGCGCGTGACCGAGTTCCTCACCGCGATCCCCGCGATCGGCGAGAGCAAGCGGGATCGGATCCTCGATGCCCTCGGCATCTCCCCGGTCAAGCGTCTCGGCGGGCTCGGATCGCGCCAGCGCGACGCGCTCCGCGACTACCTCGACAGCCGTTGGCCCGAACCCGGCCCCCGCGCCGGGCGGAGCCGCCTGATCGTGCTCGCCGGTCCCACCGCCGTGGGCAAGGGGACAGTCGCCGCGTACATCAAGGAGAATCACCCCGAGATCCACCTGTCGGTGTCGGCGACGACCCGTGCTCCGCGGCCCGGAGAGGTCGAGGGCGAGCACTACTACTTCGTCGACGACGCGGAGTTCGACCGCCTGGTCGCCACGGGTGCGCTGCTGGAGTGGGCGACGGTGCACAACCGTCATCGCTACGGCACGCCGCGTGAGCCGATCGAGCGCGTGCTCGCGACCGGCGGCACGGCGCTGCTCGAGATCGACCTGCAGGGTGCCCGTCAGGTGCGCGCCGCCGAGCCCTCGGCGACCCTCGTGTTCCTCCTCCCGCCGAGCTGGGACGAGCTCGTCCAGCGCCTCGTCGGACGCGGGACCGAGGATGCCGAGGAGCGGGCGCGCCGCCTGCGCACCGCCCGCACCGAGCTGGCGGCCCAGAACGAGTTCGACTACCGCGTCGTGAACGACGACGTCGCCTCGGCCGCGGCCGAGGTCGTCGCCCTCGCCGCGCCGCGGCGCTGACACGGCGTGCCCACCGTGGGGCGCACGCGACGCCTTCGCGCGGTCCGGGCGGACGTCGGATAGAATGACAGGATGCTTCGGCGCTTCGCGCGCCGCATCCACCCATCCCGCCGAACCAGGAGGTTCCCCATGGCCGGACGTAACCAGGGCATCATCGACCCGCCCATCGACGCGCTGCTCGACAAGGTCGACTCGAAGTACCAGCTCGTGATCTACGCATCCAAGCGTGCGCGCCAGATCAACGACTACTACTCCGACCTGCACGAGGGCAACCTCTTCGACAACGTGGGCCCGCTCGTCGACTCCACCGTCGAGGACAAGCCGCTCACCATCGCGCTGCACGAGATCCACGAAGACAAGCTGCGCCTGCGCGCTGCGGAGTAATCCACAACTCCCGTTCACACGTGATCTGTTCACACATGTGACGATGCCCCGGGCGGCACACCGCCGCCCGGGGCATACTTGTGCCCGTTCCCACTCGCTCACCCCACGGAGTCGTCTTGACCGACCTGCGCCTGTTCACGTCCGAGTCCGTCACCGAAGGACACCCCGACAAGATCTGCGACCAGATCTCGGACAGCATCCTGGATGCGATCCTCACCGACGACCCCACGGGGCGCGTCGCGGTCGAGACCCTCGTCACGACGGGTCTCGTCCACGTCGCCGGAGAGGTGTCGACGAGTGCGTACGTCGAGATCCCCGCGATCGTGCGCGACGTCGTCAACCGCATCGGGTACACGTCGAGCGAGACGGGCTTCGACGGCGAGTCGTGCGGTGTCTCGGTCTCGATCGGCGCGCAATCGTCCGACATCGCGGCGGGGGTCAACAAGGCATTCGAGCAGCGCGAGCGCGGCTCCGTCGACCCGCGCGATCTGCAGGGCGCGGGCGATCAGGGCATCATGTTCGGCTTCGCGACGAACGAGACGCCGCAGCTCATGCCGATGGCGGCGTGGACCGCGCACCGGATCGCCGAGCGCTTGGCATCCGTGCGCAAGAACGGGACGCTGCCGTTCCTGCGCCCCGACGGCAAGACGCAGGTGACGCTCGGCTACGACGGCCACACGCCCCGCAGCGTCGACTCCGTCGTGCTGTCGACGCAGCATCACCCCGACATCTCGCAGGAAGACCTGCGCGCGGCGGTGCAGGCCGAGGTCATCGACCCGGTGCTCGCTGAGACAGGGCTCGAACTCCCCGAGGTGAAGTACTACATCAACCCGGCCGGACCTTTCGTCATCGGCGGCCCCAAGGGCGATGCCGGACTCACCGGTCGCAAGATCATCATCGACACCTACGGCGGAGCCTCCCGGCACGGCGGCGGCGCGTTCAGCGGCAAGGACCCATCCAAGGTCGACCGTTCGGCCGCCTACGCCATGCGCTGGGTCGCCAAGAACGCGGTCGCGGCGGGTCTTGCCGACCGTCTCGAGGTGCAGGTCGCCTATGCGATCGGCAAGGCCAACCCGGTCGGCCTCTACGTCGAGTCCTTCGGCACGGCGCACGTGGCCGACGAGGTGATCGTCCGCGCGATCCGCGACGTGTTCGACCTGCGCCCCAAGGCGATCGTCGACCAGCTCGACCTCCTGCGCCCCATCTACGCGCAGACGGCGACCTACGGCCACTTCGGCCGCGAGCTGCCCGACTTCACCTGGGAGCGCACCGACCGCGTCGACGAACTGCGCGCGGCCGCCGGGCTCTGACCGTGCGGGCGGGCGTCGCGGGGGTCGGCGGGAGCCGCGCCTCGTCGGCGGGAGGATCGGTGCCGGGCGCGCCGGGGAGATGCGCTCGTGAGTGAGCGCCGCGTGGCGCGGGTGCAGCTCGAGTCTCCCGTGCCGCAGCTCGATCGCCTGTTCGACTACGCCGTCCCGCATCCCCTCGTGGCCGACATCGCCCCCGGCGTGCGCGTGAAGGTGCCGCTGCGCTCGGCCGGGCGGATGATGGACGCCTTCGTCATCGACGTCGTGGCCGACGACGGCACCGAACGTCCCTTGTCGTCGGTCGAGGCCGTCGTGTCGCCGATGCCGGTCCTGCCGGAGCGGCTGTACACGCTCGCGCGCCGCGTCGCCGACCGCGCCGCAGGCTCGGTCAGCGACGTGCTGCGCCTCGCGGTGCCCAAGCGGATGGTCCGCGCCGAAAAGGCCTGGGCCGCCGCGCCGCCGCCCGCGTCGCCGGACGTCGTCCCCGCGGCCCGAGAACGCTCCGCGGAGGTGTTGAAGCCGTATCCGGGACTCGCGGACGCCCTCGACCGCGGCGAGCGCCTCACGGTGGACGCACCCCCGCACCCGCACCCGGACCTTCCGCGCGGAGCGTGGGCAGATCTCCTCGCCGCCGCCGCCGTACACACCCTCGTCCGGGGCAAGAGCGCCGTCCTCGTCGTGCCCGACTACCGCGACCAGGCACAGCTCCTCGCCGCTCTGTCGGAGCTGGTGACTCCGGATGCCATCGTGCGCGACGACGCGGATCAGTCCGGTCCCGCCCGCTATGCGCAGTACCTCCGCACCCTCGCGCCCGTGCCGTGCATCGTCGTGGGCCGACGCTCCGGCGTGTACGCGCCCGCTCACGACACCGGTCTCGTCGCCATCTGGGACGACGGCGATTCGCTCCTGTCCGAGCCCCTCGCCCCGGGGGTGCATGCGCGCGACGCCGCTCTCGTGCGACAGGAACTCGAGGGATCGGCCCTGGTCTTCGCCGGCCACACCCGTACCACCGACGTGCAGCGTCTGGTCGACGTCGGGTACGTGCGCGAGGTCACGCAGGCGCGGCGCCCCAGCCCCCGCGTGGTTCTGAGTGCCACGCGCGAGGGGGAGCAGCGCCAGTCCCGTGTGCCCTCGTCGGCGTTCGCGGCGGCACGGGAGGCGTTGCAGAACGGTCCCGTGCTGGTGCAGGTCGCCCGCCCGGGCTACGCCCCGTCCCTGGTGTGCGCGGACTGCCGACGTCCCGCCCGCTGCCCGCACTGCGCCGGCCCGTTGCGCGCCGCCCGTCCGGGGGCCGTGCCCGTCTGCGCCTGGTGCGGCCGCAGCGCGCACGCGTGGACCTGCGGGCACTGCCACTCGACGAAACTGCGCATGGCCTCCTCCGGCAGCGAACGCACCGCCGACGAACTGGGGCGCGCCTTCCCGAACACCCGGGTGATCGTCGCCGACGGCGCGCACCCGGTCGCCGAGGTCGACGGGCACCCGGCCCTCGTGATCGCCACGCGGGGCGCCGAGCCGATCGCCCGAGGCGGATATCGCGCCGTCATCCTGCTCGACGGTGACCGCATGCTGCAGAACGAAGCCCTCCGGATCGGCGAGAGCTGCCTGCGCTGGTGGTCGAACGCGGCCGCACTCGCGGCTCCCGGCGCGCCCGTGCATCTCGTCGGTGTCGCCGGCCCCGTCGCTCGCGCCCTCGCGACCTGGACCCAACCCGCCTACGCCCGCGCGGAGCTGGCCGACCGCGCCCCGCTGCGGATGCCGCCCGCCGTGCGTGTCGCGAGCGTCGACGGCCACGCGCGGAGCGTGGACACCCTCCTGATGTCCCTCCGCGAGACGGTGCCCGACCTCGACCCTCTCGCGATCCTCGGTCCGGTGGACACATCGGAGACCCCGGACGTGTCGACCTCCCGGGCGCTCGTGCGCTTCGACTACGCGCACGGCAAGGCCGTCGCCGAGGCCCTGCGCGCCGGGGTCATCGCCGATGCTCTCCGCGCCCGCAAATCGCGCAAGGATCGGGGCCCGAAACAGCGCAGTACGCTCAGAGTTCGTCTCGACATCCCCGAGCCCGATCTGTGAGCACGACCCGCGCCCGGCCGACATCGGCCGCACTGCGCGGGGACGCCCCCTTCCGCCCCGAACCGCCTGAGGAGAACCATGCGCCTCGTCTTCGCCGGCACCCCCGCCGTCGCCATCCCCTCGCTGCGAGCCCTGGCATCCGGTCCGCACGAGATCGCCGCCGTCCTCACCCGCGGCGACGCCCCTCTCGGCCGCAAGCGCGTCCTCACGCCGTCGCCGGTCGCTCAGGCGGCCGACGAGCTCGGCCTCCCGATCATCAAGGCGGACCGCCTCGACACCGAGGCCACCACGGCCATCGCGGCGCTCGAACCCGACCTCGGGGTGATCGTCGCGTACGGCGGTCTCGTGCGCGAACCTCTCCTCTCGACTCCCGGCCACGGCTGGATCAACCTGCACTTCTCGCTCCTGCCGCGCTGGCGCGGAGCAGCCCCCGTCCAGCGCGCTCTCATCGCGGGCGACCGGGTGACCGGCGCGAGCGTGTTCCAGCTCGTCGCGGCGCTCGACGCCGGGGACGTGTTCGCCGAGGAGCGCTACGAGATCCCCGCCGGGGCGACCAGCGCCGAGGTGCTCGACGCCCTCGCCGAGATCGGCGCTCCGCTTCTCGCCCGCGTCGTCGACGGGATCGCCGACGGAACCGCGGTGAGCGCGCCGCAGCAGGGCGAGCCGACGCTCGCCCCCAAGCTCGCGTTGGAGGACGGTGCCCTCGATTTCACCCGGGATGCCGAGACCCTCCTGCACAGGATCGCCGGGGTCACCCCCGAGCCCGGGGCGCACACCACCCTCGACGGAGCGCGTTTCAAGGTGCTGCGCGCGACCCCCGCCGAAGCGCCGCCCCTGCCGCCGGGCCGGGTCGCGGCATCCGGTAAAGAGGTGATCGTCGGCACCGGCACCGCCCCGCTGCGCCTCGAGACCGTCCAGCCCGCGGGCAAGGGCGCGATGGCCGCCGGCGACTGGTTCCGCGGACTGCGTACAAGCGAACCGGTGCTGGGCGCATGAGCGTGCAGGGAGCGCGCGCGGTCGCGTACGAGGTTCTCCGGGCGGTCTCGGGCGACGAGGCGTACGCGAATCTGCTGCTGCCGCACGCGATCGTGCGAGCGAAGCTGGATGCCAAAGACGCGGGCCTCGCGACCGAACTGACATACGGCACCCTGCGGCGTCGCGGCACCTACGACGCGATCATCGCCGCCGCCGCGGATCGCACGGTCGACCGTATCGACCCCGCCGTGCTCGACGCGCTGCGCCTGGGCGTGCACCAACTGCTGTCGACGCGCGTCGCCTCGCACGCGGCGGTGAACGAATCCGTCGAGCTGGCGCGCCGCCACGGGGGCGGAAAGGGGGCCGCGGGGTTCGCGAACGCCGTCCTGCGTCGCGTCTCGCGTGACACCCCGGGCGAGTGGATGGACCGGATCGCCGCGGCCGCGCGCAGCGACGACGAGCGGATCGGAGTGACGACCTCGCACCCGGTCTGGATCGTCCGCGCACTTCGCCGCGCCCTGACCGCGGAGGGACGGGCCGACGAGCTCGGCGCGCTCCTCGACGCCGACAACGTCGCCCCGCGCGTGGCGATGGTCGCCCTCCCGGGTCTCGCCGAGGCTCCCGCCGATGCCACCGCCGCGCGCTTCGCGCCCACGGCCTTCACCACCCGCGGGGGAGGGGATCCTGAGGGTCTCATCCGCGCGAGCGAAGGCCGGATCCGGGTGCAGGACGAGGGGTCGCAGTTGGCTGCCCTCGCGCTGAGCCGCGCGCTGCCGATCCGGGAGGGCGAACGCTGGCTCGACCTGTGCGCCGGCCCCGGCGGCAAGACCGCTCTGCTCGCCGCCGAAGCCCTCGCGCACGGCGCGCACCTCGACGCGAACGAGATCGCTCCGGCGCGCGCGGGGCTGGTGCGCCAGGCCGTGGCATCCGTTCCGCTCGACGTCGATGTGAGCGAGGAGGACGGGCGCGACCGGGCGGTGCGCGCACCGGGGGAGTACGACCGCATCCTCGTCGATGCGCCCTGTACCGGGATCGGTGCTCTCCGGCGTCGGCCGGAGGCACGGTGGCGCAAGACGCCGTCTGACGTGCCCGACCTCACCGCCCTGCAGCAGGAGCTGGTCCTCGCGGCTTTCGAGGCGCTCAAGCCCGGAGGCGTCGTGGCGTACGTCACCTGTTCACCGCACCTCGCCGAGACCTCCGGGGTGCTCGCCGAGGTCAAGCGCGCCCTCGGCGATTCCGTCGAGGAGCTCGATGCGCGTGCGGTCGTCCGGTCTGTAGCTCTCGACGAGATCGACCTCCCCGACCAGGCGGACGGCTCGCTCCGCGCGCAGCTGTGGCCCCACCGCCACGGCACCGATGCGATGTCGATCGCTCTGCTGCGCAAGCGATGATTCGGGATCGCTCTGGCGAGCGGGGTCGCGCCCCTGGACATAATGGTCGGGTGCCTACCGACGCCCCCCGCATCAACCCGAGCATCCTCGCCGCCGACTTCGTGAACATGGAGGCCGAACTCGCGCGCATCGCGGGCGCGGACTTCGTGCACGTCGACGTCATGGACAACCACTTCGTGCCGAACCTCACCTTCGGTCCGCAGATGGTGGGGCGCATTCAGGAGACGAGCCCCGTCCCGCTCGACGTGCACCTGATGATCGACGACCCCGATCGCTGGGCTCCCGAGTACGCCGAGCTGGGTGCGGCATCCGTCACCTTCCACCTCGAGGCGGCGGCGTCACCGGTCGCCCTCGCGCGGCAGCTGCGCGCGATCGGCGCCCGCGCGGGTGTGGCGGTGAAGCCGGCGACCCCCGTCGAGAACCTGTTCGACGTGCTCAACGAGTTCGACCAGATCCTCGTCATGACGGTCGAGCCCGGATTCGGCGGCCAGTCGTTCATGCCCGAGACCATGCCGAAGCTCCGCGCCCTCGCCGACGAGGCGAAGCGGCGCGGCTCGAGCGTGTGGTTGCAGGTCGACGGCGGCATCGGCGAGTCCACGATCGCCCAGGCCGCCGAGGCCGGGGCCGACACATTCGTCGCGGGTTCCGCGGTGTTCGGCGCCGACGACCCCGACCGGGCGATCCAGTCGCTCCGCGCCGCCGCCGCGCGCCACCGCCACTGACGGCACCGCCGCTGACGGCGCCGCCTCGACCTCGATAAACGCCGTTGCTGCGGAGAAACGCCGTCCCGCCGCGTGTTTCGCACGGAACGGCGTTTATCGAGGTCGGAGCAGGTGGCAGGTGGCACGCGACAGCCCCACCCCCGCCGACCCGATACCCTGGAAGCGTGAAGACCTTCGACGACCTGTTCGCGGAACTCAGCGCCAAGGCCGTCGAGCGACCCGAGGGGTCGGGGACCGTCGCCCAGCTCGATGCCGGTGTGCACGCGATCGGCAAGAAGATCGTCGAAGAGGCGGCCGAGGTGTGGATGGCCGCCGAGTACGAGTCCGACGCCGCCGCGGCCGAAGAGATCTCGCAGCTGCTGTACCACCTGCAGACGCTCATGCTCGCGAAGGGCCTGTCGCTCGAGGACGTCTACCGACATCTCTGAGCCCCGCCCCTCCTCCCACAGCTCACCCCACACGAAAGCCCCCGTCATGCTGCGAATCGCCGTGCCGAACAAGGGGTCGCTCGCCGAGACGGCCGCCGAGATGCTCTCGGAGGCCGGATACACCGGACGTCGCGACTCGAAAGACCTCTACACCGTCGACCCCGCCAACGAGGTCGAGTTCTTCTACCTCCGCCCGCGCGACATCGCGACCTACGTCGGTTCCGGCGCGCTCGATGTCGGAATCACCGGTCGCGACCTGCTGCTCGACGCGCGCATGCCCGGCGCGCGCGAGGTCGAGTCGCTCGGCTTCGCCGGCTCGACGTTCCGCTTCGCCGGTCGCCCCGGTCGCTTCACCGACGTGCAGGACCTCCAGGGCCTCCGCGTCGCGACGGCCTACCCGGGCCTGGTCGACGCGTTCCTCGACGAGCGCGGCATCGCCGTCGACATCGTGCCTCTCGACGGCGCGGTCGAGTCCGCCGTGCAGCTCGGAGTGGCGGATGCCGTCGCCGACGTCGTCTCGACCGGCACGACCCTGCGACAGGCGGGGCTCGAGATCTTCGGCCCGGTCCTCCTCGAGAGCGACGCCGTGCTCATCTCCGGCCCGAACGAGGTCGAGGGCACCGAAACGCTCCTGCGCCGCCTGCGCGGCGTGCTCGCCGCCCGCAAGTACGTGCTCGTCGACTACGACCTCCCGGCGCACCTGGTCGATCAAGCGATCGCCGTGGCTCCGGGCCTGGAATCGCCGACCATCTCGCCCCTGCGCGACCCCGAGTGGGTGGCCGTGCGGGTGATGAGCCCGCGCCGCGACGTCAACCGCGTCATGGACGAGCTGTACGCGATCGGCGCGCGCGCGATCCTCGTCACCGAGATCCTCGCCGCGAGGCTCTGATGACCCTCGCGCGTCGCGTCATCCCGTGCCTCGACGTCGCGGGAGGCCGCGTCGTGAAGGGCGTCAACTTCCTCGACCTGCGCGACATGGGCGACCCGGTCGAACTGGCCAAGCTCTACTTCGACCAGGGCGCCGACGAGGTCACCTTCCTCGACGTCACCGCCACGGTCGACGAGCGCTCGACGACGTATGACGTCGTCCGTCGCACCGCCGAGCAGGTCTTCATCCCTCTCACCGTCGGCGGGGGAGTGCGCTCGAGCGACGACGTCGCGCGCCTGCTCGCGGTGGGCGCCGACAAGATCGGCGTCAACTCCGCCGCGATCGCCCGCCCGGCGCTGATCGACGAGATCGCCGACCGTTTCGGCGCGCAGGTCATCGTCCTCTCGCTCGACGTCAAGCGCGCGGCATCCACCCCCTCCGGTTTCGTCGTGACCACGCACGGCGGCCGCACCGAGACCACCCTCGATGCCCTCGAGTGGGCGCGCGAGGCCGTGGAGCGCGGAGCGGGCGAGCTGTTGGTCAACTCGATCGACGCCGACGGCACGAAGCAGGGGTTCGACCTCGAACTCGTGCGCCTCATGCGCCAGGTCGCCGCGGTCCCCGTCATCGCCTCCGGAGGCGCGGGGGCCCTCGAACACTTCGCCCCCGCGATTCAGGCCGGCGCCGACGCCGTGCTCGCGGCATCCGTGTTCCACTCCGGTCAGCTGACCGTGGGACAGGTGAAGGACGCCCTGGCCGCCGACGGAATCGAGGTGCGCCGATGAGCGTCGACCGTGTCACCTACAACGGCGACGGCCTGGTTCCCGCAGTCATCCAGCAGTTCGACACGCGCGAGGTGCTGATGATGGGGTGGATGGATGCCGAGGCCCTGAGCCGCACGCTCACCACCGGCCGCGTGACCTTCTGGTCCCGCTCGCGCCAGGAGTATTGGCGCAAGGGCGACACGTCCGGCCACATCCAGTTGGTCAAGGGCGCGCGCCTGGACTGCGACGGCGACACCCTCCTCATCGAGGTCGACCAGATCGGTGCCGCGTGCCACACGGGGGACCACACCTGCTTCGACGCCGACGACCTGCACCCGGTCGTGGGGGAGAGCTGATGCGGCGTCCCCGCTCGCTCGCCGTCATCGCGATGCTCCTCGCCGGGGCCATCGGTGTGATCGGCTCGACGCAGACGTGGATCGATGTCACCCTCAACGACGGCGCGCAGCAGACCCTCGCCGTACCGGGCTCCGACGCGCTCCCCGTCCTCACGCCGCTGAGCCTGGCCGCGCTGGCTCTCGGTGCGGCCCTCTCGATCGCCGGACCGATCGTCCGATACATCTTCGGCGCGCTCGGTCTCGGCATCGCCGCGCTCATCGGCTTCGGCGCCGCGCAGATCGTCTTCTCGACCCCCGTGTCGGCCACCGCCGCGACCGTGACCGAGGCGACCGGGATCTCGGGAGTGGATGCCGTCGGCGACCTCGTCGCAGGACTCTCGCTCACCCCGTGGCCCACGATCACGCTGCTGGCCCAGGTCGTCCTCGCCGCCGCGGCCGTGTTCACCCTCGTGACCGCGCGTCGCTGGGGGTCGAGCGCGGGGCGCAAGTACCAGACCGCAGCCGCGTCCGGCGAATCCTCACGCCCGCACGACGCGATCGACTCGTGGGACGACCTGTCCCGCGGGGATGATCCGACGGCCTGACGCCCCACCCGCACGGGCTTTGGCCGCGCGCGCCGCATGCCGTCCTCCCGCGAGCCGTCGCGCAGAGCCACGGCATCCACACACGGTGTGTCCGTGACGAAGTCCTCAGGACAGCACCGCAAGCCGGATACGCCGTCCTCGCGACATCGAGACGACCGCACCGGCACCCCACCCCGGCTTCGATAGACTGATCGAACGCTTTCCCCTGCGCCCGCGCGCGACTGTAAGGAGCCCCATGAGCAACCCCATCGGTGATCCCGGCCACGGACACTCGCCCGCCGCCTGGACGGCCGTGATCATCATGCTGCTCGCGTTCACGCTCGGAACGCTGTTCTTCTGGCTCGACATGCCCGTGCTCGTCTGGGCATCGGTGGGCCTGCTGGTCGCCGGCGCGATCGTCGGTTGGGCCATGGGCAAGGCCGGCTACGGCGCGAACGGCTCGAAGACCAGCCCGAAGGCCCACTGACCGTGCTGGCCGATCTCACGGCCGGGGCGGTAGAAGACGCAGAGAAGCGCGCCGAGACGCGTCCTCTCGCAGAGGTGGAACGCGATGCCCTCGCGCAGACGCCCGCGCGGGATGCCCTCGCGATGCTCGCGCCCGCCGACCGGGTCAAGATCATCGCCGAGGTCAAGCGCGCGAGCCCGTCCCGCGGAGACCTCGCGTCGATCCCCGACCCCGCCCGCCAGGCCCGTCTGTACGAAGAGGGCGGCGCGTCCGCGATCTCCGTGCTCACCGAGGGGCGCAAGTTCAAGGGCAGCCTGGCCGACCTCGAGGCCGTCCGGGCCGCCGTCAGCGTTCCCGTGCTGCGCAAGGACTTCATCGCCACGCCGTACCAGGTGCTCGAAGCCCGCGCCTCGGGCGCGGACCTCGTGCTGCTCATCGTCGCCGCTCTCGACCAGAAGACGCTGACCGAGCTGTACGGCCTGGTCACCGACCTGGGCATGACCGCTCTCGTCGAGACCCACTCGGGCGAAGAACTCGAGCGGGCCTCGCAGCTCGGTGCGAAGCTCATCGGCGTCAACGCCCGCAACCTCTCGACCTTCGAGCTCGACCGCGACCTGTTCGGCTCGCTCGCCGACCGCTTCCCGGCCGACGCCGTCAAGATCGCCGAGTCCGCGGTGCTCGCTCCCGCCGACGTGGCCCACTACCGCGCCGCGGGCGCCGACGTGGTCCTCGTGGGCGAAGCCCTCGTCACCGGCGACCCCGTCGCCACGCTCCGCGCGTTCCTCCAGGAGACGTCATGACCACCAGCCTGCGCGACCAGAAGGGCCCGTTCTTCGGCGACTTCGGCGGCCGGTACATGCCCGAGTCGCTCATCGCCGCGATCGACGAGCTGACCGCGGTCTACGAATCGGCGATGGCCGATCCCGCGTTCCATACCGAGCTGCGGGCCTTGCTGCACGACTACGCCGGACGCCCGTCCGCTCTCACCGAGGTCCCGCGCTTCGCCGAGCACGCGGGAGGTGCGCGCGTCTTCCTCAAGCGCGAAGACCTCAACCACACCGGCTCGCACAAGATCAACAACGTGCTCGGCCAGGCGCTGCTCACCAAGCGTCTGGGCAAGACCCGTGTGATCGCCGAGACCGGCGCCGGTCAGCACGGTGTCGCCACCGCGACCGCCGCGGCCCTCTTCGGACTCGACTGCGTCGTCTACATGGGCGAAGTCGACACCGAGCGTCAGGCGCTCAACGTCGCCCGCATGCGCCTCCTCGGCGCCGAGGTCGTCCCCGTCACGACGGGCTCGCGGACGCTGAAGGACGCGATCAACGAGGCGTACCGCGACTGGGTCGCCTCGGTCGAGACGACCAACTACATCTTCGGCACGGCCGCGGGCCCGCACCCGTTCCCGGCGATGGTCCGCGACTTCCAGAAGATCATCGGCGAAGAGACACGCGCCGAGTTCCTCGAGCGCCTCGGCCGCCTCCCGGATGCCGTCTTCGCGTGCGTCGGCGGCGGATCGAACGCGATCGGGATGTTCGACGCGTTCCTCGACGACGAGGGCGTCGCCCTCTACGGCGTCGAGGCGGCGGGCGACGGCGTCGACACGCCGAAGCACGCGGCATCCATCGAACGAGGTCGTCCCGGCGTCCTGCACGGTGCCCGCACCTACGTCCTCCAGGACGAAGACGGGCAGACCACCGAGTCGCACTCCATCTCGGCAGGCCTCGACTACCCGGGCGTCGGGCCCGAGCACGCGTGGCTGGCCGACATCGGCCGCGCCCAGTACATCCCCGCGACCGACGACGAGGCCATGCAGGCCCTCCGCCTGCTCTCGCGCACCGAGGGCATCATCCCGGCGATCGAGTCGGCACACGCCCTGGCCGGAGCCCTGCGCATCGGTCGCGAGCTGGGCCCGGATGCCGTCATCGCGATCAACCTCTCCGGTCGGGGCGACAAAGACATGGACACCGCCGCCCGCTACTTCGACCTGTACGACGCGGAGCACGCGCCCGAAGAGCCTGGTGCCGCGCAGACGAAGGCCGCCGCGACCGTGGCCACCGCGGACGGGTCGCCCGTGGACGTGACGCCGGCTCCGGATTCCGCGAGCGGCGCGGGGGTCGAACTGTGACCTCGCGCGTCTCCGCGGCGATCGAGGCCGCCCACGCCGAGGGCCGTGGCGCGTTCGTCGCGTATCTGCCCGCCGGCTTCCCCGACGTCGCCACCAGCATCGAGGCGATCGTCGCGCTGGCCGAGGCCGGAGCCGACGTCATCGAACTCGGACCTCCCTACAGCGATCCGGTCATGGACGGCCTCGTCATCCAGGAGGCGACGCAGACCGCGCTCGCCAACGGGTTCCGCATGCGCGACCTCTTCGCGATCATCCGCGAGGTCACGGCGCGCACCGACGTGCCCATCCTCGTCATGACGTACTGGAACCTCGTCGAGCAGTACGGCGTCGACCGCTACGCGGACGAGCTCCTGGCGGCCGGGGGAGCGGGGCTCATCACGCCCGACATCACCCCCGACGCCGCGTCGGCGTGGATCGCGACGAGCGAGCGAACCGGCCTCGACCGGGTCTTCCTCGCCGCCCCGACCTCGACCGACGAGCGCCTCGCGATGATCGTGGGCGCGTCCACCGGCTTCGTGTACACCGTCTCGACGATGGGCATCACGGGGGAGCGCACAGAACTGGATGCCGCGGCCCGGCGTCTCGTCGAACGGCTGCGCGCGCACGGCGCCGCCCACGCGTGCGTCGGCATCGGGATCTCCAACGCCGCCCAGGTGGCCGGGGTCGTCGAGTACGCCGACGGCGCGATCGTCGGAACCGCGCTGGTGAAGGCTCTGCGGGACGGCGGCGTCGAGGGCCTGTCCACCCTCGCGCGGGAGCTGTCCGCGGGCACCGCGCGGCGCGCCTAGACTCTTTCGCATGACGTTCGCCCTCTCGAGCGCCGCCTCCGGCGTGCTCGCCAGCATCCCGAGCCCGACGATCTCCTACGTCGATCTCGGTCCGCTCCGCATCCACTTCTATGCCCTGTGCATCGTCGCGGGCATCATCGTGGCGTTGCTGCTCACGAACGCGCGTCTGACGCGTCGCGGCGCGGAGAAGTGGGTCGTCATCGACATCTGCCTCCTGGCGGTGCCGCTGGCCATCATCGTCGCCCGCATCTACCACGTGGCCACGCACGCGGGCTTCTACTTCGGCCCCGGGTCCAACCCGTGGAACATCACCCAGCCCGGCTCCGTGTGGGCCATCTGGGAGGGTGGCATCGCGATCTACGGCGCGCTCATCGGTGGAGCCATCGGCGCGATCCTCGGCTGCAAGTGGAGCGGCATCCGCTTCTGGACCTTCGCCGACGCCCTCGCTCCGGGCCTCATCATCGCCCAGGCGATGGGTCGATTCGGCAACTGGTTCAACCAGGAGCTGTTCGGACAGCCCACCGATCTGCCGTGGGGCCTCGAGATCGCTCCGGGCAACCCGGCGATCCCCGTCGGGCTCCCCGCGGGGACGCTCTTCCACCCCACGTTCCTGTACGAGGTCATCTGGAACCTGCTCGGCGCCGCCGTCATCCTGTACGTCGGGAAGCGCTTCACCCTGCAGTGGGGCAAGCAGTTCGCGATCTACCTCATCTGGTACAGCGCCGGACGCATCGTGTGGGAGTCGATCCGCGTCGACCCCAGCGACATCATCCTCGGCCTCCGCACGAACGTGTGGGCCGCGATCTTCGGCGTGGTGCTCGGTCTGGTCATCTTCGTCGTCCAGTCGCGCCGCCATCACGGCCTCGAGCCGTCCCCGTATGTACCCGGTCGCGAATCGAAGGCTCCGGGGGCTGTAGACTCAACCGACCCCTCTGACTTCGTCGACGTGAGCGAGCCGCCCGCGACGAGCGACACCGTCGGCACCAGCGCCACAAGCAGCCCCGCCACGAAATAACCTCTGGGCCGACGTCGTCCCATTCGAAGCATCAACGTGAGGACGGTTGATATGGCTTCCAGCCTGCGCTCCGACACCGTCGGAGGCTCATTCCCGGCCCGACAGGGAATGTACGACCCGTCGTTCGAGAAAGACGCCTGTGGCCTCGCCATGGTCGCGACTCTCCGCGGCGAGGCCGGGCACGACATCGTCGACCTGGCCCTGACCGCACTGCGCAACCTCGAGCACCGCGGAGCCATCGGCTCCGACGCCGGTACCGGTGACGGCGCCGGCATCCTCACCCAGATGCCGGATGCCTTCCTGCGCGAGGTCGTGGACTTCGCCTTGCCTCCGGTGGGGGAGTACGCCGCGGGGATGGTCTTCCTGCCCCTGGGCCACGACGAGCGCGCCGCCATGAAAGCGGGCATCGAAGAGATCGCGCGCCACGAGAACCTCGAGGTGCTCGGCTGGCGCGAGGTGCCCACCGAGCCCGACAACCTCGGCAAGCTCGCGTTCGAGGCGCGCCCGGCGTTCGAGCAGCTGTTCGTCTCGCGTCCGGCTGTCGGCGAGCAGCCCGCGCTGTCGGGGATCGCCCTCGACCGGCGCGTCTACCGCCTGCGCAAGCGCGCCCGCCACGAGCTCGACGCGTACTTCGTGTCGCTGTCGAGCCGCACGCTCGGCTACAAGGGCATGGTCACCACGCTCCAGCTCGAGCCGTTCTACCCCGACCTCCAGGACGCGCGGTTCGTGTCCGAACTCGCCGTCGTGCACTCGCGCTACTCGACGAACACGTTCCCGTCGTGGCCGCTCGCCCAGCCGCTGCGCATGCTCGCGCACAACGGCGAGATCAACACGGTCAAGGGCAACCGCAACTGGATGCGCGCCCGCCAGTCGCAGCTCGAGTCCGAGCTGATCGGCGACGTCCGCCCGCTGCTGCCCATCTGCACCGAGGGCGCGAGCGACTCGGCATCCTTCGACGAAGTCCTCGAGCTGCTCACCCTGACGGGGCGGAGCCTGCCGCACGCCATCATGATGATGGTTCCCGAGGCATACGAGAAGCAGGCGACGATCGACCCCGATCTGCGCGCTTTCTACGACTACCACTCCATGCAGATGGAGCCCTGGGACGGCCCCGCCGCTCTGATCTTCACCGACGGCACGCTCGTGGGCGCCACTCTCGACCGCAACGGGCTCCGCCCCGGACGGTGGACCGAGACCACCGACGGCCTCGTCGTGATCGGTTCCGAGACCGGCGTGCTCGACTTCGCCCCCGAGCGCATCAAGCGCCGCGGACGCCTGCAACCCGGGCGCATGTTCCTCGTCGACACGGCGGAGCGCCGCATCGTCGAGGACGAGGAGATCAAGGCCAGCCTCGCTGCTCTCGAGCCGTGGCAGGAGTGGGTCGACGCGGGACGCGTCAAGCTCAGCGAGCTCCCCGAGCGCGAGCACATCGTCCACCCGATCGCCTCGATCACGCGCCGTCAGCGCACCTTCGGCTACACCGAAGAAGAGGTCCGCCTGCTGCTCACCCCGATGGGGCAGGCGGGTGCCGAGCCGCTCGGCGCGATGGGCAGCGATGCGCCCGTCGCCGTGCTGAGTGACCGCCCGCGTCTTCTGTTCGACTACTTCTCGCAGCAATTCGCGCAGGTGACCAACCCGCCGCTCGACTCGATCCGCGAAGAGGTCGTGACCTCGCTGTCTCTGGGTCTGGGGCCGGAGCGCAACCTGCTCGACTGGGGTCCGGAGCACACGCGCACCGTGACGCTCGACTTCCCGGTCATCGACAACGACGAGCTCGCGAAGATCCAGCACATCGACACCGCCCTTCCGGGGCGGTCGTCGGTGACGATCCGCGGGCTGTACCGCGTCGAGGCGGGGCACAAGGGGCTGCAGAAGCGGCTCACGCAGATGTGCAGCGAGGTCGACCAGGCCATCGAAGACGGCGCCGAGTTCATCGTGCTCAGCGACCGCGACTCGAACAAGGACCTGGCGCCGATCCCGTCGCTGCTCATGCTCGCTGCCGTGCACCACCACCTCATCCGCAAAGAGACCCGTATGAAGGTCGGGCTCGTGGTCGAGGCCGGCGACGTGCGAGAGGTCCACCACGTGGCCACGCTCATCGGCTACGGCGCGTCGGCGGTCAACCCGTACCTCGCGATGGAGACCGTCGAGTACCTCGTGCGCGCGGGTTTCATCACCGGCATCACTCCGGAGAAGGCCGTCAAGAACCTGATCTATGCGCTCGGCAAGGGCGTGCTCAAGATCATGTCGAAGATGGGCATCTCGACCGTGTCGTCGTACGCCGGCGCCCAGGTGTTCGAGGCCGTGGGCCTGTCGCGCGACTTCGTCGAGGCCTACTTCACCGGCACCGAGTCGAAGCTCGGGGGTGTGGGTCTCGACGTGATCGCGGCCGAGAACGCCGCGCGGCACGAGTACGCGTACCCCGAAGATGCTGCGGCGCGGGCGCACGAGCGCCTGTGGACCGGAGGCGAATACCAGTGGCGTCGCGACGGCGCCCCGCACCTGTTCAACCCTGACACGGTGTTCCGCCTGCAGCACGCCACGCGCGAGCGCCGGTACGACATCTTCCGCGAGTACACGCAGCTCATCGACGACCAGGCGCACGAGCTGAAGACGCTCCGCGGGCTCTTCGAGCTGCGCACCGGCGTCCGTCCGCCCGTGCCGATCGACGAGGTCGAGCCGGTGTCGGCGATCGTGAAGCGCTTCTCGACCGGAGCGATGAGCTACGGCTCGATCTCGAAAGAGGCGCACGAGGTCCTCGCCGTCGCGATGAACCAGATCGGCGGCAAGTCGAACACCGGTGAGGGCGGCGAAGACGTCGACCGCCTGCTCGACCCCACCCGTCGCAGTGCCATCAAGCAGGTGGCATCCGGTCGCTTCGGGGTGACCAGCCTCTACCTGACCGAGGCCGACGACATCCAGATCAAGCTCGCCCAGGGTGCGAAGCCCGGCGAGGGCGGTCAGCTGCCGCCGACGAAGGTGTACCCGTGGGTGGCGCGGACGCGCCACGCGACCGCGGGCGTCGGGCTCATCTCGCCGCCGCCGCACCACGACATCTACTCGATCGAAGACCTCAAGCAGCTCATCTTCGACCTCAAGCGGGCCAATCCGAAGGCGCGTATCCACACCAAGCTCGTCAGCCAGTCGGGAATCGGTGCGGTCGCAGCGGGCGTCGCCAAGGCGCTGAGCGACGTCATCCTCGTCTCCGGCCAGGACGGCGGCACGGGCGCGAGCCCGATGAACTCGCTGAAGCACGCGGGCACCCCGTGGGAGCTGGGCCTCGCCGAGACGCAGCAGACGCTCATGCTCAACGGCATGCGCGACCGCGTCGTGGTGCAGGTCGACGGGCAGATGAAGACCGGCCGCGACGTCATCATCGGCGCGCTGCTGGGTGCCGAGGAGTTCGGTTTCGCCACGGCTCCGCTGGTGGTGTCGGGCTGCATCATGATGCGCGTCTGCCACCTCGACACCTGCCCGGTGGGCGTCGCGACGCAGAACCCCGTCCTGCGCTCGCGCTTCACCGGCAAGGCCGAGTACGTCATCAACTTCATGGAGTTCATCGCCCAGGAGGTGCGCGAGTACCTCGCCGCCCTCGGGTATCGCTCGATCGACGAGATCGTCGGCCACGCGGAGCTCCTGGACGTCAACGGTGCGGTCGAGCACTGGAAGGCGCGCGGCCTCAACCTGGCGCCGATCCTCGAGGGCCCGCGCTTCGCGGACGACGAGCCGCGCCGCCACGGCCGCAACCAGGACCACGAGCTCGAGGAGCACTTCGACGTGCAGCTCATCGAGCGCGCGCAAGACGTCGTCGCGCGGGGCGGGAAGATCACGATCGACCTGCCCATCCGCAACACCGCCCGCGCGGTGGGGACGATGCTCGGCCACCACGTCACGAAGGCGCACGGCGAGCACGGCCTGCCCGAGGGCTCGATCGACGTGCGTCTGACCGGCTCGGCCGGGCAGTCGTTCGGCGCGTTCATGCCCGCCGGCATCACGCTGCGCCTCGAGGGCGACTCGAACGACTACGTCGGCAAGGGACTGTCGGGCGGCACGATCGTCGTCCGCCCGCCGCGCGGGTCGACGTTCGCGGCGTCCGAGAACGTCATCGCCGGAAACGTGATCGGCTACGGCGCGACCCAGGGACAGATGTTCCTGAACGGCGTCGTGGGCGAGCGTTTCCTCGTCCGCAACTCCGGGGCGACCGCGGTCGTCGAGGGCGTGGGAGACCACGCGCTCGAGTACATGACCGGTGGTCTGGCCGTCATCCTCGGCTCCACGGGCCGAAACCTCGGTGCCGGCATGTCGGGTGGACAGGCGTACGTCTACCGTCTCGACCGTGATCTGGTGAACCGTGAGGCCCTGGCATCCGGTGAGCTCGTCCTCGGAGAGCTCGGATCCGGGGATGCCGAGATCCTGCGCGACCTGCTCGAGAAGCACGTCGCGGAGACCGATTCCACGTTGGCCCGCCGTCTCGTCGAAGAGTTCGAGACCGAGGTGCACAATTTCGTCCGGGTGCTGCCGCGCGATTACGCCGCTGTGCTGCAGACCCGCCAGGAGGCGTTGGCCGAGGGGCTCGACCCCGACGGCGACGTCGTCTGGACGCGCATTCTGGAGGTGACGGGTGGCTGACCCGAAGGGTTTTCTGAAGACGACGGAGCGTGAGCTTCCGAAGCGTCGTCCCGTTCCGGTGCGCATCATGGACTGGAAAGAGGTGTACGAGCCGGGAGACTCGGCCGTCATCCGCCGCCAGGCCGGCCGCTGCATGGACTGCGGCATCCCGTTCTGCCACAAGGGCTGCCCGCTCGGGAACCTGATCCCCGAGTGGAACGACCTCACGTGGCGCGGCGAGGGCCGCGCGGCGATCGAGCGCCTGCACGCGACGAACAACTTCCCGGAGTTCACCGGTCGGTTGTGCCCCGCGCCATGCGAGAGCTCGTGCGTGCTCGGCATCAACCAGCCGGCCGTCACGATCAAGCAGGTCGAGGTCTCGATCATCGACGAGGCCTTCTCGAACGGCTGGGTCGAGCCCGAGCCGCCGGAGCGCCTGACCGGCAAGACGGTCGCCGTGGTCGGCTCCGGCCCCGCCGGCCTCGCCGCGGCCCAGCAGCTCACGCGCGCCGGGCACACGGTCGCCGTCTACGAGCGCGACGACCGCATCGGCGGACTGCTGCGCTACGGCATCCCGGACTTCAAGATGGAGAAGCGCCACCTCGAGCTGCGTCTTCGTCAGATGCAGGCCGAGGGCACGCGCTTCCGCGCCGGTGTCGAGATCGGTCGGGACATCTCGTGGAGCGACCTCCGCGCACGCTACGACGCCGTGGTGGTCGCCACCGGGTCGACCGTGCCGCGCGATCTGCCCATCCCGGGCCGCGACCTCGACGGCGTCCACTTCGCCATGGAGTACCTCGTCGAGGGCAACAAGGCCGTCGCGGGCGACCAGGTGCCGCAGCAGATCTCTGCCGAGGGCAAGCACGTCGTCGTGATCGGCGGCGGCGACACCGGTGCGGACTGCATCGGTACCGCGCACCGTCAGGGCGCGCTCAGCGTGACGAACCTCGCGATCGGCAAGCAGCCGCCGTCGGAGCGTCCGGCGGAGCAGCCCTGGCCGATGATGCCGAACCTGTTCGAGATGGCATCCGCCCACGAGGAGGGCGGGGAGCGCACGTTCCTCGCCTCGACGGTGGAGTTCCTCGGCAACGCCGCGGGCGAGGTGCGCGCGCTGCGCGTGGCCGAGACCGAGTACATCGACGGCCGTCGCGTCCCCAAGAGCGGGACCGAGCGCGAGATCCCCGCCGACCTCGTGCTCATCGCGATGGGCTTCACCGGTCCCGAGAGCGAGCACCTGGGCGACCAGCTCGGCACCCGCTTCACGAACCGCGGCAACGTCGAGCGCGACGCCACCTACGCCACGTCCACCCCGGGCGTGTTCGTGGCCGGCGACGCCGGTCGCGGGCAGTCGCTCATCGTGTGGGCCATCGCCGAGGGCCGCGCGGCCGCTGCCGAGGTCGACACGTACCTGATGGGCGAGACGGTGCTCCCCGCACCCGTGCGCCCCTCCGATGTCGCCATCGGGCTCCTGCCCGCCTAAGCTGGCAAGGGCCGATCGGCCACTTCCCGAAAATCCTCACGGAGCTTGAAAACGGATGAGACGCGCCAAGATCGTCGCAACACTCGGGCCCGCCACGTCGTCGTATGAGATGGTTCGCGCCATCATCGACGCCGGGGTGGACGTCGCCCGCCTCAACCTGAGCCACGGAGATTACTCCGTGCACGACGCCAACTTCGCCAACGTGCGCAAGGCAGCAGAGGACGCCGGCCGCCCGGTCGCCGCCCTCGTCGACCTCCAGGGTCCCAAGATCCGCCTCGGCAAGTTCGAGAACGGCCCGCACGAACTCCTTCCCGGTGACATCTTCAAGATCACGATCGAAGACATCCTCGGCACCAAGGAGATCGTCGGCACGACCTTCAAGGGCCTGCCCCAGGACGTCCGCCCCGGCGACTTCCTCCTCATCGACGACGGCAAGGTCCGCGTCGAGGTCGTCGAGACCGACGGCACCGTGGTGACCACGCGGGTCGTCGTGGGCGGCCCCGTCTCGAACAACAAGGGCATCAACCTGCCCGGCGTCGCGGTCAACGTCCCCGCCCTGAGCGAGAAGGACGAAGCCGACCTGCGCTGGGGCCTGAACGCGGGTGCCGACCTGATCGCGCTCTCGTTCGTCCGGGATGCCAAGGACATCGAGCGCGTGCACGAGATCATGGCCGAAGAAGGGCGCTACGTGCCCGTCATCGCCAAGATCGAGAAGCCGCAGGCGGTCGACAATCTCGAGGAGATCATCGACGCGTTCGACGGCATCATGGTCGCCCGCGGCGACCTGGGCGTCGAGCTGCCGCTCGAGGCTGTGCCGATCGTGCAGAAGCGCGCCGTCGAGCTCGCCCGCCGCATGGCGAAGCCGGTCATCGTCGCGACGCAGATGCTCGAGTCGATGATCAACAGCCCGGTGCCCACGCGCGCCGAGACCTCCGACGTCGCCAACGCCGTCCTCGACGGTGCGGACGCGGTCATGCTCTCGGGCGAGACCAGCGTCGGCGACTACCCCGTCGTGGTCGTGGAGACCATGGCGCGCATCGTCGCCTCGACCGAGGAGCACGGACTGGAGCGCATCGCGCCCCTGACCAACAAGCCCCGTACGCAGGGCGGCGCCATCACGCTCGCCGCCGTCGAGGTCGCCGACTTCGTCGAGGCGAAGTACCTCTGCGTGTTCACCGAGTCGGGTGACTCGGCGCGCCGCATGTCGCGTCTGCGCTCCACGATCCCGATGCTCGCGTTCACGCCCGAGCCCGGCATCCGTCGCCGTCTGGCCCTTACGTGGGGCGTGCGCTCGACGCTGGTGGAGCACGTGTCGCACACCGACAAGATGTTCCTCCAGGTCGACGACTACCTGCTGTCGAACGACCTCGCGAAGGTCGGCGACAAGGTCGTGGTCATCTCGGGTTCCCCTCCCGGAATCGCGGGTTCCACGAACGACCTGCGCGTGCACCGCGTCGGCGACGCCGTCCACGGCGCAGCCCCCGGGTACCAGGAAGTCTGATCGTCCGACGACGCGCGCCGGTTCCGCCGGCGCGCGTCGTCGCTCGCGTTTCCCCGGTACATTGGGAGTTCGCGAACACAAGCCGGTGTGGCGGAATGGCAGACGCGGGGCACTCAAAATGCTCTGTCGAAAGACGTGTGGGTTCGAGTCCCACCACCGGTACGACCACGGGTCGGCTCTTCCGAGTCGACCCGGTGTTGTCCAGCCCCTATCGCATCCTCGCCGTTTCGCGGGTGATGCGCCCTCCCCGTCTTAGGATGGTCACGTGACTGATCAAGAAGCCGCTCCGGCCTCCGCGCCCGCTGCCCCCCGCCGCGTCGTCGTGGCGGAGGACGAGTCGCTCATCCGGCTCGACATCGTCGAGATCCTCCGCGACAACGGCTACGACGTCGTCGGCGAGGCCGGCGACGGCGAGACCGCCGTGCAGCTGGCGACCGAACTCCGCCCGGATCTCGTGATCATGGACGTGAAGATGCCGCAGCTCGACGGCATCAGCGCGGCCGAGAAGCTGAGCAAGAACCACATCGCCCCCGTCGTGCTGCTGACCGCGTTCAGCCAGAAGGAGCTCGTGGAGCGCGCGAGCGAAGCCGGTGCCCTGGCGTACGTCGTGAAGCCGTTCACCCCGAACGATCTCCTGCCGGCGATCGAGATCGCCCTCGCCCGTTACGAGCAGATCATCACGCTCGAGGCCGAAGTCGCCGACATGGTCGAGCGCTTCGAGACCCGCAAGCTCGTCGACCGCGCCAAGGGCCTGCTCAACGAGAAGATGGGTCTGTCCGAGCCCGAGGCGTTCCGCTGGATCCAGAAGGCATCGATGGACCGCCGTCTGACCATGCAGGACGTCGCGAAGGCGATCATCGAGCAGCTGGCCCCCAAGAAGGGCTGACCGCGACTATTCGAGAAATGGATGCCACCGAGGTGGCATCCATTTTTCGTTGGCGCCCGGACCCTTCGACGAGCTCAGGGTCCTCCCCGGCGAGGTGGCTGAGCTCGTCGAAGCCACCGGGTCCGGCTCAGCCCTTCGGCGCGTCCTTGATCATGTTGGTGATCCGGACGGTCGAGCACCGACGCCCCTGCTCATCGGAGATCACGATCTCGTGCACCGTCAGACTCCGCCCGAGGTGGATCGGCGTGCAGACGCCGGTGACCCGGCCGGAGGTCGCGGACCGCGTGTGGGTGGCGTTGATGTCGATACCCACCGCCAGCTTCCCCTCGCCGGCGTGGAGGTTCGCCGCCATCGAACCGAGCGACTCGCCCAGCACCACGTAGGCGCCGCCGTGCAAGAGGCCGACGGGTTGGGTGTTGCCCTCGACGGGCATGGTCGCCACGCATCGATCGATGGTGAACTCCACCCATTCGAAGCCCATCTTCTCGGCGAGAGCGCCCATTCCGCGCTTCTTCACCCAGTCGAGGCCGGACAGGGGATCGGGGATCGTGGACGTCATCATCGCCTTCGTGTCATCGACGTGATCGGGGCCGGGCCGGGGGCAGTGTCCGTGGTCCTCGTTAGGCTGGAGGGGTGACGGATGCCGAAAAGCCTACCCTCCTCGTCGTCGACGGCCACTCGCTGGCCTATCGGGCGTTCTACGCCCTGCCGGTCGACAACTTCTCGACGAAGGACGGCCAGCACACGAATGGGATCTACGGCTTCCTCTCGATGTTCGTGAACCTCGTCAAGGCCGAGAAGCCGACGCACCTCGCCGTCGCCTTCGACACCTCACGGCAGTCGTTCCGCACCCGCGAGTACGCCGAGTACAAGGCGAACCGCAGCGAGTCGCCCGCCGAGTTCAAAGGTCAGATCCCGCTGCTGCAGGAGTGCCTCGAGGCCATGGGCGTCCCGGTCCTGAAGAAAGAAGACTTCGAGGCCGACGACATCCTCGCCACTCTCGCGACGCGGGGAGAAGCGCAGGGCTTCCAGGTGCTCGTCTGCTCGGGTGACCGCGACACGATCCAGCTCGTGACCGACGACATCACCCTGCTGTACCCGAACGTGCAGGGCGTGTCGCAGCTCAAGCGCTACGACACCGCCGCCGTGATCGAGAAGTACGGGCTGCCCCCGGAGCAGTACCCCGACATCGCCGCCCTCGTGGGCGAAACGAGCGACAATCTGCCGGGTGTGCCGAAGGTCGGCGAGAAGACCGCGGTGAAGTGGTTGACGCAGTGGGGCTCGCTCGACGCCCTGCTCGACAACGCCGACAAGGTCACGGGCGTCGTCGGCAACAACCTCCGCGAGCACCTCGACGGCGTCAGGCGCAACCGGGCACTCAACCGTCTGCTGCGCGACGTCGAGCTTCCCGTGGGGCCGTCCGATCTCCAGATGAAGCCGCTCGACGGCCAGGCCGTGCGCGACATCTTCGCGCGCCTCGAGTTCCGCACCCTGCTACCGCGCGTTTTCGACGCCCTCGGGGGAGATGCGGGCGACGCCGCCGAAGAGGCGCAGCCGACGGCCACGGCACCCACCCCGGAGACGCTCGACGCCGACGCCCTCGCGGCGTGGGCGGCCGCGTCGACCGACACGGTCGGCCTCACCCTCGTGCTGGCACAGGGAAGCCTCGCGCAGATCGGTCTCGCGCGCGCCGACGCGGCGGCCGAGGCCGCGTGGACGCCGGCCGTCCGCGACGCCCTCGCCGAGTGGTTGGCATCCGACACCCCGAAGGTGATGGCCGACGCCAAGCCGCAGGTCAAGGCTCTGCTGCGCGAGGGGATCGCGCTCGGCGGTATCGCGTCGGACGTCATCCTCGCCGGGTGGCTCGTGCGCCCGAGCTTCCCCGACAAGACGCTCGGCGACCTCGTGCAGCGCTACCTCGACGAGAAGCTCCCCGAGGCCGACCCCACGCAGCTCGTCCCCGAGACCGAGAGCGCGACCCCCGGTCAGCTCGCGTGGTTCATCCGGCGGGTGGCCGAGGCGCAGCGCGCCGACCTCCCGGAGCGCGTGGCCGAGGTCCTCGACGACATCGAGATGCCGACCCTCACGGCCCTCGCCGACATGGAGCTCGCGGGTGTCGCGGTCTCGCACGAGAAGCTGTCGAGCTTCTCCGCCGAGCTCGGGGCGCGGGCCGATGCCCTCGCCCGCGACGCGTACGCGGCGATCGGACACGAGGTGAACCTCGGCTCGCCCAAGCAGCTGCAGGAGGTGCTGTTCGACGAGCTGCAGCTGCCGAAGACGCGCAAGACCAAGAGCGGATACACGACGGATGCCGCGGCCCTCGCCGATCTGCAAGAGAGCGCGCCGCACCCGTTCCTCGACCTGCTGCTCAAGCACCGCGAGGCGACCAAGCTCAAGCAGATCATCGACGCTCTCGACACGGCCACGGGACCCGATGGCCGCATCCACACGACCTATGTGCAGACCGGCAGCCAGACCGGCCGCCTGTCGAGCACCGACCCGAACCTGCAGAACATCCCGATCCGCACCGAGGAGAGCCGGCGCATCCGTGCCGCCTTCGAGGTGGGGGAGGGCTACGAGACCCTGCTGACGGCGGATTACTCCCAGATCGAGATGCGGATCATGGCGCACCTCTCGGGCGACCCCGGACTCATCGAGGCCTTCAACTCGGGCGAAGACCTGCACCGTTTCGTCGGAGCGCGCGTCTTCGGCGTCGAGCCGGCCGAGGTCACGCCCGCGATGCGCACCAAAGTCAAGGCGATGTCCTACGGCCTCGTGTACGGCCTCTCCGCGTTCGGACTCTCGAAGCAGTTGCGCATCGAGCAGTCCGAGGCCAAGAAGCTCATGCTCGAGTACTTCGCCCGGTTCGGAGCCGTGCGCGATTACCTCCGCGGCTCGGTCGAGCAGGCGCGCCAGGACGGCTACACCGAGACCATCTTCGGGCGCCGCCGACCGTTCCCCGACCTCACGAGCATGAACCGCGTGCTGCGCGAGAACGCGGAGCGCGCCGCGCTCAACGCTCCGATCCAGGGCAGCGCCGCCGACATCATGAAGGTCGCCCTGTTCCGCATCCGCGAGGAGCTGGCATCCGCGGGTCTGCGCTCGCGCGTCCTGCTGCAGATCCACGACGAACTCGTCGTCGAGATCGCGCCGGGGGAGTGGGATGCCGTGGAGCGCATCGTGCGAGCTCGGATGGCGGATGCGGCCGAGCTTTCGGTGCCGCTCGACGTGCAGATCGGGCGGGGCGGCGACTGGGACGAAGCGGGCCACTGAGCGAAGACGACGCGCGCCGGGGTGCGCGGGCGCTCCGGCTTCCCTAGGCTCGAAGGATGACTGACGCACAACGCACCCCCACGCCGATCGACACGATCGCCGAGGCGTGGGTCGACACCCTGGCGGAGCGCATCCCGACGCTGGCCACCTACATCGGACGCGACGAGTACAACGGGCGCTTCGGCGACTACAGCCCCGAGGGCGCCGAGGCCCTCACCGCCGAGGCGCGCTCCACGAAGGCCGCGCTCGAGGCCGCCGAGCCCGTCGACGCCATCGACACGGTCACGAAGATGGACCTCGTCCGCGAGCTCGACCTCATGATCGAGCAGCACGAGGCGAAGACGCACCTGCGCGACCTGAACGTGATCGCCTCGCCCGCGCAGGACATCCGCGCCACCTTCGACCTCATGCCGACGGCCACGGTCGAGGACTGGGCCACGATCGCCGAGCGGATGAAGGCGTTGCCCGCGGCCGTCGAGGGCTACGTCGAGACGCTTCGTCGCGGCATCGCCGAGGGTGTCGTCCCCGCGCGCCGCCAGGTGAGCGAGGTCGTCACCCAGATCGGCCGCTACACCGCGGACACGGGCTTCTTCGCGGAGTTCGTCGCGAGCGCCGCTCCCGCCGAGGGACAGCTGCCCGCCTCGCTCGCGCGGGAGCTCGACGAGAACGCGGGTGCCGCCCGCGTCGCGTACGACGGCTTGGCATCCTTCCTCTCCTCCGAGCTCGCGCCCGTCGCGGGCGACGCCGATGGCGTGGGTCGCGAGATGTACGCGCTGCACTCACGCCAGTTCCTCGGCGCCGAGATCGACCTCGACGAGACGTACGACTGGGGCGTCGAAGAGCTCGCGCGCATGGTCGCCGAGCAGGAGGCGATCGCGAACGAGATCCTCCCCGGGGCGAGCGTCGAAGAAGCGGTGGCGTTCCTCGAGAAGGACGAGTCGCGCAAGCTCCGCGGCACCCAGGCGCTCCAGGAGTGGATGCAGCGCACGAGCGACAAGGCCGTCGAAGAGCTCGGGCGGACCCACTTCGACATCGCGGAGCCCATTCGCAAGCTCGAGTGCATGATCGCCCCCACGAACGAGGGCGGGATCTACTACACCGGGCCGACCGACGACTTCTCGCGCCCCGGCCGCATGTGGTGGTCGGTCCCCGAGGGCGTCGACACCTTCGACACGTGGCGCGAACTCACCACGGTGTACCACGAGGGCGTTCCGGGTCACCACCTGCAGATCGCGCAGGCCGTGTACAACCGCGCGCAGCTCAACTCGTGGCGCCGTCTGCTGGCGGGCACGAGCGGCCACGCCGAGGGCTGGGCGCTGTACGCCGAGCGCCTGATGGAGCAGCTCGGCTACCTCGACGACCCCGCCGACCGGCTCGGCATGCTCGACGGCCAGCGCATGCGCGCCGCGCGCGTCGTGCTCGACATCGGCGTGCACCTCGGCAAGCCGCGCCTCGACGGCACCGGCACCTGGGACCACGAGTACGCCCTCGCGTTCATGCTGAACAACGTCAACATGAGCGAGGAGTTCGTCCGCTTCGAGGTCAACCGCTACCTCGGCTGGCCGGGTCAGGCTCCGGCGTATAAGGTCGGCCAGCGCATCTGGGAGCAGGTCCGCGACGAAGAGCAGCAGCGCCGCGGCGCCGACTTCTCGATGAAGGAGTTCCACACCCGGGCGCTCGACATCGGCGGCGTCGGTCTCGACACGCTGCGGGCCGCCCTGGCATCCGTCTGATCCCTTCGAGGGGCGTCGCTTCTGCGGCGCCCCTCGTCCGTGCGGGGGAATGTTTTCTCCTCGCGTAAAGTTCATTCATCCGAATGCAAGGAGATCTCATGGACGCCACCCCCGTCGAGCTCGGCCTCGATACCTTCGGAGACATCTCGCGCGGTCCCGACGGGTCACTGCAGAGCGACGCCCAGACCATCCGCAACGTCGTGGAGCAGGCGGTGCTGGCCGACCAGGTCGGGCTGTCGTTCTTCGGCGTGGGGGAGCACCACCGCAAGGACTTCGCGGTCACCAGCCCCGAGATCGTCCTCGCCGCCGCCGCCGCGCGCACGACGAACATCCACCTCGGGACCGCCGTGACCGTGCTCTCGAGCGATGACCCCGTGCGCGTCTACGAGCGCTTCGCGACGCTCGACGCCGTCTCCAACGGGCGCGCCGAGGTCATCCTCGGGCGCGGATCGTTCATCGAGTCCTTCCCGCTGTTCGGCTACGACCTGAACGACTACGAGCAGCTGTTCGAAGAGAAACTCGAGCTGTTCTCGCTTCTGCTCGACGAGAAGCCCGTCACCTGGTCGGGACGTACGCGCGCCGGACTCCGGGATGCCGATGTGTACCCCAAGACCGAGAACGGGCTGAAGGCATGGGTCGGTGTCGGCGGATCTCCCGAGTCGGTCGTCCGCGCGGCCCGTTACGGCTACGGTCTCGTCCTCGCGATCATCGGTGGGTCCTCCGCCCGCTTCCGCCCGTTCGCGCAGCTCTACCGGCAGTCGTTGCAGGAGTTCGGCAAGCCTGCGATGCCCATCTCGGTGCACTCGCCCGGTCACGTGGCGGCCACCGACCAGCAGGCGTGGGACGAGGCGTACGAGGGGGTCGCCGAGCTCAACACGACGATCGGCCGCGAGCGCGGCTGGCCCGCGTACAATCGCCTGCGCTTCCAGCACGACGTCGGTCCCGAGGGCGCGATGTACATCGGCTCTCCGGAGACCGTGGCGGCCAAGATCGCGACCACGGTGCGGACGCTGGGCGCCTCGCGCTTCCAGATGAAGTTCGCGAGCGGCTCGATCTCGCACGATCGCCTGATGTCGAGCATCGAGCTCTACGGCACGCGCGTGCTGCCCCTCGTGCGGGAGATGCTCGCCGACACGGACTCCGACGCGGCGGTCTCGTGAGCGCGAGCACCGACACCCTGCGGGTGTCCGAACGTCTCGACGCCCTGCCGTTCACCCGACGTCACGGGAGAATCCTGGGCGGCTCGGGACTGGGCTGGGCCCTGGATGCCATGGATGTCGGGCTCATCTCGTTCATCATCGCCGCGCTGGCGGCGCAGTGGCAGCTGCAGCCCACCCAGGCGTCATGGATCGCCTCGGCCGGCTTCGCGGGGATGGCGATCGGCGCGAGTCTCGGCGGACTTCTCGCCGACCGCTTCGGCCGCCGCCAGGTCTTCGCGCTGACGCTGCTCGTCTACGGCGTCGCGACCGGGGCGAGCGCGCTGGTCGGCGGCCTGGCGGCCCTGCTCGTGCTGCGCTTCCTCGTGGGCCTCGGTCTCGGCGCGGAACTCCCCGTGGCCTCCACCTACGTGAGCGAGTTCGCCCCGGCGCGCATCCGCGGACGCGTCATCGTGTTCCTCGAAGCGTTCTGGGCCGTCGGGTGGACGGCCGCCGCGATCATCGGCTACCTCGTGGTGCCGTCGTCGGCCGACGGGTGGCGGTGGGCGTTCGCGCTCGGTGCGATCCCCGCGGTCTACGCCCTCATCGTCCGCTGGGGCCTTCCGGAGTCGCCTCGGTGGTTGGCGTCGCGAGGCCGCAACGGCGAAGCCGTCGCGATCGTGCGCGACCTCGAGGCCGCCGCCGGGCGCGTGTCGCTCGAGCCGTCGAGCGACGGGGTCCCGGCATCCGCTCCCGCCCCTCGCGCGCGCGTCGGCGCGTTGTGGGCGCCGAATCTGCGGCTGCGCACGGCGAGCCTGTGGGTGCTGTGGTTCTGCGTGAACTTCTCGTACTACGGCGCCTTCATCTGGATTCCGACGATCCTCGTGGCCCAGGGCTACGACCTCGTGCGCTCGTTCGGTTTCACGATCATCATCACGCTCGCGCAGCTCCCCGGGTACGCGGTCGCCGCGTGGCTCATCGAGGCCTGGGGGCGGCGCGCGACGCTCGCGACCTTCCTCGCGGGTTCGGCGATCGCCGCGGTGCTCTTCGGCACAGCGTCGGGGGAGGTCGCGGTCATCGCGACCGGGATGCTGCTGTCGTTCTTCAACCTCGGCGCCTGGGGCGCCCTGTACGCCGCCACTCCCGAGACCTACCCCACGACGCTCCGCGGTACCGGTGCCGGCTGGGCCGCGGGCGTCGGGCGCATCGCGTCGATCCTCGCGCCGCTCTCGGTCCCGCCGTTGCTCGCGGCCGGCGGCGCGCCGTTGCTGTTCGTGGTCTTCGCGGCGTTCTTCGCGGTGGCCGTTGTCGCCGCGCTGTTCTTGCGGGAGCAACGGGGTCGCGCGCTGTCCTGAGGTTCGGGGCGACGTGTTCGGGGCGCGTTCCTCCGCGCGGTCACGAGTTTCACGCCCCAGGAACAGCGATCGCGCCCCGAAGCGACGCCCCGACGCACGAGCCGCGTCGCGCGGGCCGGCCGAGTCACCCCGCGTAGGCTCGACGCATGGCATCCGTCCGCTACGTCGCGATCGGCGACTCGTTCACCGAGGGAGTCGGCGACGAACTCCCCGACGGCACCGTGCGAGGGTGGGCCGACCTCGCAGCCCAGGGATGGGCGGATGCCGCGGGCGAACCGATCCACTACGCCAATCTCGCGATCCGCGGCAAGCTCATCCAGCCCATCGTCGAGCAGCAGCTCGAGCCGGCGCTGGCCCTGCGTCCGACGCACCTGTCGTTCAACGGTGGCGGGAACGACATGCTGCGCCCCCGGGCCGACCTCGAACGGATCGTCGGGTTCTTCGAGCACGTGCTGCGGCGCTGCGACGAGGAGGGCGTGCAGCTGATCGTGCTGTCCGGGGCGAACCCTTCGGCGGGGTTGCCGCTCGGACGCGTGCTGCAGACGCGCGGGGATCGACTGTCCACGGCCGTGGAGGAGAGACTGGCCTTCCGTCCCGACGTCATCACCGCCTACAACTGGTTCGACCGCGAGCTCGCCGGCAGCGAGTTCTGGTCCGTCGACCGGTTGCACATGAACCCTCGCGGACACCACCGGGTCGCCGCGCGCGTGATCGAGGCGGTCGGCCTGTCGGCACCGCCGGAGTGGTGGCGACTGCGCGAGATCCCCGAGATCGAGCGTCTGAAGGGCTCCGCGTACTACCGCGAGCACGTCGCTCCCTGGGTGCGTCGGCGTCTCGCGGGCACCTCGTCGGGCGACGGCCGTGCCCCGAAGTTCGGCGGCGAGTGGGTGGAGCTGAGACCGGGCGGGTGAGCGCGCGCCGGATACGCGACCCCCTGGCATTCCGGCATCCCCTTGCCTAGGATCGCCCGATGTCTCCCTCGAACGCGCGCCTGTTGACCCTGTCCGGCACCGCGATCGCGCTCGGCACCCTCACGGGGTGCACGGGCGGGGACGCGGAACCCCCTTCGGCGATCCCACTCACCCCCTCGCCGACGGCGCCGACGACGTCCGCCCCGCCGACCCCTGATCCGTGGGCAGGATACTTCGACGACGAGGTCGCCGACGCCGAGGTGGGGGAGTACCTCTGGCAGTCGTGGGGGACGTTCGGCGACAGCGGTCACGTGGCTCCCCACCGCAGCGACAATCAGACCATCGACCCGGGCACGTACACCGTCACGCTCGAGTGCGCGGGTCCCGAGTTAATGACCGGGCGCATCTCGACGTCAGCAGGGACGCCCGTCATCGACCCCCTGTCCGTCTCGTGCATGGCCGCGACGCCCGTGCCGGTCGAGCTTCCCGAGAGGGGCCTTCTCATCGATCTCGACAGCGACCGTGCGCCGGGAGCGTTCCTCATCCGGGTGGCCGAGGCGGAATAGTCGCGCGATCGATCACCCGACGGGCGCGGGTTCTCCGGACCGCACCGCGGGCGCGGGCGGCAGCGCGGACGGGCGCGCCGATCGCAGGGCGAGCACGAGCCCGACGACGGGCACGCCAAACGCGAGCACCGGGAGGACCATGGCGCCGACGAACGACGCGAAGAGCGTACCGACCGCGACACCCAGGGTCAGGGCGGCCGGGCGGGGGAGCCGCACGCGCGTTGCGATCGCCCAGGCGAGAGCGGAACCGATGAGGACCGCTCCCGCATACATGCCGGGCTGCATGACCTCGGAGTCGGGTGCCCCGATGTACGCGAGGGCAACGCTCGACACGGCCAGCGCGACGAGCGCGAGCGGGCCCCAGCGGTGGAGCCCCGCGGTTCGCGTCGGAGACTCGGCCCCGTACAGGCCGACCGCGGCGAGAAGCGGCAGCGCCGACAGCAGCAACAGCGTGATGCCCTGGGCCATCGCCGCGGTACCATCGTCCGCGCCCGGCGACCACGTCGCCCCCGTCAGTGCGTAGGCCACGCCGACCACGCCGCCGGCCGTGGCGAGCCAGGCCGGTCCCCGCGACGCCGCCCGGCGGCGCGTGCTCGGGACGACGGGGACCCCGGATGCCACCGGCCTCGCGCTCTGCGCCGACACGGCGCGTGCAGCCCGCCGCGACGCGCTCGGTGAGGGAAGGAGGACGAACAGCACCGCGATACCCGCCATCACCCCCGCCGTGGCCGGGCTGAGCGTCGACACGCCCAGCACCGGAGCGAGGCCGAACCCGCAGGCTCCTCCGATGACGGCGCGCACGACGACGCCCCACCGCGTCGCGCGTCGCAGCAACGCCGAGCACGCCAGGCCGAGGGCGACCGCACCGACCACGCCCGCCCCGGCCACGACAGGGAGCCACGCGGCGGCCAGCCCCACGACCGGGCGGCCCTCGTCCGCCGCGTCGAAGCCCCACGACCAGGCGAGCGCGGCGAGGACGTTGAGTGCCCACGCGGCCGACGCAGTGGCCAGGATCGCCAACGCCTCACCGTCTTCCGCCCATCCGCGAAGGCGCGAGGTCGTGACGATTGACGCCGTGGCGAGGCCGGGGATCACGCCCGTCAGGAGAATGAGCGCGAGGTCGCCCGTGGGGACCGCCGTCCAGAGGATCCCGACGACGACGGCGGCCGCTACCGCCGCCAGGGCCGTACCGAGGGCGAAAGGTCTGTCCAAGCGCGCCGCCGTCCCGTGCGCCGCCGCCCGCCGGGTCTCGGCCGCGGTCGGTGCGGTACGACCGTCCGCCTCGGCGGCATCCAGGAGCGTCGACAGCACGACCTCACCGTGCCGCCGCCGCCACGCACGCGGGTACCACCGCAGGAGTCGCCGGAACCGCCGCTCGTCGAGGCCGGTCACGACAGAACCGCCCGCCCCGGCGCGGATGCCGGACGGGATGCCTCGAGCCGTGCTCGCGCCACGCGCGCCTGGGTCTCGAGCGCTTCCACCTCGGCAGCGAGAGAGGCCTCGCCCTCGTTGCTCAAGACGTAGTAGCGCCGCGCGCGTCCGTTGACGATCTCCTCCCCGTCCGACGCGATGAGCCCATCGCGCTCGAGGCGTTCGAGTGCCGAGTAGAGGGTCGTGACCTTCAGCGTCACCCGTCCGTCCGAAGCGGCCGCCGTCTCGCGCAGGATCTCGTAGCCGTGACGCCGCCCTCCCGTGAGCGCGGTGAGGATCCAGAAGGCGGGCGGGGTGAGGGGAGTGGACATACTCGCCTTTATATTCCCGTCGTCGTAATATTGCAAGATCCGCCGCGGTCGCTTCATAGCATCCGGACAACCGCACCCACGACAATGAGCCCATGACAACTGCACTCGTCACCGGCACCTCCAGCGGCATCGGCCTCCACACCGCGATCGGCCTCGCACGAACCGGCGTCCGCGTCATCGCGACCGTCCGCGACGCGAGCCGCGCCGACGCGCTCCGCAGCGCCGCCGCGGAGGCGGGGGTGGAGCTGGACATCCGCGCGCTCGACGTCACCGACGCCGACGGCGCGCGCGACCTCGTGGCCGACGCTGGCCCGCTCGACATCCTCGTGAACAACGCGGGCCGAGGCGCCGTGGGCACTTTGGAGCAGCTCACCGACGAAGACCTCCAGGCGCAGCTCGACACGAACTACCTCTCGGTCGCGCGGCTCACTCGCCTGGTCCTCCCGGGGATGCGTGAGCGGGGGAGCGGGCGCATCGTCACTGTCACGAGCGTCGGGGGAGCCGTGGGCCAGCCGTTCTCCGACGCGTACTGTGCCGCGAAGTTCGCCGTCGAGGGCCTGATGCAGTCGCTCGCCCCCGTGGTCGCCCCCTTCGGCATCGACGTCTCGATCGTCGAGCCGGGGGCCGTCGCCTCGTCGTTCACCGCGTCGGTCGACCGCGCAGAGCCCGGCCCGTACGCGGCTCTCCAGCAGGCGTACCTGGACCGGGCGGCGACGTCCTTCGCGAGCGCCCAGTCGGCGGAGGATGCCGCGGAGACCGTCGTCGAGGCGGCCGTCACCGATGCACCTCGCTTCCGGTGGCAGACCTCCGAGTCCGCGCTGCGATTCGCCGGCCTCTCGCTCGCCGATCTCAGCGGCTCGCGCGTGCTCGACGTGACGTCGCACTGGGTGCGCTGACCGTTCCCCGGGCGGCGCCGCCCGCCGCCCGGGGAAGCGTCACGGCGTCGCGTAGTCGGCGATCCGGTTGTCCACCATCCAGTCGTTCGACTCGGTGCGGGTCGCCGAGCCGGTGAACTGCGCGTCCGAGATCATCAGGTACTCCGTCGGGTCCCCGCCGTCGTTCCACGTCGGGTCGACCGCGAGCCACGTCCCGTCCACCTGGACCTTGTTCCACGCGTGTCCGCCCCCGTCGAGCACATCGCCGGTGACGACGACGGACGGGACGCCGGCGGCATCCATCAAGGCTTTGTAGGCGGCGGCGTAGCTCGCGCAGACGCCGGTGTTGCCGTTCTCGGACAGCAGGACGCCGCTCGGGTCCCACGCGTGCGCGAAACCGGACGGGAAGCCGAGGGTCGCGTTGCTCGCCTCGAGCGCGGCCTTGTCATAGCTGGCGGTGTCGACGAGCCACTGGTTCAGGGCGTTGGCCTTGTCGGCGGCACTCATGTCCGCCGTCGTGACCGTGGCCACGGCATCGCCGACGACGGACGCGATCTCGCCCTGCAGGCGTTTCGTCGTGTCGGCGTCGTTCGCATAGCTGACGTAGACGATGTCGTCCTTGACGGTGTATCCGCGGTAGCCGAGCACGTAGGGGTTCTGGTACACCGCTTCGCCCAGCGCGTCGCCGAGCTCCGGCATCCCGGCCCGGTCCACGTACGCCGAGACGTCTATCGCGTCCTCCCGGGCGACGAGGTTCGCCGCGAGATAGCGCGTGAAATCGTCGGTACCCGAGACGGGGTAGTCGACATCGGGGGCCGTCGTCGACGGCGTGTACTGGCTGGGATCGCCCTGGATGGGAGCGGAGATCGTCGTGACCTGGGGGAGCCCCGTGGTCGGCAGCTCGGCCTTCACGCGCTCGTTGAACGCGTTGATCTGCGCCTTCGCCGTCTCCACATCCCCGACGGTGAGGTAGAGAGGCCAGCCGAGGCCGGTGCCCAGTCCCGTCAGCTTCATGCGGACGCCCTCTTTTTGCAGGGCCACGTCGTCGGGGTTGATGTACGACGCGGTCTGGCGCGTCGCTCCGTCCACCGAGGTGAAGAGGAAGCGAGTGGGGATCTTGTCGAGCGAGTCGACGATCTGTCCGTTCGGGAACTGCTGCTTCTTCAGGTCGAGAGGGATCTCCTGGGGGAGGGATGCCGCGACGGTGTTGGCATCCGTGGGCTGCATCGCCGAGAAACCCGTTCCGTCCGTGGCGATCACGCCGTACTCGTACTCGCTCGTGTCGTTGTCGAGGGCGTTCACGGCACCGCCGTCGCCCGCTTGCGACTCGATCTCGGCGCTGCTCCACATCGCGTAGGTCCGAAGACCTTGATTCTGCTCGATCTCCGCCGACACGCGCTCGCCCGTGAAGGGATCGACGACCGGGGGAGACCAAGTGGGGACCTTCGTCGACCCGACGAGCCAGACCTTCCGATACTCGCCGTCCCACGACGACACCGCCACGAGGTACTCGGTGGCCCCCGGCACCGGGTCCCACGACATCTGCAGCGTTCCGTTGGGATTGACGCCGTAATTCACCTGCGGCATTGCCAGCGGCCGCGCCACGCGGAAGGGGTGCACAATGGGCTTCTCGAGCGGATTCCCGCCTTTGTCGAGCTTCTGCACGAGGTAATACGTGTCGTGCACGCCCCACGCGGACCCGTCGGGATTGACCTTGAACTCGCGATCGTCGGGATTGTCGATCGTGTCCGCTTCCCAGTGGAACCGCAGATCCGAGGCACCGATTCCGGGGGTGATCTCCACCTCGTTGTCGTATTGGTACGCGTTGTAATTGGCGTGGTGGGTGAGGCTGGAATCCGTGAACAGCTCGAAGGCGAAGGTCGTGTCGCGTTCGTCCCCGTTCTCGGCGGCCATGTTGTCGAGGTCGTAGTCGGCGGGGAATTCGAACGCGTGGTCGATCTCGAGACCGTCCTGCAACGGCGCCCACGCGTAGGCCCAGTCATCCTGCGTGGTCAGCTGTGGTCCCGTCAACGCCGGAACGCCCCACACGAAGAACGCCGCCCCCGCGACGACGAGGGCGGAGAACCCGCCGACGAGTCCGACGATGAGACCGGTCCGCCGCTTCTTCGGCGGGGTCGGATTTCCGGATGCCGGCCCCTCAGCGGCCTGCACATTCGGCGCCATGACACTCGGCTGGGCATCCGGCTCGACACCCGCGGAGGCGTCGGGGGACACTCGCGGGTGGACGTGCTCCGTCCATCGCCCGTCGCGCCAATAGCGCAGCTGCCTTTCCGGATTGCCCGGATCGGGGTACCAACCGTCGATGGGAGGCGCAGCGTCGCTCATCGTCATCCATTCTTCCGACTGTCGAAAAGGCCCGCTGCATTCTACGAAACGGGCATGAATCGCGACCAGGACTTGCCCCGAGCGCGCCTCCTGTCCCTTTCTCGCGTGTTCCCGCCCGGCGGGGGCGGGGTTACGAGGGTTGCTCGTCCGTAAACTGACATAATGTACATTATCGGCTAACGCGCGATCGCCGCGGAGAACGCCTGCATTCCCACGGAAACACGCACGAGCGCGACGGAAGCAGCGCATTATCTCCCTCGCGCACGATGCGCACCAGCCCCGATTTCCGACACCCGGGCGCGCGTACGTTCCGAGGAGGGAAAGGTGCCCGATGCGCGCACCACCTCGACGAACCGAAGGACCTGATGAGCCAGTCGATCGACGCCGCGATGCTCCACACCGGCGACGTGCTCGGCGGGCGATACATCCTGTCCGAACGCGTCGGTTCCGGCGGGATGGGCCGCGTCTTCCGCGCTCGCGACACGGTGCTCGGCCGCGACGTCGCGATCAAGCTCTTCCACACCGATCACGCCGGCGATCCCGAACCGTCGCGGCGTCTGGCCGAGGCACGGGTCCTCGCCGCGTTCGACCACCCGTCGCTCGTCACGCTGTACGACGCGCGCCTCGACGGCGACGATCACATCTACCTCGTCATGGAGTTCGTCGACGGTCCCTCGCTCCAGCGTCGAATCGAACAAGACGCGCTCGAGCCGGCCTTCGTCGCCGCCCTCCTCGTCGACCTCGCCTTGGGTCTTGCCGCCGTCCACGCCACGAGCGTCGTCCACCGCGACGTCAAGCCCTCGAACGTGCTGCTGCGGCCGACGCGGAACTCCCCCCACGGGTTCGAGGCGGTGCTGGCGGACTTCGGCGTCGCCCACCTCATCGACGCCGCCCGCCTGACCACCCCGGGAACCGTGATCGGCACGGCCGCGTACCTCGCGCCCGAGCAGGTCCGCGGCGAGGCTCCTCGGCCCGCCTCGGACATCTACGCCCTCGGTCTCCTGACCATCGAGGCGCTCACGCGCCTGCACCCCTACGGCGGCGGCACGCTGCACGAGACGGTGCTGGCGCGCCTCTCGCGGACCCCGTCGATCCCGGCCGGGCTGGGACGCGAGTGGACGTCCCTCCTCACCGCGATGACGTCCCTCGACCCGTCCGACCGCCCCACGGCGGCCGTCGTCGCCGACCGGGCGGCCGCGCTGGCCCACGTCTCTCAGACGCAGATCCCGGATGCCGCCGACCTCGACGTCCTCGACCTCCTCGGCCTCGAGACGGCTCCCTGGAGCCCGCTACCCGACGCCGAGAACGTCCCCGAGGACGCACCCCCGACCCGCGGCGGGCGGAAGCGCTCCGTGCCCCGCAGACGGCCCGCGATCCGGGCATCGTGGCTTGGTGCCGCTGTCCTCGCCGTCGCCCTCATCATCGGAGGGCACGTCGTGGCCCTGTCAGTCTTCGCGCCCCGTCAACAGGTGACCGAGATCGCTCCGTCACCCGCGCAGAGCGCACCGGCTGCGCAGCAGATCGCCGTCTCCGGTTCGCGCTGACGCATCGGAGACGGCGATCTCTGTCACCGCATGACGAGGGTCTGCGTACGAAGGCCCAGCTTCTGCGCGGAGTTCATCGCCGCGCCGTCGGCGACCATCGCCCAGTTCTCACCGAGAAGGTAGCTCGTGACCTCGCCGCCCTTGACGACCGTCTGGGCGTCGAACCACTTCTGTGCCTCGTCGGCCGTGGCGAACACCGCGATCGTCTGAGTCCGACCGGACACCCCGGCGCAGTCGACGGACGACGTGGCGATCGACAGGCCGGAGTCGGTCGGGTTCGCGCACGTGCCGCCCGCGGCCACGAATGCGTCGGCGACCGCCTGGGCCGTGTCGAAGCTCGAGGCGTTCGCATCGTCGATGTCTTCGGCGTAGTCGTCGAGATCTTCGTCCATATCGTCGTCATCTGCCGGTGCAGCGGACGACGGAGCCGCCTTCGCCGTGTCGTCGCTCGTCGTCGGCGCCGGGCTCGAGCAGCCCGTCAGGCCGAACGCGGCCGCGGCCACGATGATCGATGCCCCCAGCGCCCAGGGCGTCTTCTTCTCTCTCAGCGTGCGCATGTGTCTCCCTCTTGGTTGCGAACGGACCGCGGATTCTCCCCGATTCGCGGCCCTGAGCCGATGCTATCGGCGGCACGATCACGGCCCTGGTGACCACCGTGTAACGATTCGATCGCGCGACGAGCGCACTATTCTCGGAGGGATGCCTCCCGCCGCCTTCGCGCCCACTCCCCCGTTCCACGCGTGAGCGGCGTCCTCACCGGCTTCGCGGTCGTCGGGCTCGCCGTCGTCGTCGGCTACGTGATCGCCCGCATCGACCTCCTGGGTCCCCACGCGCGGCACGTCCTGAGCCGCCTGACGTTCTTCGTCCTGTCCCCGTTCCTGCTCTTCACCGTGCTGGCGACGGCCGACGTGGCGACGCTGTTCTCCGCACTCCTGCCCGTATCGATGATGACCGCGGCCGTCATCATCGGCGTCTACGCCCTCGTCTCGGCGCTGATCCTCAAACGCCGCGTCGGCGAGACGGTGATCGGTGCGCTGTCGGCGGGTCAGGTGAACAGCAACAACATCGGCATCCCGATCTCGCTGTACATGCTGGGCAACGCGGCCTACTCCGCCCCGGTCATCCTCTTCCAGTTGCTGGTGCTCATGCCCATCGCGCTGTCGACCCTGGATGCCGCAACGTCGGGTTCGCGTTCCCCGTGGCGCATCCTCCGGCAGACGGCGAAGAACCCGATGCTCATCGGTTCGGCGCTCGGCGTCCTCGTCGCGGTGCTCGGGATCGACCTCCCGCCGATCGTGTTCGACCCGCTGCACCTCATCGCCGGCGCGTGCGTCCCGGTGCTGCTCATGTCCTACGGCATGTCGCTCTACGGACAGCGCGTGCTCACCGAACCCGGTCGGCGCGTCGACGTGATCATCGCCTCCGCTCTGAAGCTCGTGGCGATGCCCGCCCTGGCGTGGTTGGTCGCGACGTGGTTCGGCCTGCCTGCCGAGCAGGTGTTCATCGTCGTCGTCCTCGCGGCCCTCCCGACCGCGCAGAACGTCTTCAACTTCGCCCAGCGCTACGGTGTGGGCGAGATCCTTTCCCGCGACGTCGTGTTCATCTCCACCGTGGGGTGCCTACCGGTCCTGTTCACCGTGGCACTGCTGCTGGACCACTCCCCCGCGTGACCGATCGCGACAACGCGTTAGCGAGAGTCTCACCCTCGGGTCTAGGGTGAGGATTGTTCTCAGCTTTCCCTCAGAAAGGCTCGCCATGTCGCCCTCGTCAACGACCAGCCCCGCCCTCGGCGCCCTCCGCACCGCTCTCGGCATCAGCGGTGCTCTGTCGCTCGTCATCGGTCTGCTGATCCTCATCTGGCCGGGTCGCACCGCCGAGATCGCCGTCGGCATCATCTCGGTCTACGTCATCATCGCGGGCCTCGTGAACATCGCGATCGGCCTGTTCTGGCGCTTCGGCTGGACGCGTATCGGCTACATCGTGCTCGGCGTGCTCTTCATCGTCGCCGGCGTGTTCTCGTTCGCCAACCTCTCGGCGACGACGGCCTGGTTCGGCGTCTTCATCGGCACGCTCGTCGGCATCCTGTGGATCGTCGAGGGTGTCGTCTCGCTCACCACCGTCGGCCACGGATCGAAGGCGCGGGCGTGGACCATCTTCTTCGCGATCGTGAGCATCCTCGCCGGCATCGTGCTGTTGTTCTCGCCGCTCCTCGGCGCGGTCACGCTGTTCCTGCTCATCGGCATCTCGCTCGTGATCCTCGGCGTCTTCCAGATCGTCCGGGCGATCCAGTTCGGCAAGGCCGCGTAAGCCCAGACGAGAAAGGGACCGGATGCCACGGCATCCGGTCCCTTTCTCGTGTCACGCCGTCGGGAGGTATCTGCTCCACCAGTCGAGCACCGCGGCGAAGCGCTGCACCCGGTGCTGGGGGCGGCCGGCGCGCGTGAGCTCGTGGTCCTCGCCGGGGAAGATGAGCATCTCCGCCTCGGTCCCCTGCTGCTTCAGCGCCGCGTAATACCGCGTCGCCTGCTCGAGCGGGCAGCGGAAGTCGAGCTCGGAGTGCAGGACCAGCGTGGGCGTGCGCACCTGATCGACAACCGCCATCGGGCTCTGCGACGCCACCAGAGCCGGGTCGGTGCCGACGTACTCCTGTCCGAAGAACGAGCCGATGTCGCTCGATCCCGGGAAGGCGCTGGGGTCGAGGAACCCGCGCTCCACGATCGCCCCGGCGAAGCGGTGGTCGTGGGCGATGACCCAGGCCGTCATGTACCCGCCGTACGAGCCGCCCATCACGCCGACCCGCTCACCGTCGAGGCGCGGGTCGGCGGAGACGACGCCGTCGAAGAAGTCCATGACGTCGAAGAAGTCGAGCGTGCCCATCCGCTGGCGGATCGAGCGGCCGTGCGCACGGCCGTACCCGGCGCTGCCGCGCGGATTGCTGTAGACCACCGCGTACCCGGCATCGACGAGCACCTGCGTCTCGTCGAAGACGTGCACGCCGTACGAGGCGTAGGGGCCGCCGTGGATCTGCAGGATGACCGGGAACGGCCCGTCCCCCTCGGGCGTGGCGACCCAGCCGTGCACGGGGTAGCCGTCGCGGCCGGTGATCTCGTGCTCGACCGGGATGACGACCCCGCGCTCGCGCACGGCGGCACCGAAGTCGGTGAGAGCGCGGACCTCGCGTCCCTCCACGAGCATCAGCTCGCCGAATGATTCGGGCGAGGCGACGGATGCCACGGCCCGGCCGTCCGCCACGGCGTGGCCGTTCACCTCGAGGTCGCCCCCGAGCACCTCGGTCACCTCTCCCCCGCGCGTGATGCGCAGCAGGCGGAGGCGTCCGCGGGTGCGGTTCTGGACGAGTACGTCGTCGCCGTCGAACGAGAGGTGACTGCCGGCCTCGCCGAGGTCGATCGTCTCGGCGTCGGTGAGGCGGCGCGGGCCGTCGGCCTCGAGCGCGAACAGCGCGACGCCGGGGGCAACGAAGTCGACTCCCTCCGGGCCGACGTCGTTCGCGAGCGCGAACACCGTTCCGTCGGGGGCGACCGCGATCTCCGAGATCGACAGGTCGGCGGCAGTTCCGAGCACCTCGCGCTCGGCGCCGCCCTCGACCGCGATGGCGACGATCCGGTCGCGCAGGTCGCGGCGATCGGTCTCGATGACGTCGGGCACGCTGAGCAGCTCCGCGCCGTCGCGCGTCCACACGACGCCGTTCCAGCTGGCTTCGCCCTCGGTCAGCCGCGTGGCTTCGCCCGCGACCACGCGCTTCGCCGGCGCATCCAGCACCGGAGCGGGCGCGTAGAACGGCTCCGCCTCCGTCGAGGGCGCGTCCACGACGAAGAGGTGGGTCGGCCGATCGAGGTAGCCGAGCCCGTTCGCGTGCCAGCGGATGCCGGTGATCCGACGCGGCGGTTCGGCCGCGGCATCCCGTCCCTCGACCGTGCCGTAGCGGCCGGGCTCGGGCACGCGCGCCGAGAAGGCGAGGCGCGCGCCATCGGGCGACCACGCGAGGTCGGTGACGCCCCCGGGCTGATCGGTGACCTGGACGGGCTCTCCCCCGGTCGCCGCGACGACGAAGACCTGCGCGCGACCACGGTCGTCGGCGCGGAGGAACGCGATCGTGCTGTCATCGGGCGAGAGCCGCGGAGAACGGTCGGCGACGCCGCGCGTCAGGCGACGCGGGGCTCCGTCGGGCAGGTCGACGCGCCACAGCTGGCCGACTCCGCGGTCGGCGGCGAGATCGGGACGCGAGGTGGCGAAGACGGCGAAGCCGCCGTCGGACGAGACGACCGGGCGACCGACGGAGACCAGCGCCTCGATGTCGACGGGGCGCATCTCACTCGCCTCCGAACGAGCCCGTGTCTCCGACGAGGCGGGTGTTGTCGGCCGGCACCGGGTCGACGGCCGCGCGAGCGACCTCGGCGGCGAACTCCGAGACGTTGTAAAGCTTGCCGGCGTCCTCGCGGCGGGCCGAGATGGCCCCGGGGTTCGCGCGCTCGAGCAGGGTCGCCGTGATGGTGCCCTCGATCATGTCGCCGGAGACGACGGTGAAGCCGATGCCGCGCTCCTCGAGAGCGGGGATCTTCTCGCGCAGGGCGTCCTCGCCGGCGCGCTTCGAGAGCGCGACCGGCTCGTACTCCGGCATGGTCGGGGTCGTGCGGATGAAATGCGCCTGGTGGCTCGTGACGAACACGACACGGGCGTCGTCTTTCAGCAGCGGCACCGCCGTCTCGAGCACGTTGACCTGTGCGTCGCGGTTGAGCTGCAGCGCGTAGTCCTCGGCCATTCCCGACTCCATGCCGCCCGAGGCGTTGAGCACGAGGATGTCGAGACCGCCGAAGGTGCGCTCGACCTCGTCGAACATCGCCTTCACCGATTCGGGATCGGTGAGGTCGGCGCCCACGACGAGGGCCTCGACGCCGAGCTCGCGCAGCTGCGACGCGAGCTTCTCGGCACGGGGCGCCTTGTTGCGGAAGTTGATGACGACGTTCGCGCCGGCCTCGGCGAAGTAACGGACGGTGTCGGCACCGATGCCGCGCGAGGAACCGGTGACGAGGGCGGTCTTGCCGCTCAGGGAGCCGGACGGAAGGGTCTGGGACACGGATTCTCCTGACGATTCGTGATCGAGCCGCGCGCCATCGGGGGCACAGGCGACCTTCCCACCCTACCGAGCCGCGCCGGCTCCGCTCCGGGGTGTCGGCGCGTCACGAGCGTGTCGGATCACCGTGCTACGTTCGCCGCGGAGGCCCCGACATGATTCGCTCGATCGCGCCGCGTCATCCGTACTTCGCCGCCGGCGATCCCCCTCGGGTGCTCGCGCACCGCGGTCTCGTCACCGCGGATGCCGCAGCGCTGGGCATCGTCGAGAACTCTTTCGCGGCGGTGGCCGAGGCCCACGCCGCCGGCCTCGTCTACGTCGAATCGGACTGTCATCTCACCGCCGACGGCGTCGTCGTGCTGTTCCACGACGACGATCTGGACCGGGTGACCGGCGACCCGCGCCGGATCGCCGACGTCCGCCTGCACGAGCTCGAAGAGGTGATGGCCGACCGGGGCGGGCTGATCACGCTCGAACAAGCCCTCGAGGCCTTCCCCGAGACGCGCTTCAACCTCGATGTGAAGGCCGAGGCGGCCGCCGAGCCCGTCGGTCGTCTCGTCGCCCCGCACGCAGATCGCGTGCTCCTGACGAGCTTCTCGGACGATCGACGTCACCGCGCCCTGGCCGCCGCGGCCGGCGTGGGAGGCGCTCTCGCGCCCGCGACCTCCCCCGGGTCGGCGACCGTCGCCCGTGTGGTGGCCGCGGCGGCGACGGGCATCGGTCCCCTCGTGCGTCGTGCCCTGCGCGGGATCGATGCTCTCCAGATCCCCGAGCGACAGGGCCGCCTCCGCGTGGTGTCGCCGCGACTGATCGACGCCGCCCACGCGGCGGGCGTGGAGGTGCACGTCTGGACCGTCAACGACGAGGCCGACATGACACGTCTCCTGGATGCCGGGGTGGACGGCCTCGTGACCGACCGCGGCGACGCCGCGCTCGCTCTCGTGAACAGCCGCTGAACGGGAGGTGTGCTGAGCATCGCCTGTGAGTTCTGCCAGGACGCGCTCGTTTCGAATAAAGCGCACAGGTGCGGTCGTTATACATGGGGACCGACGAGAGGACCACACAATGGCAGATCGCAGTCTTCGAGGCATCCGACTCGGCGCACAGAGCCTTCAGAGCGAAG
>Ga0308171_1000888_pt1 | contig 49376 bp, 42 predicted proteins | sample PhyGR1_FD_202135 | JGI IMG/M metagenome (GOLD analysis project Ga0308171, IMG submission 202135) | Phyllosphere microbial communities from UC Gill Tract Community Farm, Albany, California, United States - DLSLSG.R1 | ecosystem: Host-associated > Plants > Phyllosphere > Unclassified | place: USA... | reverse complement strand
GTCCAACTTCATCTCCGGGCTGGGCAAGGCGTTCCTGAAGGGCGTCACGCCCGCCAGCCAGGCGGCGACCTTCACCGCGGGCGTCGAAATTCCCGAATATGTCTTCATCTGCTTCCAGATGACCTTCGCCGCGATCACCGCCGCGCTGGTGCTGGGCTCGGTCGTCGAGCGGATGAAGTTCTCGGCGGTCATGGCCTTCGTCGCCGTGTGGCTGACCATCGTCTATTTCCCGATCGCGCACATGGTGTGGGCGTCCTCGGGCCTGTTCTTCAAGGCGGGCGCGCTCGACTTCGCGGGCGGCACGGTGGTGCACATCAACGCCGGCGTCTCGGCGCTGGTCGCCTCGCTGATCCTCGGCAAGCGCATGGGCTATCCGACCACGCCGATGCCGCCGCACTCGCTGACGCTGACCGGTGTCGGCACCGGCCTGTTGTGGGTCGGCTGGTTCGGGTTCAACGCGGGCTCGGCACTGGAGGCCAATGGCTCGGCGGGTCTGGCGATGATCAACACCTTCGTCGCGACGGCCTCGGGCGGCCTGTTCTGGATGCTCGCCGAGCGTCTGGCGGGGCATAAGGGTTCGGCGCTGGGCTTCTGCTCGGGCATCGTCGCCGGTCTGGTCGCGGTCACCCCGGCGGCGGGCAATTCGGGTCCGTTCGGCGCGATCGTGCTGGGTGCCATCGCCAGCGTGGTCTGCTTCTATGCCGTGTCGGTCCTCAAGCCCAAGCTCGGCTATGACGATGCGCTCGACGCCTTCGGTGTCCATGGCATCGGCGGCATGATCGGCGCGATCGGCACGGCGGTGGTCTATGCCCCGTCGCTGGGCGGTCCGGGTGCGGCGGATTATGCCATGGGTTCCAAGCTGCTGGTCCAGCTCGGGGCGGTCACCACGACGATCGTCTGGGCCTCCATCGGCACCGTCGTCGCCATGTATGTCGCCAAGGCGATCACCGGCCTGCGCGTCTCGAAGGAAGTCGAGCAGGAAGGCCTCGACCTCGGCGAGCACGGCGAGCGCGCCTACAACTGATCGGGAGCGGGGGCGACAGACCCCCGCTCCCCACGACGTTCCTCCTGCGGACGACCTAAGCCCGGTGCGGCAACGCACCGGGCCTTTTTTTGTGGGGTAGCAGGCGCTCCGTCTGCGGCCCGCTCCCCTTCATGACCAACCTCCGTTCGCACTGAGCGAAGTCGAAGTGCACGGGATAACGCTCGCGGACAGGGCTTAGCGTGGCCTTCGACTTCGCTCAGGCTGAACGGACGTTGGGGAATGGAAAAAGGGCGCTTACCGTCCCTTGGGCCCGGCCACCGGACCGGCGGGGCGCGCGCCACCTTGCGCCGCCTTGGCCGCTTCATATTCGTCGAAGGTGCGCGACAGCAGCGCCTGCGCCTCCGCCTCGGTTACCTTGCCGTCCTTGTTGGCGTCGGCCTTGGCGAACCACAGGTCGGCCAGACGCCCGGCATGGACGTCGTCGATCTTCTTCTGGCCATTGCCCATGCGCATGATCGCGGCCTTGACCTCGGCCTTGGTCAGCACGCCGTCGTGATTGGTGTCGCGCGCCTTGAACTCGCGCGAGAATTTCGCGGCGGCCGACGCGCGCGTGTCCTGCGCCAGGGCGGGGACGGCGAGCGACGCGGCGATCAGACCGGCGAAGAGGAAACGGGTCATGCTCGGGACTCCAGTACGGGGCATCATGGCCGCTCCTGACGGCCTTTGGCTGTCGCCGCAATGAACGAACCCAAGCGAAGGTTGCGTGGGGCCGCGACAGCGCATAGGGCGCGAGGCAAATCCATCCCCTCTCCGAAGGACTTTGCCGTGAGCGAAGATATCAAGCGCGTCGTCCTCGCCTATTCGGGCGGCCTCGACACCAGCGTCATCCTGAAGTGGCTGCAGCAGCATTATGGCTGCGAGGTCGTGACCTTCACCGCCGATCTGGGCCAGGGCGAAGAGCTGGAGCCCGCGCGCAAGAAGGCGGAGATGGCGGGCGTGAAGCCCGAACATATCTTCATCGACGACCTGCGCGAGGAATTCGTGAAGGATTACGTCTTCCCGATGATGCGCGCCAATGCGCTGTACGAGGGGCTGTACCTGCTCGGCACCTCGATCGCGCGGCCGCTGATCGCCAAGCGCCAGATCGAGATCGCTAAGATGGTGAACGCCGACGCGGTCAGCCACGGCGCGACCGGCAAGGGCAACGACCAGGTCCGCTTCGAACTGGGCTATTATGCGCTGAACCCGGACATCAAGGTCATCGCGCCCTGGCGTGAGTGGGACTTGACCAGCCGTACCAAGCTGATCGAATTCGCCGAGGCGCACCAGATCCCGGTGTCGAAGGACAAGCGCGGCGAGGCGCCGTTCTCGACCGACGCGAACCTGCTGCACACCTCGTCCGAGGGCAAGGTGCTGGAGGACCCGTGGGACGAGGTCCCCGATTACGTCTATTCGCGCACCGTCAATCCGGAAGACGCGCCCGACGTGCCCGAGGTCATCACCATCGACTTCGAGCGTGGCGACGGCGTCGCGCTGAACGGCGAGGCGTGCTCGCCCGCCACGCTGCTGACCAAGCTCAATGAGCTGGGCCGCAAGCATGGCATCGGCCGTCTCGACCTGGTCGAGAACCGCTTCGTCGGGATGAAGAGCCGCGGCATGTACGAGACGCCGGGCGGCACCATCTATGCGCTGGCGCACCGCGGTATCGAGCAGATCACGCTCGACCGGGGTGCCGCGCATCTGAAGGACGAACTGGCGCCGCGTTATGCCGAGCTGGTCTATAACGGCTTCTGGTTCTCGCCGGAGCGCGAGATGCTGCAGGCCGCCGTCAACTACAGCCAGGAGAAGGTGACTGGCACCGTCCGCCTGAAGCTGTACAAGGGCCAGGCGATCGTCACGGGCCGCAAGTCGCCCTATAGCCTCTATTCGGAAAAGGTCGTCACCTTCGAGGACGATCAGGGCGCCTATGACCAGCGCGACGCGGCGGGCTTCATCAAGCTCAACGCGCTGCGCCTGCGGCTGCTGGGTCGTCGCGACCAGATCTGATCCGAAACCTCCGTCCTGACAGGCGAGCCATGATGGACCACCGACGGGACGGAACGACATATGAAGAGGCGGGGCTGTGGTGGCAGTCCCGCCTCTTTTTGTTGGCATGCGTGATCCTGGCGGCGATGCCCCTGCTCTGGCCGGGCGTCGCACCGCTGGACGATATCGGCGACCATATCGGCAGCTATCGTATCCTGGCCGAGGCGGGGCGGGGGCCGTTGGGCCGCTATTACGACGTGCATTGGGCGGCGGTCGGCAATTTGGGTGTCGAGGCGATCGTGCTGGCGCTGCACGGCGTCTTCGGCCTCGACATCGAACCGGCGACCAAGCTCGTCGTGCTGGTCATCCCGCCGCTGACGGTCGCGGGGATGATCGCGTTGGCGCGGGCGGCGCATGGGCGGATACCCGCCACCGCGATGCTGGCCTTTCCGCTGGCCTATGGCCCGTCCTTCCAGATGGGGTTCGTCAATTTCTGCCTGGCGCAGGCGCTGGTGCTGCTGGCCCTGGCGTTGTGGCTGTATCTGGCGCGGACGCGGGGGGTCGGCTGGCGGATCCTCCTGTTCGCGTTGATCGCACCGGTGATCTGGCTGTGCCACGCGCTCGGCTGGGCGTTGCTGCTGACCTATGCCTTCGCGATGGAGGCGGCGCGGCTGGTCGAAACGGGGCGAATTTGGCGGCAGGCGGTTCCCCGTGCCGGGCTTATGGTCGCGCCGATGGCCCTGCCTGCTCTGTGGATGCTGCGGGCGGGCGGGGACCGGGTGGCCGGTGATAGCGGCGGCTGGTACGTGATCTACAAGATCCGTTGGCTCCTGACCCTGTTCAAGGAGCAATGGTTCGTCTGGGATGCCGCCGCGCTGATCGTCGTGATGCTGTTCGGCTATGCGGTGATCCGGTCGCGCCGCCTGTCGATGCTGCCGCTATTGGCCGTTCCGGCGGCCATGGGCTTCGCGATATTCCTGGCGCTGCCCTATGTGTTCCGGGGCGGCGCCTATCTCGACATGCGGATGCTGGCTCCGGCGGTCATGCTGGCGATCCTGTCGGTCCGCATCGCCCCAGCCGGGAATCATGGCCGGATCGCGGCGCTGACGACCGGCTTTTTCATCGCCCGGCTGATCGGCACGACCATCGCCTTCACCCAGCTCGCGAATGCGCAGGAGCGGGACTGGCAGGCCCTGGACGCCTTGCCGCCCGGCGGCCGGGTGCTGGTGCTGGTCGATGCCCAGGGCGAGGTCGGTTGGGGCCGCCCCCGGCGGTGGCATATCGCCGGTCTCGCGATCGCGCGGCGGCGCATGTTCACCAACACCCAATGGTCCGTGCCCGGCCAGCATCTGATCCGCCCCCGCCTCGCCGATGCCGCCCCCTATGACCGGGACCCTTCCAGCCTGGCCTTCCCGCCCGGCAGCCAGGGGGGATGGGTGAATATCGACACGGCGATTCGGGATTTCGATCGCTGTTCGTTCGATGCGGTGTGGACGATCGGCTTTCCGGCGGGGCGGGCGCGGTCGCCCGACCTGATCCGGACATGGGCTGACCGCGATTCCGCCGTCTATCGCGTTCGGCACGACCGATGCTTGTCGGACGCCCCTTCGGTCCGCTAGGCACTGGCGCCATGAATGGGGGAAAGCTCAACTGGTGGCAGACGCGGTGGTTCGTGGCGGCGATGGCGCTGCTCGCCGCGCTGCCGCTGATCTGGCCGACAGTGCCGCCGCTGGTCGACCTGCCGGGCCATATGGGGCGTTACCGGGTCCAGCTGGAATATGGCAACCAGCCCTGGCTGGCCGACTGGTATCATTTCGAATGGCAGATGATCGGCAATCTGGGCATCGATCTGCTGATCGAGCCGCTGGCGCCGATCTTCGGGCTGGAGCTGGCGGTCAAGCTGATCGTCATGGCGATCCCGGTGCTGACCGTCACCGGCCTGCTCTGGATCGCGCGCGAGGTGCAGGGGCGGATTCCCGCCACCGCGCTGTTCGCGCTGCCGCTGGCCTATAGCTATCCCTTCCAGTTCGGCTTCGTGAATTTCGCGCTGGCGATGGCGCTGGCGCTGAACCTGTTCGCGCTGTGGCTGCGCATGGGGCGGCTGGGCACGGTGCGGTTGCGCGCGATCCTGTTCGTGCCCTTGTCCTGCATATTGTGGGTCGCGCACACCTTTGGCTGGGGCGTGCTGGGCGTACTCGCCTTTTCGGCCGAGCTGATCCGCCAGCACGATATCCGCCGGGCGAAGGGCGCGCATGGGGTGAAGGGCTGGATCGTCTCGGCCTTCCATGCCGGGATCGGCTGTGTCCCGCTGGCGCTGCCGATGGTGCTGATGGTGGTGTGGCGCTCGGGCGCGGACGTCACCGGCCAGACCACCGACTGGTTCAACTGGCGGTGGAAGATCAACTGGGTCACGATGGTCCTGCGCGACCGCTGGATGCTGTTCGACCTCGCCTCGGTCACGGTGCTGTTCCTCGTCCTGCTCAAGGGCGTGCGCGACGAGCGGGTCGAATATTCGCGCAATCTGGTCCTGTCGGCGGCGTTCCTCTTCATCGTCTATCTGCTGTTGCCGCGTATCGTGTTCGGCTCGGCCTATGCCGATATGCGGCTGGCCCCCTATGTCCTGGCGATCGCGCTGATCGCGCTTCGGCCCCGGCGCGGGCTGTCGCTGCGCGGCGCCTCGACCCTGGCGGTCGTGGGCCTGTTGTTCTTCGTGGTGCGGATCGGGGCGACCACGGTCAGCTATGTGATGTACAGCAACGATTACGACCGGGTGCTGGCCGCGCTGGACCATGTTCCGCCGCGCGCGCGGCTGCTGACCTTCGTGGGCCGCCAATATTGCGCCGATGTCTGGCCGTCGAGCCGGCTGGAGCATGTCGCCGGCCTCGCGCTGGAGCGCAAGCTGGCCTATGCCAACGATCAATGGTCGATGGCGGGCGGGCAGTTGCTGACCGTGCGCTATGCCCCCGCCAAGCGCTTCGCGCACGACCCGTCCGAGATCGTGACCCAGCGGCGCTGCCGGGGCCAGTGGTGGCGGCCTGTCGATACCGCGCTGAAGCTGCTGCCGCGCGATGCGTTCGACTATGTCTGGCTCGTCCACCCGCCACGTTACGACGAAAGCCTGACGCGTGGGATGACGCCGATCTGGCGGTCGGGGCGCGACGTGCTCTACCGGATCGACGACCGCCGTCCGATCATCGACCCGGCGGCCTATGAGCTGCTGAGCCGCCCCTCGCCCGAGGACGAGCATCGCGCCCCGCCCGCCCGGCGGAGCACGCCGCCCGGCAAGGACGACGATTAAGAGTCGTTGCCAAACTCGCTGTAAGCGAGTTTCGAGCGGCACCGGCCCGCTCCCCCTTACCCCCGGCGGAAGGGGGTAAGTTCGCCCAGATACTCGCTCTCGGCCTCGATGGCCTGCCGCTCGCGTTGCACGAATTCGGCGACGGCGTGGCGGAAGGCGGGGTGGGGGATGTAATGCGCCGACCAAGTGGCCACCGGGACATAGCCGCGCGCTAGCTTATGCTCGCCCTGCGCCCCCGCCTCGACCGTCGAGAGACCCCGCGCGATGGCGGCGTCGATCGCCTGATAATAGCATAGCTCGAAATGGAGGAAGGGCACCTCCTCGGTGGCGCCCCAATAGCGGCCATAGAGCGTGTCCTGGCCGATCAGGTTGAGCGCCCCGGCGATCGGCACGCCGTCGCGCTCCGCCAGGATCAGCAGCACCTTGTCGCCCAGCCGCTCGCCGATCCGGTCGAACGCGGCGCGGGTCAGATAGGGGCGACCCCATTTGCGGCTGCCGGTGTCCTGGTAGAAGGTCCAGAAGGCGTCCCAATGGTCGGGAAGGATGTCCGCGCCGGTCAGGTGGCGGATGGTCAGCCCCTCGACGGCGGCGGCGCGTTCCTTGCGGATCGCCTTGCGCTTGCGGCTGGCGAGCGCGTTCAGGAAATCGTCGAAGCTGCCATATCCGTCGTTGCGCCAGTGGAACTGCACCCCTTCGCGGATCAGCCAGTCCGCCGCCTCGAAATGCGGGAGCTGTTCGGGCGCGACGAAGGTGACGTGCGCGGAGGACAGCTCATTCTGGTCGGTCACCGCCTCGATCGCGGCGATCAGCGCGGGGGCGAGGGCGGGATCGCGGAGCAGAAGGCGGGGCCCCGGCACGGGCGAGAAGGGCGAGGCGATCTGGAGCTTGGGATAATAGCGTCCCCCGGCGCGCTCCCAGGCATCGGCCCAGCCATGGTCGAAGACATACTCCCCTTGGCTATGGGCCTTCAGATAGGCGGGGGCGATCGCGGCGGGCCGGCCGTCGGGGCCGTCGATGACGATCGGGGCAGGCGTCCAGCCCGAGCGGCCGCCGACGCTGTCCGATTCCTCCAGCGCGGTCAGGAAGGCGTGGGAGACGAAGGGGTTGGCGGTGCCCGCACAGGCGTCCCACTGGTCGGGGGACAGGGCGGCGACGCCGGACAGGATACGCGCGATGGCGGTGGTCATCGCTGGGGGATATGCGGTTTGGGGTGGGGTGGGGCAAGGGGTTGGCTGTTGGCTTGTGGAAGCGTGCCCTCCCCCATCCCCTCCCGCCTGCGGGAGGGGAGCGGCTAGAGGCTAGCGAGCGATCCTAACATCAGCCAAGCAACACGCCCCTCCCGCAGGCGGGAGGGGATGGGGGAGGGCAGGGCCCCAGGCGACCCGCCCGAAAAAATCAGGCCAGCTCTACAATCGCATCCACCTCGACCGCGGCGCCCAGCGGCAGCACCGGCACGCCGACCGCCGAGCGGGCATGACGTCCCGAATCGCCGAACAGCGCCACCATCAGTTCCGACGCGCCATTGGCGACCTTGGGCTGGTCGGTAAAGTCGCCCGCCGAATTGACGAACACGCCCAGCTTCACGATGCGCTTTACCCGCGACAGGTCGCCGCCCAGATACTTCTTCACCTGCGCGACCAGCATCAGGCCGCACGCCTGCGCCGCCTTCTGCCCGTCTTCCAGCGAGACGCCGTCGCCCAGCCGTCCGGTGACGAGCTGGCCGTCGATGAAGGGCAGCTGGCCCGAAATGTGGAGAAGCCCGCCCGCCTCGACGACGGGGACATAGGCGGCGACGGGGGCGGCGGCCTCCGGCAGGGTGAGGCCGAGCTGCTCGAGCGCGCGATCGATATGGGTGGTCATGGCGCGAGACATGGCGCGACCGCCCCGTTCAGGTCAAGCCATGGCGATCAGGCGGCCGGCCGTCCCTCGGCGAAACGCGCCGCGATCCATTCCTCCGCCCGTCGCCAGTCGTCGATCCGCGCATGGGCGTCGGGGGCGGGGGGCACGTGCGGGGCCATTTCGGGCTCCGACACCATGTGCAACCGGTGGACCTGCGGCGCATGTTCCGCGACCGAGGCATGATGCTGCGGCAGGTCGTCGACGAAGACGGTGACGGGATGGCCATGTTCGGCGACCAGCCTGGCCACCGGCTCGCCCTTGCCGCCGCTGTTGCACTGGACGCGGTGGGCGATGCCGAAGCGCGCGAGTTGCTCGATTCGCGGCTGGCGGCATTCCTCGATCAGGTTGGTCAGGATGACGATATCGGCGGTCTCGGCCAGCGTCGCCAGCGCTTCGGCGGCGTGGGGAACCAGGGTCTGGCGCTCCATCTGGCCGGGGAAGAAGCCGTGCAGCAGGTCCCAAGCCTCGGTCTGGCTCAGCGCGGAGCCGCCGTCCCGCCGGGTCATCGCCCCAAAAAAGTCGTGGCGGTCGAGTGCGAAGTCGATGTCATGCGCCTCGTCCAGCCAGCTGCGGAAATGCCGTACCATATGGACCAGCACTTCGTCGCAATCGCAGATCAACAGGGGTTTCATGCCTTCTCCAACATGCGGCGGGCGGCGACCAGCGATTCGGGGCGGGTGCCCAGCGCCTCGGCGCAATCGACCAGATCGGCCTCATGCCCTTCCAGAAACGACAGGATCGCCGCGAGCACGCCGGGTTCGCCCGCGCCGCCGCGCAATTCCTCGACCGACAGGCCGGTCAGCGCCAGCAGCCGCTCGGCGCGCGAGGGGCTTTGCAGCGTCCACACCAGCGCCTGCAACGCCGTCGCCATCGCCGCCTCCATCCGTTCAGGCTCGATTGTATCCGGTCCGGGCATTGCCTATCGTCGTCCCTGGTGAATGGTGGAGCGGGCGTGGCAAGAAAGGTGCTCGTTGTCGAGGACAACGAACTCAATCTGAAACTCTTCTGCGACCTTCTGCGCGCGCATGGCTTCGTGGCGGAGCCGGTGCGCGACGGGCGGGAGGCGGTCGCCCGCGCCCGCGAGGTCGAACCCGACCTGATCATCATGGATATCCAGATGCCGCACGTAACCGGCTATGACCTGATTCTGGAGCTGAAGGCGGACCAGGCGCTTCGCCGCATCCCGGTGATGGCGGTCACGGCCTATGCGGGCCGCGAGGACGAGGACCGCATCCGAGCGGCGGGGGCGGATGCCTATGTCTCCAAGCCGATCAGCCTGATGCGATTCATGGAGGCGGTGAACGCATTGGTGTGAGTGTTCCCCGGGGTCACATACCACCGCCCCAACCTCCGTTCGCGCTGAGCCCTTCGGCTGGCTGGCAAGCCAGCCGCTCAGGATAAACTTTGGCGCTTTGCGCCAAAGTCGAAGCGCACGCCCCGACCTTTGCCGCGAACGTCACCCCGTGGCCTTCGACTTCGCTCAGGCTGAACGGAGGTGGGAAAAGGAGGTTCGCGCGGAGACGCGGAGGTGTTGGTTTGCTGGCATAGCTCCTCCTGTACCAACGCTCGTGGGGAGCAGCCCATCTTCCGACCGAGGCCAGCCTCCTCCGCGTCTCCGCGTCTCCGCGCGAACCTCATAAAGCCTGCGACGCTTAGTCCTCGCCCTCGACTGGTGCCGCCTTCCGCCCCTTGAACCCCTGCGCGACGACGAACCATTCCACCGAGCCCTTGCGGCTCGACGGCGGCTTGGCGTGCTTCACCGTCGCGAAGTGGCGCTTCATCTCGGCGACCAGTTGCGAATCGGCGCCGCCTGCGAACACCTTCGATACGAACACCCCGCCGGGCGACAGCACGTCGCAGGCGAAGGCGAAGGCGGTTTCGACCAGTCCCATGGTGCGCAGCGCGTCGGTCTGCGGATGGCCGACGGTGTTCGCCGCCATGTCCGACATGACCAGGTCGGGCGTGCCGCCCAGCGCCTCCATCAGCCGGTCGGGCGCGGCGTCGTCCATGAAGTCCATCTCGAAGATGGTGACGCCGTCGATCGGGTCGACCGGCAACAGGTCGATGCCGACCACGCTGGCGTTCGGCACCTTGCGCCGCACCACCTGGCTCCAGCCGCCCGGTGCGATGCCGAGGTCGATGATCCGCTTCTTGCCGCGCAGGAAACCGAACCGCTCGTCCAGCTCGATCAGCTTGTACGCGGCCCGGCTGCGATACCCCTCCGCCTTGGCGCGGCGGACATAAGGGTCGTTGAGCTGGCGTTCGAGCCAGCGGGTCGATTGGGCGGTGCGGTTCCGGGCGGTGCGCACCCGCTGGTGCAGCCCCGAATTTCCTCTGCTCACGGTCTGGTGATTCCCATCAAACGGCGCAGGATCCCTTCGCGAATCCCACGGTCGGCGATCCCTAGCCGCTCGGCGGGCCAGAGGTCCAATATCGTCTCCAGGATCGCGCAGCCCGCGACCACCAGATCGGCGCGCTCCGGCCCGATGCACGCCACCTTGCCGCGCGCCGCCAGGCTCTTGCGCGACAGGTCGGCGCTGATCGCGCGCATCGCGGCGGTCGGCACGATCAGCCCGTCCACGGCGGCGCGGTCATATTGGCTGAGCCCCAGATGGACGCTGCCCAAGGTCGTCACCGTCCCGCTGGTGCCGAGCAGCCGGGGGCGCTTCAGGTCGCGCGGCAGGCGCCGGGTGAAGTCGGCGAAGCTGTCCGCCACGATCTCCCGCATTCGCGCATAGGCGGCCAGCCGCCCCGCTTCGCCCTCACCGCCGCCGGCGCTCTCGGTCAGCGAGACGACGCCCCAGGGCGCGGAATGCCAGTCGAGGATGCGCGGAGCGGGCCCGCGCGTATCGACCAGCACCAGTTCGGTCGAGCCGCCGCCGATATCGAACACCAGCGCCGGGTCCTCCCCCGGCTCGATCAGCGCGTGACAGCCCAGCACGGCCAGCCGCGCCTCTTCCTCGGCGGAGATGATGTCCAGATGGATGCCGGTTTCGGCCAGCGCGCGGGCGATGAAGGCGGGGCCGTTGGCAGCGCGCCGACACGCCTCGGTCGCGACCGCGCGCGACAGGGTGACGTTGCGGCGCCGCAGCTTGTCGGCGCATACGCGAAGCGCGGCGATGGTGCGGTCGATCGCGGCATCGGACAGCCGCCCGGTCGTGGCGAGCCCTTCGCCCAGCCGCACGATCCGCGAAAAGGCATCGACCACCGCGAAACCGCCGCCCTGCGGCCGCGCGATCAGCAGGCGGCAATTGTTGGTGCCCAGATCGAGCGCGGCATAGGCCTGCGCATCGGACCATCGGCCACGCTGGGGCCGGGGCGGTGCCGGACGGGCAGGGGGCTTGGCCTGCCGGTACGGCCTTCGGGTGGGAACATCCCCCATCGCCGTATCTCACTTTATTCTGTTCTATCCGTCACGGACTTGAGCGTCCGCCGGTGCTTGACAGCCAAGGTAGCGAGTCGCCGCGCGCGCGACAAGACGGCGAGGGGGGCAAGCGGCGGAAATCCGGTTGACAAGGGCGATTCGCCCGCCTAGAGGCCCACCCCTGTTCGATGCCCCGTCGTCTAAAGGTAAGACCACGGACTCTGACTCCGTTAATTGAGGTTCGAATCCTCACGGGGCATCCAGATTTCCCTATATCGCCGGTCCGTATCGCTTTATCGCTCGCCTTGTGACGGGGGATGGGAAGCGCGCGATGCGATATGTCGGTGCGGCGATGCTGCTGGGGCTGGCGTCGCTGGCGCTTGCCTGGATGACGGGCGGGATTACGGGCAGCTTTCTGGGGCCCGATGAATCGGCCCATTATGTCAACACGCTGTTCCTCGCCGACTGGCTGCGCGCCGGATTGCCGAGTCCGATGACCTTCGCGCGCGATTTCTACGCGCATTATCCCAAGCTTTCGATCGGGCATTGGCCGCCCGGCTGGTATGCGCTGTGGGCGCCGTTCTTCGCGCTGGCATGGCCCTCGCCCTTCGCGGCGGCGATCCTCAGCGCGGTCGTGGCGGGATGGCCCGCGCTACTAGTGCTGTGGGCGATGCGCCGGATGGGCGCGCCCCGGATCGGACTGGCGGCGGCCTTCGCCATGCTCGCGTCGCCGCTGGCGGTCGACAGCGCGCGGTCGTTTCTGCTCGACCAGCCGGTGGCGCTGGTGGTCGGGCTGGGCGCGATCGCGTGGCTGCGCGCGGCGGAGGCGCGCGGCTGGCAGCGGTTCGCGCTGTTCGGTGCGCTGGCAGCCTTCGCGCCATTGGTGAAGGGCAATGGCGCGCTGATCGCGCTGGTCCCTGCCGTGGAAATCCTGCTCGCACGGCGTTGGGCGATCTTGCGCGACCGGCGGCTATGGGTGGTGGCGGTGGCGACCCTGCTGGTCGTCGCGCCCTGGTATGCGGTGTCGTTCCGCATTTCGGCGGGCGGATTCAACTATGCCCCGGGCCTTGCCTATGCGTGGCTGGCGCTGTCCACCAATGTCGCTGCGCTGGTCGAGGATCTGGGATGGGTCGGCATCGCGCTGATGGTAGCGGGGGCGGTGCTGGGGTGGCGGGCCGAGGGGGCGAGGCCGGTCGTCCGGCTGGCGCTGGCGGTGATCGTCGCGACGCTGGCCTTTCAGTCGATCGTGCCTGTGGCGCTCGACCCGCGCTATGTGCTGCCCGCTCTCCCCTGGGCGGTCACGCTGATCGCGACGGCGATCCTGCTGGTCTGGCGGCGCGGGGGGATGGCGAGGCCCGTTGCCGTGGTCCTGGTGCTGACCGCATCGGTGTCGCCGGTGACGACACTGATCCATCTGGTGCCCAAGCGCGACATGGGCGCGCCCGCCATCGTCGCGACGATGCGGGCGGCACCGGGTATCTGGATGGTCGATGGCCGTGCGGGCGGGGAGGGCGCAATCATCGCCGAGGTCGCCTATCAGGATCGCGGTCATCGCAGCCTGTGGGCCGTGCGGTCGTCGCAATGGCTGTCGGGCAGCGATTTCATGGGGCGCGGCTATCACCTGATCGCTCGGACTCCGGGAGAGGCGGCGGCGATCCTCGACCGGATCGGCGTGGCGGGGGCGGTGATCGTGCGCGACCGGCACCGCGACGCCTATCCGCACAGCGCGGTGTTGCTCCGCACGGTGACCGGCGGGGCTTATCAGGTCATCCAGCGCGGTTTCGATCAGGGCGATGGCGACGTGATCGTGGCGATCCGCCGATCGGCGGTCACCCCGCATCCCGAGGCCCTGGGCCAGGCCGATATATCGCGCAACGTGAAGGCGATGGCGCGCTGAAGCCCCTCAGCGGAGGATGATGTCCGCCCCATGCTTGTGCGCGCGGATTTCGTCCTCGCTCAACCCGTTGATCTCGTGCGGGAAGATCAGCCAGTCATTGGTCTGATGGACGAAATAGTCCGGCTTCAGGTCGGTCACGTTGCGCGACGGCTTGTAATAGACGGTCGCGACCTTCACCTCGTCCGGGATATTCCGCCGGCACCGCTCTTTCAGTTCCTTCAGCAGCGCGCGGATCGAACGCCCCGAATCGAACACGTCGTCGATCAGCAGGAGGCGGTCCTCGGGGTTCAGCACGTCGACCAGATGGCCAAGGCCATAGATGCGGACCTGCGGGTCCTGCTGGTCGATACCGGTATAGGAGGCGGTGCGGATCGCGATATGATCGCTCTCCACGCCGCGATATTCCAGCAGTTCCTGCACCGCGATGCCCACCGGCGCGCCGCCGCGCCAGATGCCGACGATATGGGTCGGGCGGAAACCGCTGTCGAAGACCAGATTGGCCAGTCGGAATGAATCCTCGAGCAGGCGGTCGGCGGACAGATAGACTTTGGTGGTCACGAAACTTCCATCATCGTTGCAGGGGCGGGCGGCCACGCCGTTTCCGCCCGGATCAGACAGCCCTTTTGGTGCCCCAATGCGCCAAGGGCAACCATGGCGTCATCCCGCCCCACTGGCGAACGCATCGAGCCGGGCAAGATGCCCTGCGATCGCGCCATCGTCCAAGAACGATCCCAGGAAGCTGTTGCGCGCCAGCGTGACCAGATCCGCGCGCGACAGCGATCGGGCATGGGCGACCGCGCGGTAATTGTCGCCGACGTAGCCGCCGAAATAGGCCGGATCGTCCGAATTGATCGTCGCCCGCAGGCCCAGGCGCAACATTCGGTCGATGGGATGGTCGCCCATGTCCTTGACCACGCACAGCTTGTGATTGGACAACGGGCAGACGGTCAGCGTCATCGCCTCGCGCGCCAGCCGGGCGGTCAGCAGCGGGTCTTCCAGCGCGCGGTTGCCATGGTCGAGCCGGTCGATCCGCAACAGGTCGAGCGCTTCGTGCACATAGGCGGGTGGCCCTTCCTCCCCGGCATGGGCGACGCGCTTGAGCCCGGCGTCCCCGGCGGCGGCGAAGACGCGGGCGAATTTCGACGGGGGGTGACCAACCTCGGAGGAATCCAGCCCTACGCCATCGATATGGTTCAGCCATTTCTCGGCCTGTGCGAAGGTGGCGAAGGCGGCATCCTCGTCCAGATGGCGCAGGAAGCAGAGGATGAGCTTCGACGTCAGCCCATGACGCTCGTGCGCCGCCGCGATGCCGGAGAGCAGCCCCTCCATCACCGTATCGAAGGGGATGCCGCGATCGGTATGGGTCTGTGGATCGAAGAATATCTCGGCATGGACCACGCCGTCCGCCGCCGCCCGGTCGAAATAGGCGACCGCCAGATCGTGGAAATCCTCCGCCTGCCGCAGCACGTCCGCCCCGGCATAATAGATGTCGAGGAAATCCTGGAGGTTGGAAAAGGCATAGGCCGCGCGCACCTCCTCCACGGAGCCGAACGGGATGGCGACCCGGTTCCGTCGCGCCAGCTCGAACATCAGTTCGGGCTCCAGGCTGCCTTCGATATGGAGATGCAACTCGGCCTTGGGCAGGGCGGTGATGAAGTCGTCGTCGGTCATGGCAGGTTCCGTCCGAAGGTATGTCGCGGTGATCATGCGCAATAGCGGGGGCGGGCGATAGTCCGCAGCCAGGATTTCCGGGCCGCACCGTCATTCCTCTCCTGCAAGGGGAGGGGACCATCCGAAGGATGGTGGAGGGGTGTATCCGGTCGCGAGTTTCCACCAACCTCGCCAAGCGGGACACCCCTCCGTCAGCCCTTCGGCCTGCCACCTCCCCTTGCAGGGCAGGAATCGAAGGAATGTCGACGGGGCCCGGTGCGGTTTGCAGGTTTGTGGCAAGCGATGCCTTTTTGCGATCGCTTCGTTCCAGATTCGGCGCTGGTGGCGGGACGCTCCCTGTCGATACCATGGCATCGTTACCCAGCGGATAGACGGAGACCGGCCCCATGCCATCGGCGACGCACGAATTGCCCCTGGCGGGATCGTCCATGGCGGAGCGCGAAACGGTCGAGGCGGCGGTCGCGCCGATCGACGATGGTGTCGACTCGGTGCCGCCGGCCCGTCGGCTGGTGCCGCTGGCGTTTCAACATGTGTTGGTGATGTATGCCGGGGCGGTGGCGGTGCCGCTGGTGGTCGGGCGGGCGCTCGACCTGCCGCCCGCGCAACTGGGGATGCTGATCAGCGCCGATCTGGTCGCCTGCGGCTTCGCCACGCTGATCCAGACGCTGGGCTTGCCCTTGGTAGGCATCCGCCTGCCGATCGTCATGGGCGTGACCTTCGCCTCGATCAGCCCGATGCTGGCGATGATCGCGGCGGGCCATGCCGAGGGTACGCCGCCCACCCTGGTGTTGCGGGGGATATACGGCGCGGTCATCGTCGCGGGGCTGTTCGGGTTCCTGGTCGCGCCGTTTGTCGGGCGGCTCTCGCGGCTGTTTCCGCCTGCTGTCACCGGCACGGTGATCCTGTCGATCGGGCTCAGCCTGATGCGGGTCGGCATCAACTGGAGCGCGGGCGGGCAGCCGATCGATCCCGGCTATGGCGCGCCGCTGCATCTGTTGCTGGCGCTGCTGACGCTTGTGGTCGTGCTCTGCCTGATGCGCTTCGGCCATGGCCTGTTGCGCAGTGGCGCGGTGCTGGCGGGCACGGTCGTGGGGACCGTCATCGCCGGGGCGATGGGGCAGGTCGACCTGACCCCGGTGCGCGAGGCGTCGTGGTTCGCGCTGGTGATGCCCTTTCAATATGGCGTGCCGACCTTCGACTGGTCGGCATCGATCGCGATGTGCCTCGTCATGATGACGGTGATGATCGAGTCTTTCGGCATGTTCATGGCGGCGGGGCAGATGGTCGGCCGCCCGGTCGAGCGGCACCAGATGGTGCGGGGCTTGCGCGGCGATGCGGTCGGTACGCTGCTGGGCGGGGTGTTCAACACCTTTCCCTATACCTCCTTCGCGCAGAATATCGGGCTGCTCAGCATCACCGGCGTGCGGTCGCGCTTCGTATGTGCGGGGGCGGGGGTGATCCTGCTGGCGCTGGGCGTCTGCCCGAAGCTGGCGGCTTTGGTCGCGGCGGTGCCCCTGCCGGTGCTGGGGGGCGCGGCGCTGGTCATGTTCGGGATGATCGCGGCGACCGGCATCCGCATCCTGGGGTCGGTGGAATTGACCTTCGAGCGGTTGGTCACCATCGCGGTGTCGATCGCGGTCGGGCTGATCCCGGTCCTGTCCGAGCGGTTCTTCCAGGCGATGCCGAGCGCGCTCGCGCCGCTGCTGCATTCGGGTATCGTGCTGGCGTCGATCAGCGCGGTCGGGTTGAACGCCTTTTTCGGGAGTCGGGCGAGCCGCGAGGCGGAGGTGATCTGACCTCTTCCTCCCCTGTAAGGGGAGGTGTCGCGCGAAGCGTGACGGAGGGGTGTCTCCCTCTCGATAGCGCGACACCCCTCCGTCAGGCCTTCGGCCTGCCACCTCCCCTTACAGGGGAGGAATGAGATTTGGCGATCAGGCGGCGTCGCGCAAACGGGCCACCGAGCGCCGGGCATCGGCGAGGATTTCGGCCTCTGACACGCCGACCAGCGCGCCCTCCGACACGACCGCCCGCCCTTCGACGAACAGGTCGCGCACCCCGCCGGGCGGGCAGAGGACCAGCCCGGCCACCAAGTCCCAGGCCCCCATGGAGGCCGCCTCGCCCATGTCCCACACCGCCAGGTCGGCGCGTCGACCGACCGTCAGCGCGCCGCAATCGTCGCGGCCCAGCATCTCCGCCCCGCCGCGTGTCGCCAGCCGCAGCGCGGCGCGCGGGGCAAAGGCCTCCGCCCCATGCGCGACACGCTGGAGCAGCAGCGACTGCCGCGCCTCCTGCAACAAATTCCCGCTGTCGTTGGACGCCGATCCGTCGACCCCCAGCCCCAGTTTCACCCCGGCGGCGAGCATCCGCGTCACCGGCGCGATCCCCGACCCCAGGCGGCAATTGGAGCAGGGGCAATGCGCGACCCCGGTGCCGGTCGCGGCGAACAGCGCGATCTCGTCGGCGTCCAGCTTGACGCAGTGGGCCATCCACACGTCGCGTCCCGTCCAGCCCAGCCGCTCGGCATAGACACCGGGGCGACAGCCGAAGCGGGCGAGCGAGAAGGCGACATCGTCCTCATCCTCGGCCAGATGGGTGTGGAGCATCACGCCCTTGTCGCGCGCGAGCAGCGCCGCGTCGCGCATCAGTCCTTCGCTGACCGAAAAGGGCGAACAGGGGGCGACCCCGATGCGGACCATCGCACCGAGGGCGGGATCGTGGAAGCGGTCGATCACCCGGATGGTGTCCGCCAGGATCGCATCCTCGCGCTCGACCAGCGCATCGGGGGGCAGGCCGCCCGCGCTCTCGCCGACGCTCATGCTGCCGCGCGTGGGATGGAAGCGGATGCCGATCTCGGCAGCGGCGGCGATGCTGTCGTCCAGCGTGACGCCGTTCGGATAGAGGTAGAGATGGTCGGTGCTGAGCGTGCATCCTGCCAGCGCCAGCTCGGCCAGGCCCAGCCGGGTCGAGGCATAGATGTCGTCGGGGCGATAACGTGCCCAGATTGGATAAAGCCGCCGCAGCCAGCCGAACAGCGACGCATCGGTCGCGCCCGGTACCGCGCGGGTCAGCGACTGGGACAGATGGTGATGGGTGTTGACCAGTCCCGGCGTGACGACGCAGCCCTGCGCGTCGATCGTCCGGTCGGCGGTGCGGCGCAGCGGGGCGAGCGCCTCGGTCGTGCCGACCGCGACGATGACCCCCTCCTGCCAGGCGATGGCACCGTCGGCGATCTCCTCCGCATCGTCATTCATCGTGACGAGCGCGGCGGCCGAGTGCAGGACGGTCAGCGTCATTTCGGCGGCGTCTGGCCGTAGCGATCCCAATGGGTGAGCAACTCCTCGACCACCCGGTTGCCGACCCGGTAGAGGCTCTCCACCGACGCACCGAGTCCGGCATAGCCCTCATTCTCGCGCAGCAGATAGTCGGCGGCCGCGACGCCCGGCGGGGGCATGGTATAGTTGCTGCCCGCGCGCAGCACGAGGACACGGTCCTTGTCGACGCGGCCGATCTTCGAGAGATAGGCGATGGCCTGAAGCGTGCCCGTCTCCTCCATGGCACTAGTCACGAACTCGCCCTTACCTCGCGTGAAATAGCGGGTGTGGTCATTGGCCCAGCGATTGAGCAGCGCGCCGTGCCAGAAGGTCATCGCCGAGAACTGGTCGCCGATCAGCACGAAGGGCGGCTTTCGCGCATTGGGATGGTCGGTATAGCGCGCGCGTTCGCGGGCGATCGAGGGATCGTCGGGCAGCGCCGTGTCACGGGTCAGCCGATAGGCCCATTCCGTCAGTCCCGGATTGAGCGCGAACACCTCGCCGCCATCAGTACGTGGCGGGGTGGGGTCGTTCGGTCCTTTGCGATCCAGCGGGAAATAGCCGCTTTTCCAGTCGGCGGGAATTTCGCGCGCGTCGATCTCATGCGCCAGGTCGCCATCGACGACGTAGCGCGCCCAGGCCGCCGATCCGATCGAGGCATCCTCCGGGTCGATCCCGGCGATCCCGGCGACCAGCCAATAGGCGTGCGACAGGTCCAGCCTCGTATCGAGGCCCAGCGCGGTGATCGCCGCCGCCGACCGCACCGAGCCGACGCCGGTGACGACGCCCAATATCTGCGTGTCCGGGTTGTAATAGAGGTCGTGATAGCCGTGGGGGAAGGGAATGCGCTGGTGCAAGTTCCGCCGCGTCTTCCAGAGCTGGAACTCCCCGGCGGTGTCGCCTTCGTCCTTGCCGATCTCGAACATGGAGACGACTACCATCCGCACCGGCAGCGGACGGGCGCAGGGCGCGGCGATGGCGCAGAGCGGGGCGGGGGGCTTGGTTAAAGGCTGGGCGGGAGCCTGTGCCCCGGTGGCCGTGGCGGCGAGAAGCAGGCCGGTGAGGAAAGGAACCATGGTCGATACTCCGGCCGGGCGGGGGAGGCGGTCCGTCCGCTCCCCCGCCAAGCACCATCAGAATTTATAGACGGCCGACGCCAGGAAGCTGCGCGGGCGTTCGGGCAGGACGATGGTGCTGCCGAACAATTCGGTGAAGTTGGCCCGGAAATAGCGCGCATTGGTGGCGTTCTTGACGACCACGCGGAACAGCCACGGGCCGGTCTGGTACGAACTTGACAGGTCGACCAGCGTATAGCCGGGCAGGCGCACCGCCTGCGACTGGCCCGAGAACACCGAGTCCACCTTCACCACGCTGCCGCTGAGCGACAGGCCGTTGTCGAAGCCATAGGTGGCGGTGGCCGAATAGAGGTTGGCGGGGATGCCCGCCCGGCGCGCGGCGTTGCGATCCGGGATCGGGATCAGGCCGATCGGCTGGCCGCCCAGGTGCAGCGTCGGATCGGTGACGTTGACCAGATCCTCGATACCGAAGAAGCCGAACAGCGTCCCCGCTTCCAGCGCGGTCAGGTTGACGACCTCTGTATGGGTATAGGCGCCGGTGACCAGCAGATGCCGGTCGACCGCCCAGCGGGCTTCGGCCTCCACGCCCGTCGTCTCGACCGCCTGATTGACGGTGATCGACTGGATGTTGAAGTCGGTCCGCTCTTGTTTGTAGACCGACAGCGCGGCATAGAGCGTGTCGTTCAGCCAGCTTCCCTTCACGCCGCCCTCGTACAGGCGCGAGGTCGACATGAAGCCCGATGCCACCGCTTCTGGCAGGACTTCGGCGCCCTGGCCGACGATGATCGTCGATTGCTGCGACGCGGTGGCATAGGGGATGATGCCGAAGGGCAGCTTGTACGACGCGCTGGCGGTCCAGGACCAGCCATCGTCGCTGCCCTTGGCGGAGACGCGGGTCGGGACCCGGTCCATCACCGTCGGGTCATAGCGCGACGAGGCGTCGACCTTGTCGTACCGGCCACCGAGCAGCAGGTCGAGGCCGAAGGAAAAGTCCAGGTCGACCAGTGCGGCGATGCCGTAATCGGTGGTGTGGCCGAAGACGCGGTCGGTATAGCCGCAATTGCACTCGTTCGCGAGAAGCCGGTTCGACGCGGGGGTATAGCCCTGGGTCAGGTCGACGCGGTGGAAATATTCGTAATCGAAATCGTCACCATAGTTGAAATTGACGTAACGGATCGAGGGCGACAACTGGGCCGAGAATTTGCCGAGGCTGGTCTGGATCGACTTGGCTACGACGATCTTGTCCTCGATGACATAGGAATTGACACGCTGCGAGAAGCCGTAATCGTTGTTGTTGATATTCTGGGTGTTGTCGAAGAACAGCTGGTTCTTGACGGTCAGGTCGTCGGCACCCTCGAACGTGATGTCGTAATAGAGCGTCGTCTGCTTGTTGGTCAGCTTGTCGTTGACGCCGGTCAGCACGTCGCGGCGGCTGAGCGTGGTGGTACCGGTGTTGACCAGGTTCAGCTGCGGATAGGTCTGGGTGAAACAGGCATTGGTAAAGCCGCTGGCGAAGGGGCTGGGGGTACTGTTCGGGCAGGTGAAATTGCCGAAGATCGACAGGCCGCCGGGGATCGATGCGTTGATCTCGCCCTGCGAGATCTGGCCGTCGCCATTGGTGTCGAGCGGCTTGGCGGTGCCGGTGATATAGGTGCCGTCATCGACCAGCTTCTGGGTCAGGCGGTTCCAGCCGCCATTCTGCTGGCCTTTGAAATTCTGGTACTGGCCGCCGAACTCGATCCGGATGCGATCAGTCAGCTGATGGTCGAACGCGCCTTGCAGGATCGTCTGCTTGGTCGACATGTTGCGATAATAGCTGCCCGAATCCTCGATCTCGGCATAGAGGCTATAGCCCAGATCGGCGCCCAGTATCTTGGCCGGACCGCGCACCTCGGCGCGCAGGTTGTTCCGGTCCCAGCTACCGCCGGTATAGCTGACCTCGCCGGTCGGCTTGCTGAGCAGCGCGCCGCCCGCGACCCGCGCCGATTTGGGTACGAAGTTCAGGTAACCGCCGGTCTTGGACGGGCCGTAGATGGGCGAGGCGGGGCCGCGCACGATGTCGATCCGGTCGGCGGCGGCGATCGGCGTCGGGTAATTGCCCGCATTGTCGAGCCGCCGGACGCCCCGGAAATAGGTCTCGCCCGGCGTACCGCGAATGTCGAGCGCGCCGCCGACGCCGAAGAAGGAGTTGGTGAAGGTGCCCGGCGACTGCGACACCAAGTCATAGATGTCGGTGATGCCGAAACGCTCGATCTGCTCGTCGCTGATCGTCGAGGCGGAGCGCGGCGTTTCGACCAGCGTCTTGTCGAAGCCGAAGACCGAGCCGACATCCTTGACCGGCAGCGCGTCGAGCGAGCCGGTGACGACGATCTCGCCGCTGTCCTGGGCGGCGGGCTCGGCGGCGGCGGGCGTCGTCCTGTCCTGCGCATAAGCGGGCGTGGCGAGCGCCGTCCCGCACAGCAGCGACACGGCCAGTGCGAGCCCCGCGCCGCGCCGCGGCTTCAGGGCATGCGAAATGGTGGAATGCGAGCAAGCGCGTATCGTCATGGTCAGCCCCCCTGTGACGTCCGATCCATTTCCTCGGACCAGTCCGTCGCTGTTGTCCCCGCCTCTCCCCTTGGTCCTGCCGGTTCGTGCCCTAAGTGCCCGTCCTTTGCGGACATCGCCTGTCGGCTTCGCGTGGCACGCCCGACTTTGACGATTGACGTACGGCGCACCGTCGTTGCATTCAAACGCAATGATGACGACGATCCGTTGCAAAAATTAGCGCATGCCTGCCCTGTCGCGCTTCATCCGGTATTTCATGGCGGTCGGGCGGCTGGGATCGATCCGGCGCGCCGCCGATGAGCTGTCGGTTTCAGCCTCGGCCATCGACCGGCAGATATTGAACGCCGAGGCGCGACTGGGCGTCCAGCTGTTCGAGCGACTGCCGACCGGCCTGCGGCTGACCGCGGCGGGCGAAGTGATGATGGCGGCGGGCGGCCGCTGGCAGAAGCAACTGGGCGACACGCTGGCGCAGATCGAGGACTTGCGTGGGCTGAAGCGCGGCCATGTCGACATCGCGGTGATCGACGCGCTGGCCAAGGGCCATATGCCCGCCGCGATCCATGCGATCCAGCAGAGCCATCCCGGCATCACCATGGGCGTCCATGTGTTGGGCAACGAACAGGTGCGGCGCGCCATCGCCGCCAACGATGTCGATTTCGGCATCTTGTTCGACCCGCAATCCTATCAGGACCTGACGGTGCGCGCCTTTGTCGATGTGGTGTTGGGCGTCGTCTCGCCGCCCGGCCATCCGCTGGCGGGCAAGGCGGGCGTCCGTTTCTCCGATTGCGACGGCCAGTCGGTGATCCTGCCCGCCGCGCCGCTGGCGGTGCACCAGCAGGTCGCGGTGCTGGAGGGAACGTCGGGCGTCACGCTCCATCGGCGCGTGACCTCGGACAATATCCAGATGATCGCCTCCTTGATCCAGGAGGGGGATATTATCGGCATCCTCACCTCGCTGGACGTATCGACCGAGGTGCGCAGGGGCACGCTGGCCTTCACCCGGATCACCGACAAGGTGCTGCGCCCGATGACGCTGGCGCTGTGCACAGCGACGGCGCGGACGCCCTCCTACGCCGCGGCGATGGTGATGCGCGAGATCGAGGCGCGGTTCAGCCAGTTCGCCTATATCCCGCCTGCGTAGAGGCTGATCCACGGGCGTGGAAGGGTAGCCATTCCTCCCCTGTAAGGGGAGGGGGACCATGCGAAGCATGGTGGAGGGGTGTCGACGCTAGCGAGGTCGTCCAGACATCTCAAGCCGGGACACCCCTCCGTCAGGCCTGACGGTCTGCCACCTCCCCTGCAAGGGGAGGAATGAGTGAATGCTGATCCCCTCTACCGCCGGGGAGGCCGTGCCAGCAGGCGGAGCATCAGTGCCTCCAGCCGGGCGGGATCGATCGCGCGGACCACCTCGGCGCGCTGCTCGCCCAGGCCGGGCTGATAGCCTTCGCTCCACGACAAGGTGTCGCCATAGCCGGGCCCGAACTGCGTATCATAATCGACGAAGGCGCTCTGCCGCTCGGTGACGAGCGTCGGGTCGAGCCAGATCGCGGCTGCGATCTCGTCCCACATCGGAAAGCCGAGCTCCATGCTGCCGATCCAGGCGGCGATAGCGGGCGGCGACACGGCGCGAAGCTTGGCGATCAGCGCCGGCGTCAGTTCGGTCGCGGTCGATGGGTCGGAGGGCACCACGGTGATCCGCCGCCACGGGCTGCGCGACACGATGCTGGCGGCTTCGGGATCGAAGCGCGCGTTGAACTCGCGGCGGGGGGAGTGGATGAACTCGCGCGCGAACTGGTCCGCCGACACGCCCTCGCGCACCTGACGCGGATTGAAGCTGCCGCCCATATAGACCAGCTCCTTGGCCAGCCCGGCAAAGGCCGGGTCGAGCCGCTGCGCCAGCGCTAGGTTGGTCAGCGGCCCCATGGCGATGATCGTCACCTGCCCCGGATGGTCGTGGACCATGCGCAGCAGGAAATTGGCGGCGATCTCGGGCGAGGGGCGGCGGGTCGGGTTGCCGCCGGGCAGGTCGACGGGATCATCGGCGCGATGATAGGGCGGGGTGCTCTGCTGGGTCGGCTCGACCCATTGCTTCATCCACGCGCCCTTCCAGGTCAGCTTGCCGTACAGCGCCTCCCAGCGTTCGGTCAGCGCCTCGGAATTGACCAGCGGATAGGTCGCGCCCGGCACGACGGGCACGTTGCGGTCCATCCGCTCGACGCCCTTCAGCGCCATGGCGGTCGCGCGGTTGACCCAGGTGTTGCCGGTCACGGTGGTGATGCCCAGCACCTCCACATCGGGGGCGTCGAGCAGCATCACATGGCCCAGCCCGAAGCCCTCGTCATCGATGATCACCATCCGGCGACCCTCCGACTTCGGCGCCTGCGCCAGCACCGGCGCGGTCGCCCCGAGCAACAGGCTCCACAGCAGAATCCGCAACACCCGCATCATCCCATCCCCCGATCCCAGGCGCATTCGCCCAGCACATAGGTACGCCGCACGGTGCGGTCGTCGCCCAGCACCTGCATCGCGAACAGCCGCGCCGCCAGATCGGCCCCGGCGGTCCGCCGCGCGAGCAGCGTCGTTGCCGCCTCGTCGAGCACGACGAAATCCGCCTCCTGCCCCGGCTGGAGCCCGCCCACCCGGTCGGCGATGCCGAGCAAGCCCGCGCTGCCCGCCGTCGCCAGATACAGCGCGCGGAACGGGTCCAGCCGCACCTCGCGGGCGAGCGCGGCCTGATAGGCGACACCGGCGGTATGCAACATCGAAAAGGACGTGCCCGCCCCGATATCACTGCCTAGGCCCAGCCGCATCCCATGCGCGTCCGCCTGGCCGAAATCGAAGAAGCCCGATCCCAGGAAGAGATTGGAGGTGGGGCAGACCGCGATTCCCGCCCCGGCCTCGGCGATGCGGGCGCAACTGCGGTCGGTCAGGTGGATGCCGTGCGCGAAGACCGAGCGGGGGCCGACCAGCCCGAACCGGTCATAGACGTCCAGATAGTCGTGCGCGTCCGGGAAACGCTGCGCGACGGCGGCGCATTCGTGCCGGTTCTCGGCCAGATGGGTGTGCAGCAGCACGTCCGGGTTCGCCGCCAGCACGGCGGCGGCCTGGACCAGCTGTTCGTCCGAGGAGGTGAGCGCGAAACGCGGCGTCACCGCATAGCCCAGCCGCCCGCGCCCCCGCCACCGCCGGATCAGCGCCTCGCTGTCCGCCCGCGCGCTCTCGGCCGTGTCGCGCAGCCCATCGGGGCCCAGGTCCATCAGCACCTTGCCCGACAGGATGCGCATCCGCCGCTCCAGCGCCGCGTCGAACAGCGCATCGACCGATCCCGGATGGACGGTCGGAAAGACCAGCGCACTGGTCGTGCCGTGGCGGAGCAGCTCGGTCAGGAAGGCGCTGGCAACGCTGGCGGTATGGGCCTGATCGGCAAAGGCCATCTCGGCGGGGAAGATATGCCGCTCTAGCCAGTCGAGCAGTTGTTCGCCGTGCGAGGCGATGCGGTCCATCTGCGGATAATGGACATGCGCATCGACAAAGCCGGGCACGACCAGGCCGGGGAGATGCTCGACCGGCTGCCCGGCGAAGCGCGGGGCGAGGGTGGCGTAATCGCCGCGCGCGACGACCAGCCCGTTCTCGACCGCGAGCAGGCCATCGGGCTCATGACGAATCGCATCGGGGTCCTTGGTCGGGTCGGTGGCGACCGACAGCAGTTCGGCGCGGAAAAGGCGTAGGGTCATGGCAACTCTGGAGTGACAGGGGTGGCAGCGGGCCCGAGCGCCAGGAGCTGGGCGAGGACCGACAGCGCGATCACATCGGGTTCCTTGCCCGAGATGGTCGGCAGGCCGATGGGGCAAGTCAAGCGGGCCCGCGCTTCGTCCGACACCGCCTCGCGGGCCAGCCGGGCGAGGAAGCGGGCGCGCTTGGTCGCCGATCCGATCAGCCCGACAAAGGCGAGCGGCGGCCGCATCAGCGCGGCGCGGGTGAGCGCATAGTCGAGCCCATGGTCATGGGTCAGGATCAGGATCGCGGCCTCGTCCGGGGCTTCGGCGATGCAGTTGGGCAGGCGGTCCTCTTCGACGATGGTCACCCCCGGCAGATCGGCCATCGTCTCGCGGCTGTCGAACCAAGCGAGCCGCAGGGGCAGGCCGTCGACGCGACGCGCTATCGCCTGTCCGACATGCCCGGCCCCGAATAGATAGAGCGGCCGCTGCCACTGGCCGGGTCGTTCCGCCCAGCAGGCGCCCGCACCGGGCCGCTTGCCGCGCGCCGACAGGGGCTGGACCGTCGCCATGGGGGCTGCGCGGCGGACGACATGCGTCGGATGCAATTCGGTGGTGAGCGTCGCGCCGGTCTCCACCGCCTCGATCCAGTCGAGCGCGGCGGGGTCGACCCGCTCGATCAGCAACCGCACCCGCCCGCCACAGCATTGGCCGAGCAGGGGCCCGAGCGGATAATCCTGCACCCGCCAGCTCCCCGGTGGATGGGCCAGGATCGCGCGGGCCTGTTCAATGGCCCGGTGCTCCAGCGCGCCGCCGCCGATGGTGTCGAAGGAGGCGGTGTCGCTCACCACCATCCGCGTTCCTGCGCCGCGCGGCGCGGAGCCTTCGGTGGCGAGCACCGTGACCAGCGCCAGCGGTGCGTCGCCCGCGCGCAGCCGCGCCGCCCAGGCCATGGTCATGCCCGGTGGGCCGCGATGGCGCGCAGGATCGCCTCGGGCGTGGCGGGGGCGTCGAGCGGGGGGAAGGCGCGCCGCTCGGGTGCGGTGGCGGCCACTGCGTCGCCCAGCGCCGACAGGACGCATTGGGCCAGCATGAAGGGCGGCTCGCCGACCGCCTTGGAGCGGTGAATGGTCGGCCGGGCATTCTCGCCGTCCCACAGCGCGATGGACAGGCGGCCGGGCCGGTCGGCGGCGGTGGGGATCTTGTAGGTGGCGGGGGAATGGGTCAGCAACCGGCCGTCCGCCGCGAAGACCAGCTCCTCGGTGGTCAGCCAGCCCTGGCCTTGCAGGAACCCACCCTCGATCTGGCCCAGGTCGATTGCCGGATTGAGCGACCGCCCGACATCGTGGAGGATGTCGACCGCCAGCACCCGATGCTCGCCGGTCAGCGTGTCGACCACCACCTCGGCACAGGCCGCGCCGTACGCGAAATAGTAAAAGGGCCGCCCGCGATGCGCCGCGCGATCATAGGCGATGTCGGGCGTCGCGTAGAAGCCGGTCGAGGACAGCGACACGCGCCCCAGATGCGCCTTGCGGCATAGGGTGGAGAAGGGGATCGTCTCCGCCCCCGCCACGACTCCTTCGGGCGTGAAGCGCACGTCCTCCGCCGTACAGCCGCCGATCGACGCCGCCACATCCGTGAGCCGGTCGCGGATGGTGGAAGCGGCCCGGAACGCCGCCATGCCGTTCAGGTCCGCGCCCGAGGACGCGGCGGTGGCGGAGGTGTTGGGCACCTTGTCGGTACGGGTCGCGGTGATGCGCACCTGCGCGGCGGGCACGGCGAAGACGTCCGCGACGACCTGCGCGACCTTGATATACAGGCCCTGGCCCATCTCGGTGCCGCCGTGATTCACCTGGATGCTGCCATCGGCGTAGAGATGCACCAGCGCGCCCGCCTGGTTCAGATGGGTGGTGGTGAAGCTGATTCCGAACTTCACCGGCGCCAGCGCGATGCCCTTTTTCAGGACGCTGTGGCGGGCGTTGAAGTCGCGCATGGCGGCGCGGCGGGCATCGTAATCGCTGTCATGGCGCAGCCGCTCGATCAGCGCGGGCGCGATATTGTCGGCGACGGTCATGCCATAGGGCGTCACGTCGCGCCCCGGCCCATAGAGATTGGCGGTGCGCACATCCAGCGGATCGCGCCCCAGCGCGGCGGCGACGACATCCATCACCCGCTCGATCGCAAGCATCCCCTGCGGCCCGCCAAAGCCGCGAAAGGCGGTGGCCGAGACGGTGTGCGTCTTCAGCCGTTCGGAGACGATCTCGACGGCGGGCAGCCAATAGCTGTTGTCCGCATGGAACATGGCGCGGTCGTTGATCGCGGGCGACAGGTCTACGGTCGCGCCACACCGCGACGCCAGCCGCAGGACAAGGCCCAGCACATGGCCGTCGTCGTCGAAGCCGACATCATAGCCGACCTCGAAGTCGTGGCGCTTGCCGGTCAGCACCATGTCGTCGTCGCGGTCGCAGCGGAACTTGGCGGGTCGCCCGGTCTTGGCGGCGACCAGCGCGGCGGCGGCGGCGAAGGGGGCGGCCTGGGTTTCCTTGCCGCCGAACGCGCCGCCCATGCGGCGGACCTCGACCGTGACGTCGGCGGAACTGACGCCCAGCAGGTCGGCGACCAGATGCTGCACTTCGCTGGGATGCTGGGTCGAGCTGGCGATATGGACCTGCCCGTCCTCGCCCGGCCGCGCGAGCGCGACCTGGCCCTCAAGGTAGAAATGATCCTGCCCGCCCATGGCGAAGCCGCCCGACCGGCGATGCGGTGCGGCGGCCAGCGCGGCGGCGGCGTCGCCGCGCGCCATGCGCTGGGTGGGTTCGATCAATGAAGCGGCGGCGCGCGCCTCCGTGATCGAGAGCAGCGCCGGACGGGGGGCATAGGTGATCCTGCCCAGCCGCGCCGCCCGCCGCGCCGCGTCGCGGCTGGTCGCCGCCACCAGGAACACCGGCTGGCCGCGATACAGTATCTCTCCATCGGCCAGCAGCCGGTCGTCATGCGCGACCGGGCTGACATCGTTATGGCCGGGAATGTCTGCCGCCGTGAACACCGCCACCACGCCGGGCGCGGCGCGCACCGCCTCCAGGTCGATGGCGGTGATGGCGGCATGGGTCTCCGTCGCCTGGCCGAAGGCGAGGTGGAGCAGGTCGGCGGGTTCGGCCTCATCGTCGATATAGCGCGCCGCGCCGGTGACGTGCAGCAGCGCGCTGTCATGCGGGAGCGAGGGCTTGGGCGTGGTCATGGGCAGAGCGCCTGCACCGACACGGGCTCGCCCCGTTCACGGTGCCAGAGCCGCCAGAGCAGGTTGCCCGCCGCTTCGCGCCGATAGGCCGCGCTGCCGCGCACATCGGTCAGCGGATCGAAATCCTCGTTCAGCGCGGCGACCGCGCGGGCGATGGTCGCTTCGGACAGGGGCGCGCCGGTCAGCGCCGCCTCGCAACTGCCCGCGCGGCGCGGGGTCGCCGCCATCCCGCCGAACGCGACCCGCGCCTCCGCGACGATGCCGTCCTCCATCTTCAGGTGGAACGCGCCGCACACCGCCGAGATGTCGCTGTCGAACCGGCGCGAGAGTTTCGAGATATGGACGATGGCGTCGGGGGCGGGGCGGGGGATGTGGACCCGCTCGACAAACTCGCCCGGCGCGCGGTCCTGCCGCCCATAGGCGAGGAAATAATCCTCCAGCGCCAGAGTCCGGCGCCGCTCCCCCCGCCGCAGGACCAGCGAGGCACCGAGCGCGATCAGCGCCGGGGGCCCGTCGCCGATCGGCGAGCCATTGGCGATATTGCCGCCGACGGTCCCGGCATTGCGGACCTGTAGCCCGCCGATCCGCCGTACCAGCTCGCCCAGATCGGGGTGCAGCCGCGCGAGCGCCTCATGCGCCTCGGCATAACGCACCGCCGCGCCCAGCGTGACCCCGGCGGCCTCCTCCTCGATCATGCGCAACTCGGGGATATCGCCGATAAAGACCGGGGTGCCGATGTCGCGCAGCCCCTTGGTCACCCACAGCCCGACATCGGTGGCCCCGGCGATCAGTCGCGCATGGGGGTGTTCGAGCAGCAGCGCGGCGAGATCGTCGACCGAGCGTGGTGTGAACCAGCCCGTGGCCTCGTCGGTGCGCAGGTCGCGCAACGCGGCGGCGAGCGCCCGGTCGTCGCGCGGGACGGGCACCGTCTCCTCGGCGGCGGCCAGGATCGGACCATAGCCGGTGCACCGGCACAGATTGCCCGCGATCACATCGGCGACCGGCAGGTCGTGCCCCGCCGCCCCGATGGCCCGGCCGTGCAGCGACATGACGAAGCCCGGCGTGCAGAAACCGCATTGCGAGCTGCCGTTGCGTGCCATGCAGGACTGGAGCGGGGTCGGCGCGCCGCCCTGCGACAGGCTCTCGACGGTCATCACCGCCTTGCCGTCGACCATCGGCAGGAACAGGATACAGGCATTGACCGCCCGCCAGGCGACCGTCTCGCCCACCGCCTCGCCGAGCAGCACGGTGCAGGCGCCGCAATCCCCCTCGGCGCAGCCCTCCTTGGTGCCGGTGCGGCGCAGGCGATAGCGTAGATGGTCGAGCAGGGTCGCGGTCGGATCGGCGTCGGCGACCGTCACGACCTCGTCGTCCAGGAGGAAACGGATGGTCATCGCCTCACGCACCCCCCATCCATACGAAGCGCGCGACGAACAGCGCGGCGAGCAGGAACAGGAACCAGTCGCCCCGCGTCGCCTGTCCGCGCATCGCCTTCAACAGGGCATGGGCGGTGATGCCGAAGGCCAGCCCGTTGGCGATGGAGAAGGTCAGCGGGATCATCGCGACCGTCAGAAAGGCCGGGATCGCCGCCTGCGGATCGTCCCAGTGGATCTCGACCAGCGGCAACAGCATCAGCCCGCCGACCACGATCAGCGCGGGCGCGGTGGCGGCCAGCGGCACCAGCTGCGCATAGGGGGCGACGAACATGGTGAGCAGGAACAGCACACCCGTCACCACCGCGGTCAGCCCGGTGCGCCCGCCCGCCTGCACGCCAGCCGCGCTCTCGACATAGCTGGTGACGGTGCTGGTCCCCGCCACCGCGCCGACCATCGTCGCCACCGCATCGGTCAGCAGGATGCGGTTCAGCTTGGGGATGCGTCCGCTGGCGTCGATCAGCCCGGCGCGCTTGGTGACGGCAACCAGCGTGCCGATATTGTCGAACAGGTCGACGAACAGGAACACGAACAATATCTCGAACAGGCCCAGCCCATGCCGCCCGCCGACCCCGAACACGCCCGCCAGGTCGACCCGGAACGCGGTCTGCGTCAACATGGTCAGGCTATAGGGCTCGGGCTTCACCGTGACCTGCCCGGCGATCCAGGCGATGACGGTGGTGACGACGATCCCGATCAGCATCGCGCCGCGCACGTTCCAGATGCTCAAGACCCCGATCAGCACCAGGCCGAGCAGCGCCAGCGCCGCCCCCGGCTGGGTCAGCGGGCCCAGCGCCACCAGGGTCGCGGGGCTGGCGACGACGATGCCCGCATTCTTCAACCCGATGAACCCGATGAACAGGCCGATCCCGCCCGCCACCGCCGCGAACAGATGCGGTGGGATGACCGACACGATCAGCTGCCGCACCCCGGTCAGCGTGAGCACGAGGAAGCAGAAGCCCGAGATCAGCACGCATCCCAGCGCGATCGGCCAGGGGATGCCCATCTGCTGCACCACGGTGAAGCTGAAATAGGCGTTCAGGCCCATGCCCGGCGCCAGCGCCAGCGGCACATTGGCGACGAGCCCCATCAGGATCGAGGCGAAGGCGGCGGCGAAGCAGGTGGCGGCGGCGACGGCGGCGACCGGCATTCCAGCCTGTCCCAGGATGACCGGGTTGACCAGCACGATATAGGCCATGGTCAGGAAGGTAGTGACGCCCGCCAATATCTCGGTCCGGGTCGAGGTGCCGCGCGCGGTCAGTTGGAAGCGGCGTTCCAGCAGAGTGGCCCCCGGTCGTTCGTCACTCGCCATGTCCGTCATGCCATCCCCCGGAAAACCCCGTCCTTCCCGTCATGCCAGCCTGGGGCCGCGCGATCTACATCAATCATTTTCATCCATCGTTGCAAAAATGCGCGCACCCTTCGTCGTTCCTCGATGCCTACTCTTCCCTCTCCCCTCGCAGAGGGGAGAGGGTTGCGCAGACTTGGCCTTTGCGGGAGCAAAGGCTTAGTCGGAGCTGGGTGAGGGGTGGGCGCTCGCATGTGCGAGCGCGCGAGCCTGTGGGCTCGCTCAACCCCTAACCCAAGCTCCGCTAACCCTCTCCCCTGTCCAGGGAGAGGGAAGAGTAAGGATTATGAGTCGGCCCCCGCGCGTTTTCCGGCAACGCGACGTGCCGGATATTGCGATGGGCGCGGCGGGACGCGGTCCCTAGACAGGCGGGCATCATCAAGGGGGAATAGCGGATGAACGCCGGTGGGAATGGCGGCTGGGCGCGTGTGCGCGCCGGTGCGGCGAGCGCGATGATCCTGGCCATGGGGCTTTCCGGCGGGGCGGCTGTGTCGCGCACCCCGGAGACGCCCGAGGCTCGAACGGCGGCCTATCTCGACCGTATCGCCGACAGCCCGCCGCGCCTGCGCCTGTTCCTGCAAGCCATGCCCAAGGGCGGCGACCTGCACAATCATGCGGGCGGCGCGATCTATGCCGAGGACATGCTGCGCTGGGCGGCGGCGGACGGGCTGTGCCTGTCGACCGATCCGGTCGGCGTCGCGCCGCCGCCCTGCGACGCGCCGGGCCGGGTCGCGGCGGCGGGGCTGGAGCACGACTATCCGCGCTATGCGGGCTTCGTTGATGGCTTCTCCACGCGCGGCCATGAGGCGGGGACCGGCGACCCGCGCGTGGCGGGTCATGACCGCTTCTTCTCGACCTTCGCCGCATTCTGGCCCATCGCCGCGCGGCACGGGGGCCAGGTGATCGCGCTCGCCCGGCAACAGGCGGCGGCCGATGGCGTATCCTATGCCGAATTGAGCACGGGCTCGGTGGCGACGCAGCCGCTGCTGGCGAAGATCGGCGAGGGCGATGGGCGGGATCTCGCCGCGCTGTACGACCGGATCGCGCCCGAACTGCCGGGCGCGGTGCAGGCGACCCGCGCGCAATATGACCGCTATGACGCCGAGGTCGCGGCGATCGACGGTTGCGCCACCGCTACCCCGAAGCCGTCTTGCGCGACCGAGATCCGCTATCAATATGCCGCGATCCGTACGCGGCCACCGGTGCAGGTGTTTGCCGAGCTCGCACTGGGCTTCGCGCTGGTGCAGGCCGATCCGCGCTTCGTCGCGGTCAACATCGTCGCGCCCGAACATGATCCGGTGGCGATCCGCGACTATGCGCTGCACATGCGGATGCTGCGTTTCCTGAAGCAGCGTTATCCGGCGGTGCCGCTGTCGCTCCATGCGGGCGAGCTGACGCTGGGGCTGGTGCCGCCGCGCGACCTGGCGTTCCACATTCGCGATGCCGTGGAGGTCGCGGGCGCCAAGCGGATCGGGCACGGCGTCGACATCGCCTATGAAACCGATGCCCACGCGCTGCTGGCCCGCATGGCGCGCGACCGGGTGGCGGTGGAGATCAACCTGACCAGCAATGCGGTGATCCTGGGCGTGAAGGGCCGCGACCACCCGCTGTCGCTCTATCGCCAGGCGGGGGTGCCGGTCGTGCTGTCGACCGATGACGAAGGCGTCTCGCGCAGCGACATGACCAACGAATATCTGCGCGCCGTGACCGAGCAGGGGCTGCGTTACCGCGACCTCAAGCAGATCGCGCGCGATTCGCTCCATTATGCGTTCCTGCCCGGCGCGAGCCTGTGGCAGGACCGCACGGGCGGTCCCCGCGTCGCGGCTTGTCGCCACCTCGCCTCGGACGCCTGCCGCGCCTTCACCGCCACCCATGCCAAGGCGCGGCTGGAGGCCGGTCTGGAACGCGACTTCGACCGGTTCGAGCGCCAGCCCTTCGAATGACGCTGTGCCTGGGTGAGCGAAAAATGTGTACGCTCGGGGCGGAATATTGCGCTTCTTGAGACCGGTTCGGCGACGCTAACACCGTGACGGATCATTCACGGAGGCAGGACCCCATGACCCAGGCGACCGAGGAAGAGCGGAGGCTCGCCATGCTGCTGGCCGAGCGGCTGGGGCTGGTCCTGCCGGCGGCGGCGGTGGACGGGGTGGTCGCCAATCAGCGGCTGCTGGCGAGGCACCATGCCGTGGTCAGAGAAGCGGCCCAGGGGGAGGCGCGATGATGGACACGGCCATCGCCATTGCCGCCGATGTCCGCGCGGGTCGGCGTTCCGCGCGAGCGATGGCGGTGGAGACGCTCGACCGCATCGCCGCGCAAGGCGCGCTGAACGCCGCCACCCGGCTGTTGCGCGACCATGCGCTGGCCGATGCGGAGCGGGTCGATGCGCGGGTCGCCGCAGGAGGTGATCCGGGACCGCTGGCGGGGGTGCCTTTCGCGGTCAAGGACCTGTTCGACATCGCCGGAGAGACGACCACCGCCGGGGCGCGGCAACGGGCTGATGCCCCGGCGGCGACCCGCGATGCCGAGGTCGTCGCCCGGCTGCGCGCGGCCGGAGCGGTGCTGGTCGCAACGACCAATATGGACGAGTTCGCCTATGGCTTCTCGACCGAGAACGCCCATTACGGCACCACCCGCAACCCGCACGATCCCGAGCGGCTGGCGGGGGGCTCGTCGGGCGGATCGGCGGCGCTGGTAGGCGCGGGGCTGGTGCCGTTGGCGCTGGGATCGGACACTAACGGGTCGATCCGCGTGCCCGCCAGCCTGTGCGGCATCTATGGTTTGCGGCCCAGTTTCGGGGCCTTGTCGGTCGAAGGCGTCTATCCCTTTGTCGAGCGGCTGGACACGGTGGGCTGCTTTGCCCGCTCGCCCGAGGATCTGGCGGTCGCGCATCATGTGATGGGCGGGACGTTGTCGTCTGAGGTGGGGCCCTTGCGGGTCGCGGCGCTCGGCGGATGGTTTGCGGGGCTGGCCGATCCGCTGGTGCTCGCCGGGGTCGCGCGGATCGCCGAGCATCTGGGGGCCGGGCCGTCGGTCGAGTTGCCCTCCGCCGCCGCGGCGCGCTCGGCCGGTTTCGTGCTGACCGGGGCGGAGGGCGGGCATCGCCATCTGGCGGCGCAGCGCCATGACGCGATGGCGTTCGACCCGGCAACGCGTGACCGGCTGATCGCGGGCGCGCTCCAGCCGGTCGCGGCCGTGCGCGAGGCAGAGGTCGTGGCGCAGCGCTTCACAGAGGAACTGGGCGAGGCACTGGCCACGCACGACCTGTTGCTCGCCCCCGCGACGCCGATGCCCGCCCCCCGGATCGACGCGACGACCATCGTGATCGACGGCCAGACCCTGTCGGCGCGCGCCGATCTGGGCCTGCATACCCAGCCGCTGAGCCTGGCGGGCGTGCCGATCCTGTCGGTGCCGCTGCGTCAGTCGGAGGGCGCGATGCCGATCGGGGTGCAGTTGATCGCGTCGGCCGGGCGCGAGGCTTTGCTGTTCGAGACGGCGGCGACCCTGGTGGCAGCGGGTCTGGTCGCTTGTACGCCCACTCGGAGGGAGTTCGTATGATGCGCGCGACCCCCCGTTGCTTGCGTGGGCTAGTCAGTGCGCCGCATCATCTGGCGGCGCAGGCCGGGCGCGACGTGCTGGCCGAGGGGGGCTCGGCGGTCGAGGCGGCGGTGGCGACGGCGGCCTGCCTGGCGGTCGTCTATCCGCACATGACCGGGATCGGCGGCGACGGCTTCTGGCTGGTCGCCGAGCCGGACGGACGGACTTGGGCCATCGACGGCTGCGGCGCGGCGGCGCTGGCGGCGGATCGGGCTTTGTACCGCGATCATGCGATGATCCCGTGGCGCGGACCCTTGGCGGCGAACACGGTGGCGGGCACCGTCGCGGGATGGCAGGCCGCGCTGACGCAGAGCGGCGCGACCCTCTCGCTCGACCGGCTGCTGCGCGATGCGATCCACCATGCACGGACCGGGGTGGCCGTCACCGCCGGAGGGGCGCAGGTCGCCGCCGCCGCCTCGACGGCGTTGCGCGATCTGCCCGGCGATTATGCGCGGGTGTTCGAGCCCGAGGGGCGCCAGCTGGCCGAGGGCGACATGCTCCGCCAGCCCGCGCTGGCGACGACGCTGGAGCGGCTGGCGGGCGAGGGGCTGGACGGCTTTTATCGGGGGGCATTGGCGCAGGATATCGCCGCCGACCTTGCGACCCTCGGCAGTCCGCTCGCGGCGGCCGACCTCGCCGCCTTCGCCGCGCGGGCGGTCGAGCCGCTCGCCGTGGACATCACGGGCGCGCGCCTGTTCAACCTGCCGCCGCCGACACAGGGGGTGGCGGCGCTGCTGATCCTGGCGCTGTTCGACCGGGTGGGGGCGGGGACATGCGACGGGTTCGACCATGTCCACCGGCTGGTCGAGGCGACCAAGGAGGCGTTCCGCTGGCGCGACGCGCATGTCGGCGATCCGGCGACGATGACCGCCGATGCGCAGTCCTTGCTGGACGACAGGGCTGCGCTCGACCGGATGGCGGGTGCCATCGACCTGGACCGCGCCACGCCTTGGCCGCATCCCCCGGCGCTGGGCGACACCACCTGGTTCGGCGCGGCCGATGCGCGTGGGCAAGTCGTGAGCTGTATCCAGAGCACCTATTTCGAGTTCGGATCGGGCCTCGTCCTGCCGCGCACCGGCATCACCTGGCAAAATCGCGGATGCTCCTTCGCGCTGGACGGCGACGGCCCCAACCGTTTGCGGCCCGGCGCGCGGCCCTTCCACACGCTGAACCCGGCGCTGGCCCGGTTCGAGGACGGTCGGGTCATGGCCTATGGCACGATGGGGGGCGAGGGGCAGCCCCAGACCCAGGCGGCGATCTTCACCCGCCATGCCGTCTTCGGCCAGCCCTTGCAGGCGGCGGTGGACGCGCCGCGCTGGCTATTGGGGCGGACCTGGGGCGAACAGAGCACCACGCTGAAGATCGAAGATGGGTTCGACCCGGCCCTGTACGAGCAACTGCGCGCGGCGGGCCATGCGGTCGAGACCGTGCCCGGCTGGTCGTCGATGATGGGCCATGCGGGGGCGATCCTGCGCCATCCGGGCGGCCTGATCGAGGGCGCGACCGATCCGCGTAGCGACGGGATGGTGGCGACATGGTGACCGCATCCGGGGCCCGCGCGGCGGCCCGCTGCCTGGAGCTGTCGCGCGCGCCCTATAGCGACTCGCCTGACCGGTTGTTTCGCGGCTGGCTGACCCCAGCCTATCGCGCGACGATCGAGCGGGTAGGTGCGTGGATGGAAGAGGCGGGCATGACGGTCCGCCGTGACGCCGCGATCAACCTGATCGGTCGTTATGAGGCGGAACGCCCCGACGCCCCCGCACTGGTGATCGGCAGCCATCTGGACAGCGTCCGCGATGCCGGGGCCTATGACGGGCCGTTGGGCGTGATGCTGGGCATCGAATGTGTCGCCGCGCTCCACGCCGAGGGCCGCCGCCTGCCTTTCGCCATCGAGGTGATCGGCTTCGGAGACGAGGAGGGATCGCGCTTCCCCGCCGCGATGCTGGGCAGCCGTGCGGTCGCGGGCACGCTGCCGCCCGGTGCAGCCGACATGGCCGATGCGCAAGGGATCGGCGTGGATGCCGCGCTGCGCGAGTTTGGGAGCCGGGCGGAGGCGCTCACCACCGTCGCCCGCGCGCCCGGCACCATGCTCGCCTATCTGGAGGCGCATATCGAACAGGGCCCGGTGCTGGAGGCCGAGGGGCTGGCGCTGGGCAATGTCACCGGCATCGCGGCGCAACTGCGGCTGGAAGGGACGGTGACGGGCGTGGCGGGCCATGCCGGGACGGTGACGATGCCACTCCGCCGCGATGCCCTGGCCGCCGCCGCCCGAATGGTTGCCGCCATCGAGGACATCGCGCGCGCCGACCAATCCGAGCTGGTGGCGACGGTTGGGCGGATGGCGGTGGCGCCGGGCGCGGCGAATGTGATCGCGGGCGAGGTGCGCTTCACCGTCGACATCCGCGCCGGGACCACCGAACGGCGCGACCGGGCCGCCGCCGCCGTCGGCGAGGCGATGCAGGCCATCGCCCGCGAGCGCGACGTCGCGCTCACCGTCGCGACGATCCACGACCTGCCCCCCACCCCGTGCGATCCGCGACTGATGGACCTGCTCGACGCCGCGATCCGGGCGACCGGGCAGCCTGCCCGGCGGCTGATGTCGGGGGCGGGGCATGACGCGATGGCGATGGCGGCGCTTGGCCCCGTCGCGATGCTGTTCCTGCGCTGTGCCGGAGGGATCAGCCATCATCCGGCCGAGCATGTCGATCCGGCCGATGCCGATGCCGCCCTGGCCGCGATGCGTGGCTTTATCGATCTATTGGGAGACAATCATCGTGACGCCTGACCTTTTCGGCGAGATCGACCCGCCGCAGCGCCTGTTGATGGGGCCGGGGCCGGTCAATGCCCATCCGCGCGTGCTGCGCGCGATGAGCGCCGATCTGCTCGGCCAGTTCGACCCGGAAATGACCGGCTATATGAACCAGGTGATGGCGCTGTACCGTCCGGTGTTCGGCACCGACAATCACTGGACCTTCCTGGTCGACGGCACCGCGCGGGCCGCGATCGAGGCGTCCTTGGTGTCGCTGCTCGCACCCGGCGACCGGCTGCTGGTCATTGATTTTGGCCGTTTCGGGTTGCTGTTGCAGGAAATCGGCGAGCGGATCGGCGCGCGGGTCGAGCGGCTGTCGGTGCCCTGGGGGCAGACGGTGCCGCTCGACGCCATCGCCGAGGCCATTGCGCGCACCGAGCCGATGGTCGTCGCCTGCGTCCATGGCGATACCTCGACCACCATGGCGCAGCCGCTGGACGGCGTGGGGGCGCTGGTCCGGGCGGCGGGGGCGTATCTCTATGTCGATGCGACCGCGACGATCGGCGGCATGGAGATCGCGACCGACCGCTGGGGCGCGGATGTCGTGACCGGCGGTTTGCAGAAATGCCTGGGTGGTCCGTCGGGATCGGCTCCGATCACCATCTCGCCCCGCGCCGCCGAACATATCCTCGGCCGCCGCCATGTCGAAAAGGGCATTCGCCGCGACGACCTGGCCGATGCGGGCGGCGTGCGGATCGGCTCCAACTATTTCGATCTGGCCATGGTTATGGACTATTGGTCGGAAAAGCGGCTGAACCACCATACCGAGGCGACGACCATGCTCTACGGCGCGCGCGAATGCGCCCGGATCGCGCTGGGCGAGGGGCTGGAGGCGCGGTTCGCGCGCCATGCGGCGGCGGGTCGGGCGGTGGTGGCGGGCGCACGGGCGCTGGGGCTGGAGGTGTTCGGCGATGACCGTTTCCGCATGACCAACGTCACCGGCATCCTGATCCCGCAAGGCGTGGACGGCGAGCGGGTCCGCGCCCGGATGCGCCAGGATTTCGAGATCGAGATCGGCACCGCCTTCGGCCCGCTCCAGGGTCGGATGTGGCGGATCGGCGCGATGGGGTACAACGCCATGAAGCATAAGGTGCTGCTGACCCTCGCCGCGCTGGAGGCGGTGTTGCGCGCCGAGGGGCTGGCGCTGCCCGCCGGGGCCGGGGTCGATGCCGCGCTCGAAAGCTATGCCGCATGAGTGCCACGCGTGACCTGATCGGATACGGTGCGACACCGCCCGATCCCCGCTGGCCGGGCGGGGCGCGCGTCGCGGTGCAGTTCGTCGTCAATGTCGAGGAGGGCGCGGAGAACAGCGTCCTGAACGGCGATGCCGGGTCGGAGGCGTTCCTGTCGGAGATGGTCGGCGCGGCCAGCCACCCGGCGCGCGCCATGGCGATGGAGAGCCTGTACGAATATGGCGCGCGCGCCGGTTTCTGGCGGCTGCACCGCCTGTTCGCCGAGCGGCAGGTGCCCGTCACGGCCTTTGCGGTCGCCACCGCCATGGCCGCCAATCCGGCGACGGTCGATGCGATGCTGTCCGCCGATTGGGAGATTGCCAGCCACGGGTTGCGCTGGATCGACTATCAATATGTCCCGCCCGAGGTGGAGCGCGCGCATATCGCCGAGGCGATTGCGCTGCACACCCGGCTGACCGGCACACGGCCGCTCGGCTGGTATCAGGGGCGCACCTCGCCCGCGACCGCCGCCCTGGTCGCCGCCGAGGGCGGGTTCGTCTATGACGCCGACAGCTATGCCGACGACTTGCCCTATTGGGATCGTCGCCATGCCGAGGCCAATGGCGGGCGGGCGCAGTTGATCGTGCCCTATACGCTCGACGCCAATGACATGAAGTTCGTCGCCTATAACGGCTTTGCCGATGGCGAGCCCTTTTTCCGCTACCTGCGCGATACCTTCGAGCAGTTGCGCGCCGAGGGCGGGCGGATGATGTCGGTGGGCTTGCACGGGCGCGTCGCGGGGCGACCGGCCCGCGCGGCGGCGCTGGCCCGCTTCGTCGACCATGTGATCGCCAGCGGCGACGCCTGGATCGCGCGCCGCATCGACATCGCCCGACACTGGCAACAGGTGCACCCCGCATGACAATCGACGACCCGCAAGTGGTGGCCGAGGTGACGGCCGCCTTCCTGGCCTATGAGGCCGCGCTGATGGCCGATGACGTGCCCGGGATGGACCGGCTGTTCCACGATCACCCCAGCACCATCCGCTATGGCGTGGGCGAGGTGCTGTACGGCGCGGAGGCCATTCGCGAATTCCGCAAGGGGCGCGGCGGATCGCCGCAGCGTCGGTTGGGCCAGGTCGCGATCCACAGCTTCGGCCGCGACCATGCCACCGCCAATGCCGAGTTCTTCCGCGAAGGCGACCCAAGGCGCGGGCGGCAGAGCCAGACATGGGTCCGCTTCGCCGATGGGTGGAAGGTGGTGGCCGCGCATGTCTCCATTGAGGGGAACGGGTCATGACCGATTTCAACACCCTGTCGGACGCGGCCTTCGTCGCCCGCTATGCCAGCGTGGTCGAGCATTCGCCCTGGGTGGTGGAGAGAGCGGCCGCACGGCGTCCCTTTCCCGACCTGGCGGAAGCCATCATGGCGGTGCTGGACGACGCCACGCCCGAGGAGCGCCTGTCGGTGATCCGCGCCCATCCCGAGCTGGCCGGGCGCGCCGCCATCGCGGGCACGCTGACCGCCGAATCGCAGAGCGAACAGGCCTCGGCTGGGCTGGACCGCATGACTCCCGAGGAATTCGAGCGGTTTCATGCGCTCAACGCCGCCTATCGCGAGCGGTTCGGCTTTCCTTTCGTCATCTGCGTCCGGCTGACCGACCGGGCGGGCATCCTTCGCGCGATAGCCGAGCGGCTGGAGCATGACCGCGAGACGGAGATCGCCACCGCCCTGGCCGAGATCGGCCATATCGTCCGCCTGCGACTGGAGACCCTGTCATGACCCATCCCATCGGCTTGGCCGCTTTGGCGCAGCAGGTCGCGACCGATCTCGAACGCCTGGCGCATGGCGGCCCCGCCTGGACTCGGCCGCAGAGCGATGCGGAAGGCCATGTCCATGACGTCATCATCGTCGGCGGCGGGCAGAGCGGGCTGGGCGCGGCCTTCGGCCTGATGCGCGAGCGGGTGTCCGACATCCTGGTGCTGGACGAGAATCCGGCGGGTTATGAGGGGCCGTGGGACACCTATGCGCGGATGATGACGCTGCGCACGCCCAAGCATCTGACCGCCATCGACATGGGCATCCCCTCGCTGACCTTCCGCGCCTTTTGGGAGGCGCAGCATGGGCCGGAGGGGTGGGAGGCGCTGGACAAGATCCCGCGGCGCGACTGGATGGCCTATCTGCGCTGGTATCGCGCGGTGCTGAACCTGCCGGTGCGCAACGAGGCGCGGGTGACGTTGATCGAGCCGCTCGGCGGGCGGTTCAGGGTCCATCTGGCGGACGATGCGCCGCTGCTCGCGCGCAAGGTGGTGCTGGCGACCGGCATCCAGGGCGGCGGCCATTGGCATGTCCCCCCGATGGTGCGCGACCGCTTGGCCCCGACGCTTTATGCCCATACCTCCGCCGCGATCGACTATGCCGCACTGGCGGGGAAGCGGATCGCGCTGCTGGGCGCAGGCGCTTCGGCGTTCGACAATGCCCATGCCGCGCTGTCCGCCGGTGTGGCGGAGGCGCATGTCTTCGTCCGCCGCCCCGCCTTGCCGCGCGTCAACCCGATCCGGCATATGGAGCGCAGCGGCATCGTAGGCCGCTTCGCCGCGCTGGACGATGACGCCAAATATCGGATGATGGTCTCCTTTTTCGACCGCAGCCAGCCGCCGACCAACGACACCTTCGACCGTGCCTCGGCGCTGCCTGGCTTTCACCTGCATCTCGGCACACCCTGGCTCGACGTAGCCGACGCCGGCGAGGGAGTGGCGGTGACGACCCCGCGCGGTGTCGAGACCTTCGATTTCCTCGTCCTGTCGACCGGCCTCGTCACCGATCCGGCCTTGCGGCCCGAACTGGCGCTGGTCGCGGACGGCATTGCGCGCTGGTCCGACCGCTATCGACCGGCGGACCCGGCGAGCGCCCATCCGCTGATCGACGCGCACCCCTATCTCGGTCCGCATTTCCAGTTCCTGCCGCGCGACCCCGACCATGCGACGGCGCTGCACGGGCTGTTCGCGTTCAACTATTCCGGGCTTGTCAGCCTGGGCCTGTCCGCCTCGGCCTTGTCGGGGCTTCGTCACGCGCTGCCCCGGCTGGTCGCGGGAGTGGCCGATCAGTTGTTCGTCGATGATCGCGACGCGATGATGGCGGCCTATCTGGACTATGACGAGCCCGAATTCCTCGGTTCCTGGCCACGCATGGCGGCGTCGGCATGAGCGCGACCCTGTCCACCCATGTCCTCGACACGGTGCGCGGCGGCCCGGCGACGGGGGTCGTCGTCACCCTGCTCGACGGGGAGGGCGCGCGACTGTTCGAGGGGCGGACCAATGCGGATGGGCGCTGCCCGGAACTGGCAACGCTGCGTCTGTCGCCGGGGCGTTATGTGTTGCGCTTCGCGGTGGCGGATTATTTCCGTGGCATCGGAGTCGCGCTGGCCGATCCGCCCTTCCTGGACCGGGTGACGATCGACTTCGGGATCGCCGGGGCGGGGGGGCATTATCATGTGCCGCTGCTCGTCTCGCCCTATAGCTATTCCACCTATCGGGGCAGCTAAGCGCCATGTTTAGTACCGGAGTGACGCGATGATCCGCCGACTGCTCGCGACCATCGAACCCTATGTGCTGATGCTGTTGGCGACGGTGCTGATCGCGACGCTGCTGCCGCCGCGCGGGGTGGGCGTTCCCTTCTTCGATATCGTCGCCGATACCGCGATCGTCGCCTTGTTCTTCGTCCACGGCGCGAAGCTGTCGCGCAGCGCGCTGCTGGCGGGGGCGCGGCACTTGCGGTTGCATGCGGCGATCCTGGCGACCAGCTTCGTGATCTTCCCGCTGCTCGGCCTGGTCATTGGCGGGCTGGCCGCGCCGAACCTGGCGACCGGCCTGTTGTTCCTGACGCTGCTGCCCTCGACGGTGCAGTCCTCGATCGCCTTCACCGCCATCGCGCGCGGCAATGTCGCGGCGGCGGTGTGCAGCGCATCGCTGTCCAACCTGCTGGGCATCGCGGTCACGCCCGCGCTCGCCGCTTTGCTGCTGCCTGGCACGGGCGGGGTCGCGCTGTCGTTCGATTCGGTGCGCACCATCGTGCTGCAATTGCTGGTGCCGTTCGCGGCGGGGCATATGCTGCGCCCGTGGATCGGCGAGTGGATCGCGGCGCGCAAGCGGCTGGTCACCACGCTGGATCGCGGGTCGATCCTGCTGGTCGTCTATACCGCGTTCGGCGCGGCGGTGAGCGAGGGGCTGTGGTCGCGGGTCGGAGCGGCGGAGCTGGCCGAGCTGGTCGGGTGGTGCGCCCTGCTGCTGGCAGCCGTGCTAGTGCTGACCGGGGTGATGGCGCGCGCGATGAAGCTGGCCCCGGCGGACGCGGTCGTGATGCGCTTCTGCGGATCGAAGAAGAGCCTGGCGACCGGCGTACCGATGGCGGGCGTGCTGTTCCCGTCCGCGCAGGTCGGCATCGTCCTGCTGCCGGTCATGGTCTTTCACCAGTTGCAACTGATCGCCTGCGCCTTCCTGGCGCGGCGGCTGGCCGACGCGGCGGAGGCGGAGCCCGTCATTCGTCCAGCCGCGCAAACTCCTCCTTCAGAATGTCGACAAAGCTGCTGAGATAGATGGGCAGTACCCGCCCGCGTTGCAGCAGCATCGACACGCTGGCCGGGCGGACGATCCCCTCGGCCAGCGGCACCCAGCACAGCTCGCCCGCGGCCAGCTCGCGCTCCAGCCCGATGCGCGACAGGAAGGCGATGCCGACGCGCGCGCGGACCAGATTCTTCAGCGTGTCGATCCGCTCGACCGTGGCGACGCGCTTCAGCGGCACGTCGCTGGCGTCGAACAGATCGTGGAGGACGCTCTGCTTCAGCCAGTCGTCGTTCGGCGTCACCACCGGATGCGGGATACAGTCGGCGAGCGTCACCCGGTCCAGTGCGGCGAGCGGGTGGCCCGGCGGCACGATGACGCCGATCGGTGTCTGGACATGCGCGACGGTCGCGGTGCGCGGGGTGCCGGTCAGGTCGAACGCGCAGATGACGTCCGCCTCCTTGGCCAGCAATTCCGCCTTCACCCGGTGATTGTCCCCGGCCAGCAGCGAGAATTCGATCAGGGGAAAGCGTTCCTGGTGGCGGGCGATGGCGCGCGGGACGAGCTGGTCGGCCAGGCTTTCGGCGGCGGCGATGCGGATCAGCCCGCGCTCCCCGCCGCGCAGCCGCAGCATTTCGTGGTGCAGCGCGACGCTCTCGCGCTTCCAGCGCCGGATATAGCCGAGCAGCGCCTCGCCCGCCGCCGTCGGGCGTATGCCGCGCGGCATACGGACGAACAGCTGCACCTGAAGCTCGTCCTCCAGCTGTAACAGCTGGCGATTGACCGCCGACGAGGCGATGTTGAGCGATTCCGCCGCCTTGCGGATCGATCCCTGGCGGATCGCCTGATCGAAATAGATCAATCCCGTCTTGATCAGGACCATCGTCGCTTTCGCCCCGTCACCGAACTCGTCTTGCGGCTGTCGGGTCGGTCATCCGCAAAGGGGGGAATATTGGCAAGCATATTGTTGCCCCGATCCTCGCCCGGGCCGGGGGGGCAGAAACATCGGTACCGAATTGGGCCCGTCGTCCGAAAGCAACGCAACAAGCACGTGTCGGCGGCCGTCTTTCGACAGCCGCCTCACATTTTCCACCAATGTTGGAAAGTGGTGCCCAGAAGAGGACTCGAACCTCCACGACCTTGCGATCGCCAGCACCTGAAGCTGGTGCGTCTACCAATTCCGCCATCTGGGCACGGGGTAGGCCCGCGCCTTTAGGGGAGGGTTCGAATCCTTGTCAACGGCTTTTTTGCGGGGCAAAGGGGCGTTGCACGAAAAATCTGGCGAATAAGGACGGGCATGACGAACAAGCTGGTGACGCTGATCGGCGGCGGGGGCTTTCTGGGCCGCTATGTCGCACGCGAGTTGATGCGTGACGGAACGCGGGTGCGGATCGCGCAGCGCGATCCGCGTCAGGCCTATTTCCTGCGCACCCAGGGCGGCCTGGGCCAGACCCAGTTCGTCGCGGTCGATATCGCCCGTCCGGACACGGTGGCGCGCGCGGTCGAGGGGGCGGATGCGGTCGTCAATCTGGTCGGCGTGATGGGCGGCAATATGCAGCGTATCCATGTCGATGGCGCGCGCGCCGTCGCCGAAGCCGCCCGCCATGCCGGTGTCGGCGCGCTGGTCCATGTCTCGGCGATCGGCGCGGACGAGAATGGCGCGGCGGCCTATGCCCGCTCCAAGGGGCAGGGCGAGGCGGCGGTGCGTCAGGCTTTCCCGGACGCGACCATCCTTCGCCCCTCGATCGTGTTCGGCCGCGAGGATCAGTTCGTGAACCGGTTCGCCGGCATGGTGTCGGCCCCGATCGTCCCGATCCTGCGCGCGGGTGTGAAGTTCCAGCCGGTCTTCGCCGGGGACGTGGGCGAGGCGGTGGCGGCCGCGTTGCGCGATCCCGAAGCACATGGCGGCCGCACCTATGAGCTGGGCGGGCCGGACGTGATTTCGATGGGCGAACTGGTCCGCTGGATCGCCAAGACGCTGGGTCGCAAGCCGAATTTCGTCGAGCTGCCGGACTTTGCCGGTGCGCTGCTGGCCCGCCTGCCGGGCTCGCCGATCAGCCGGGACCAGTGGCTGATGCTGCAACAGGACAATGTCGTCGCCGCCGGTGCGCCGGGTCTGGCCGAACTGGGCGTGACGCCCGCACCGCTGGCGACGGTCGCGCCCGACTATCTGGTGCGGTTCCGCAAGGCGGGGCGTTTCGGACGACGGACGGAGACCCTGGCGGCCTGAACCGTCCCGGTCTCGCCGTCTTTGCCGTTTCGCTCATCGCCCCGTCGCCCTATGGCGGCGGGGCTTATTTTTTGGGGACTCGCGTGAACGATCTGATAGCCGCCATCATCCTCGGCATTGTCGAGGGGGTCACCGAATTCCTGCCGGTATCGTCCACCGGCCACCTTATCCTGGCGGGCGCGCTGCTCGGCTATGACGACGCACGGTGGCAGATGTTCAACATCGTCATCCAACTGGGCGCGATCCTGGCGGTTGTCGTCCTCTACTGGCGGACCTTCTGGACGGTGCTGGTCGGGTTGGCCAAGCGCGATCCCGGCTCGATCCGCTTCGTGCGCAACTTGCTGATCGCCTTCATCCCCGCCGCCGTGATCGGGGTGCTGGCGAAGAAGCATATCGAGGCGCTGCTGCTCCAGCCCAAGGTCGTGGCGGTCGCGCTGATCGTTGGCGGCGTCGCGATCCTGGTCATCGAGCGGCTGGTGAAGCCGGGCAATACGCGCGGCATCGCGGCGGTTCCGGCCCGGACGGCGCTGGGCGTCGGCTTCCTTCAGTGTCTGGCGATGATTCCGGGGGTCAGCCGTTCGGGTGCGACGATCCTGGGCGCGCTGACCCTGGGCGTCGAGCGGCGCACAGCGGCGGAATTCAGCTTCTTCCTCGCCATCCCCACCATGCTGGGCGCCAGCGTCGTGGAGACGGCGGGGCATATGGATGCGATGCGCGCGGGGAACAGCGTCGGGCCGTTGGAGATAGCGATCGGCTTCGTCGTGGCGTTCGTCGTCGCGTTGCTGGTGGTGCGCTGGTTCGTTGGAATCGTGGGAAAACATGGTTTCGGCGCCTTTGCCTGGTACCGAATCGTCGCGGGCGGCATCGCCCTGGCCCTATTGAGCATGCATTGATACCGAACCGGACCTTATTTATTGCGGGTTGGTCGCAATAAGCGACTTCCGCCCGGTTCGGGGCATATAAATAGGACATATGCTATGTCCTATATGTCGATTTCGAGGTGACATGAGGTCGTTCGCGCAATATCCGGCTCTTCGGAGGCGCATATGGCGAACGATTCTATGCTGAAGTTTGTAGGCCGTGATCAGGCTTATCCTGCCAAGCGGGCCGCGACGGTTCGTGCGGAGGATTTCCGCGAGATCGCCGAACGTTATGCGCCACCGGCGGCGGAGGATCAGGCCGGGCGCTGCTCGCAATGTGGCGTGCCCTATTGCTCGGTCCATTGCCCGCTGCACAACCATATCCCCGATTGGCTGCGCCTGACCGCCGAGGGGCGGCTGCGCGAAGCCTATGAGCTGTCCAACAGCACCTCGACCATGCCCGAGATTTGCGGCCGCATCTGCCCGCAGGACCGGCTGTGCGAGGGCAATTGCGTCATCGAGTTTTCGGGCCACGGTGCGGTCACGATCGGTTCGGTCGAGAAGTTCATCACCGACACCGCATGGGAGGAAGGCTGGGTCGAGCCGCTGGTGCCGGGGCCGGAGCGAGGCCAGTCGGTCGCGGTGATCGGCGCGGGGCCCGCGGGCCTGACGGCGGCGGAATATCTGCGCGTGTCGGGTTACGAGGTCCATGTCTATGACCGGCACGACCGCGCCGGGGGGTTGCTGACCTATGGCATCCCCGGCTTCAAGCTGGAGAAGCCGGTCGTCATGCGCCGGGTCGAGCGGCTGAAGGCGGGCGGCATCGTCTTCCACGAGGGCTTTTCAGTTGGCGAGGATGCGACGCTGGAGGAATTGCGCCGCCGCCATGACGCGGTGCTGATCGCGACCGGTGTGTACAAGGCGCGCAATGTCGACGTGGACGGATCGGGCGCGAACGGCGTGATCGCCGCGCTCGACTATCTGACCGCGTCCAACCGCAAGAGCTTCGGCGACACGGTCGAGGCGTTCGAGAACGGCTCGCTCAATGCCGAGGGCAAGAATGTCGTCGTCATCGGCGGCGGCGACACCGCGATGGACTGCGTCCGCACCGCGATCCGCCAGGGCGCCAAGTCGGTGAAGTGCCTCTATCGCCGCGACCGCGCCAACATGCCCGGCTCGCAGCGCGAGGTCGCCAATGCGGAAGAGGAAGGCGCCGAGTTCGTCTGGCTCTCCGCGCCGCTGGGCTTCGAGGGTGGCGAGACGGTGACGGGCGTGCGCGCCGCCAAGATGCGCCTGGGGGCGCCGGACGCGTCGGGCCGCCGCGCGCCGGAGGCCGAGCCGGGTGCCGACCATCTGCTGGAGGCGGACATGGTCATCAAGGCGCTGGGCTTCGATGCCGAGGACCTGCCGAGCCTGTTCGGCACCGCCGAACTGGGCGTCAGCCGCTGGGGCACGGTGCTGGTCGACGGCCGCACGCTGATGACCAGCCTGGACGGCGTGTTCGCCGCCGGGGACATCGTGCGCGGTGCATCGCTGGTGGTCTGGGCGATCCGCGACGGTCGCGACGTGGCCCAGGCGATGCACAAGTGGCTGAAGGCGCGGGCGAAGACCGGCGCCCGCGAAAGGCAGGCGGCGTGATGCGCGGTCTTGCTTCCCTGGCTGCGCTGGCCGCGACCCTCGCTCCCGGCGTGGCCTTGGCCCAGACGGCCGCGCCCACGACAGTGGTCGCCGAGCCGGATGCCGCGCGACTAGCCCTGGCGCGGCAGGTGATCGACCAGATCATGCCGCCCGCCACCCGCGAGGCGATGGTCCAGTCGATGCTGACGCCGCTCCAGGCCAATATCCGGCAGGGGCTGGAACAGTCGCCCGGCTTCCAGCGCACGATTCAGCAGAATCCGAAGGCTAGGGCGATCTTCGATCAGTTTCTCGCCAAGCAACAGGCCCGGAGCCAGGGGCGGCTACGCGAAAATCTGCCGGGCATGGTCGATGCGATGACCCGCGCCTATGCCCGCCGCTTCGATGTCGGTCAGTTGGAGGAGCTGAAGCGCTTCTTCGCCACCCCGACCGGGCAGGCATACACCCAGGCTTCGATTTCCATTATGGCCGACCCCGACATCGCCGCGTGGCAGCGCAAGCTGATGAGCCAGGCGATGAGCAGCATGCAGGACGATATTGCCACGATGGCCAAGGACATCGAAGCGACCCAGCAGGACAAGAAGTGATGACCGACCAGCGCCAATATCTCGCCGAGCACGGCATGTACCGCCCCGAGTTCGAGGGCGATGCGTGCGGCGTCGGCATGGTCGCGGCCACCGATGGCCAGCCCTCGCGCCGGGTCGTCCAGT
>Ga0308171_1000887_pt1 | contig 49394 bp, 54 predicted proteins | sample PhyGR1_FD_202135 | JGI IMG/M metagenome (GOLD analysis project Ga0308171, IMG submission 202135) | Phyllosphere microbial communities from UC Gill Tract Community Farm, Albany, California, United States - DLSLSG.R1 | ecosystem: Host-associated > Plants > Phyllosphere > Unclassified | place: USA... | reverse complement strand
CAACTTTTCGTATTTCTCAGCTATCAATTCCGGGTCTGTAGAATATTCCAAAATCTCATCATCGGCGTGAATTGAGGTTGAAACAATCGGATGACCCAGTTTTTCAACAATCATTTGCGGAACGATATGGTCAGGAACTCGGATTCCTACGGTTTTGTGACCTTTATAAGATGTCGGCAAATTTCTGTTAGCTTCCAAAATGAATGTGAAAGCCCCAGGCAAATGGGCTTTTAAGAATCGAAAAGTTGCGGTTTCAATTGGTTTGGTAAACTCAGAAAGATGGCTTAGGTCATTACAAATGATAGAGAACTTGTGCTTATCCAGTTTGATTCCTTTGATCTGGGCAAGTCTTTCCATCGCTTTGTGATTGTAGATATCACAACCGATTGTGTAGATCGTATCAGAAGGGTAGATGATGACGCCACCGTTCTGTAAAACCTTAATAGCTTCGTTGATAAGGTTTTCCTGTGGGTTTTCCGGATATATTTTTAGGATTTTAGCCATGATCAAAGATATAAATTATTTAAAAAATACTTGTTAACTCATTCATAATCAAAAACTGTGAAAAAGTAGGGAACATAAAAAAGAGAACCACATTTGTGATTCTCTTCGTTGGTTGCGAGGACACGACTCGAACGTGCGACCTCCGGGTTATGAGCCCGACGAGCTACCTACTGCTCTACCTCGCGATATTGTAGTGCAAATATACAGCTTTTTTGATACAAGTCAAGTGAATTGGGGTTTTTATTTTTTCGTGAACTGTAATTAAAAAATAATTAGACAAATTTTGTATAGAACAATAAATTTAGGAAAGTTGCTAATGAGATTTAGTTGACCGAAATCAAACTTTGTCTACCAAAAAATACAAAAGATAGACGGATTTGTCAATACAGTAAAATAAAAAAAAGAGAACCACATTGTGATTCTCTTGATTTGGTTGCGAGGACACGACTCGAACGTGCGACCTCCGGGTTATGAGCCCGACGAGCTACCTACTGCTCTACCTCGCGATATTGTGGTGCAAAGATACATATTTTTCGATACAAGTCAAGTTTATAAGCATATTTTATAATTAATAATTATTTAGTATTGACTTCCAGAGAGTTACGGTTTTTAACTTCTTTTAACTATAAAAATAGTTGTACGAGCGGAAATTAATTCTAAATTTGTATTACTAAGTTTTTAGTGATATAAGATTGATTGTTTTCAAAAGTAAAGATTATGAATAAGTTAACCAAAGCAGAAGAGCAAGTGATGCAATATCTTTGGCAGATAGAGAAAGGATTCTTGAAAGACGTTTTAGAATTATTTCCTGAGCCAAAACCGCATACGAATACGATTTCCACAATCCTTAAGATTCTAATGGAAAAAGGCTTTGTGAGTCATAAGACCTTTGGTAGACAACATGAATATTTCCCCCTTATAAGTAAAGAGAACTACAGTGGGAGGTCTATCAAAAGTCTGGTGAAAAACTATTTCGAAGGTTCTTATACGAATGCTGTTTCATTTTTGGTAGAAAAAAATGAGATCAGTGTAGAAGATCTGGAACTTTTGTTGGATGAACTTAAAAATAAGGACTAATGGAAGCTTTTATGTTTTATTTGGGCAAGATGATCCTGTGTTCAGGGGTAATGTTTGCTTACTATTTGTTATTCTTAAAGGATAAAACATTTCACCATTATAATCGTTTTTACCTTTTACTGACGGTCATTATCAGCTTGGTTCTGCCACTGATAAAGGTTTCGTATTTCACCATAGAGACCAACCAGAACTTTTATTTGTTGCTAAGTCAACTCAATCAAAATCAATTACAAAAATCAACCAATGATCTCACTATTTATCAAATTCTTTATGCAATTATTGGAGTGGTTTCAATCATTCTTTTAGTTATATTAATATTAGGAATTGCGAAGATCCAATCTATCAAAAATAAGTTTCCGAACGAGACGATAGAAGGGATCAAATTTTATCAGACTAATTTAAACAACGCACCATTTTCTTTCTTCAGAAACTTGTTCTGGAAGCAGTCCATTCAATTGGATTCGCCTGTAGGGCAGCAGATATTGAAGCACGAGATGGTTCATATCCAACAAAAACACAGCTGGGACAAACTCCTGATGCAGACCGTAAAATCGGTATTCTGGTTCAATCCCGTGTTTTATTTTATCAACAAAGAAATCAATCTTATTCACGAATACTTGGCGGACAACAAGGCAGTGAAAAAAGCTGACACGAGAGCATTTGCGCAGATGCTTTTGGAGAGTCATTTCTCTGGGTCGGTCATTCCTGTCACGAGTCCTTTTTTATCATCTAACCTCAAAAAAAGACTTAAAATGCTTACAAAAAACCAAACCAAGTACAGCTACGCACGCAAACTTTTTGCGCTACCAATTTTATTCTTTATGGTTTTTGCCTATATGGTGAATGCTAAGAATAAAGAGATCACTGAAACTAACAAAGCAATTGAAATTGCTGTAAACGAACTGAAAAATGACACGATAAAACCTCAAACTTCCGAGCTTGACAGTTTATCAGCGGAACACCAGACACAAACGAGAGTTTATTCTGAAGCTTTGCAGGAAGATCATCTGAAAATGTCAGTCATTAGTAAAAAAATGGCTGAGAAGGGCAAAGAGTTGTCAGCGCTTAAAAAAGCTAAAAAAGACGAGACGCCAGAATACAAAGCTTTGGAGAAAGATTTGGAAACGCTTGCTGGTCAAATGGAAAATATTGTGACATCTGACAATTACAAAAACAATATTAAAGGATTGGAGAACAATGCGGAAGCGGTAGCAAAAATTTATGATTCTCCGGAATTTAAAAAAAGAATCGCCGATGTAGAAAAGAAAGCGAAAGAAACGGAAGCCTATTACAATTCTCCGAAATTCAAGAAAAAAATTGCCGATGTAGAAAAGAAAGCCAAAGAAACCGAAGCGTATTACAATTCTTCGGAATTCAAGAAAAAAATAGCCGATGTAGAAAAGAAAGCCAAAGAAACAGAAGCGTTTTATAATTCTCCAGAATTCAAAAAAAGAATTGCCGATGCTGAGAAATTAGCTCAAATAGCTTCTGATAAAATAGGAAGTATTTACAGTGAAGCGGAGTTTCAGAAGATGATCACAGACCAATTTGGAAAAGATGCTTTTACAGATGGCACCGTGAGATATTTGAAAGATGATTATAGCTTTCCAAAAGACAGCTTTAACCAAAATTTCAACTTCAGTTGGTCCGACAATAGTTTTGATTCAGCTAAATCGAATTTATCTCCGAAAGAACTGAAAAAGCTTGAGAAAAAAAGAAAAGAGCTGCAAAAGAAACAAAATGAATTATTAGAAGAGCAAAAGAAACTTCAGAAGAAACAACAGGAATTGAACAAGGAAGCGCGTCAAAGTAATCCTTGGGCAGTAGATTTTAATCAAAATCCCAATCAACTGAAAGTGTCTGCCCCCAAAAAAAATCTGATGTTTATAAATCCGCCGCAGCGAATTGTAAGAAGTAATCCGAATTCTGATAAGACAGCAGTTTTCATTAATGGAAAATTGGCTAGTTGGACAGAGTTTGATAAATTAGATCAACAGGGTATTGCGTCAGTCAATGTCGTTAAATTCAACGGAGTTAATAAAGTGGAAGTTATCACAAAATAAAATCAGTTTAACACTTTAGCCGGTCCGCCGGCTTTTTTATGACATTACATTATGAGAAAAATATTTTTACTTTTTATTCTTTTCGGAGTTCTATCAATGGCTCAAAACAAACGTTTTATTTATGAATACAAACTGATACCGGATTCTACGGATGTTTCTGATGTCAAAACCGAAATGATGTATCTGGACACGTCAAAAGATGGCTCCAAGTACTACAGTTACACGGTTTTTAATTCCGATTCGTTGATGAAGGCTGATCTGGAAAAACAATTGGCAGCTACAGGTTCTATTAATGTGAGGTCTGATATGCAAAAAGGTAATGTCCGTTATAAAGTGACCAAAACTTATCCGGATTACAAAACTTACATTCACAGAAGGTTGTCCATGGACGCCTACAAAGTTTCCGAGGACAGAAAGATCAACTGGAAGATCTCATCCGAAAAGGAAAAAATTGGAGAATGGAACACTCAGAAAGCTGAAGCTCATTTCGCTGGGAGGCATTGGACCGCTTGGTTTTCTACAGAAATCCCGATTCAGGATGGGCCATACAAATTCCAAGGTTTGCCTGGATTGATCGTCAAGATCGAAGACAAAACTGGTTCCCACAGAATGGAACTGAGAGGAATCAGGAACATCACTGGCGATCTGGATATCAATGTTTTTGAGGCAAAGGAAGTTGCGATCAATTCAAAACAATTCCAGAAAGTATTGAAAGAATATGAAAATGATCCCACGAAAGGCATCAAGCAAATGCAAATGGGTGGCGCAAATATCATAATGACAGGAAAAGATGGCGACAGTGCTAGATTTGCAAAAGAGCAGGAGGACCGTTTGAAAGCCCAGATCAAAAAAGATAATAACAGAATTGAGCTGGATATTGTCAGATGATATGGTCGAATTAAAAAAGTGAAACCACGCTTATTATAAATTTCCTTTTTACACAATAAAAAAAACGCCACTGGAAAGTGGCGTTTTGTATGATATTAAATAGATGATTTTTTCTTAAGCTCATCACGGATCTCAGCTAGCAAAACATCTGTAGATGATGGCCCAGCTGGAGCTGCTTCCGGTTTCTTGTTCACTTTATTCGCCACTTTGATCAGCCAGAACAGAACGAATGCGATCACCAAGAAACTGATAATTGAAGATAGGAAATTACCATAAGTCACGCCGCTCCAAGATAGTTCTTTGATGTTTTCTGCACCGGCCGCTTTCAATGCTGGTGTCAGTAATAAAGGCGTGATCACATCATCAACCAATGATTTTACAATGGCACCAAATGCACCACCAATGATCACACCGACTGCAAGGTCTACTACATTCCCTTTGAAGGCAAACTCTTTAAATTCTTTTACAAATCCCATAGTTGTATTTTTTTATAGTTAGTTATTAACAAAAATATAATTTTTTTATTTAAAACAGTTTATTTTTTGATATTCTGTAATGCTTTAAATATTTAAATTTGATGATAATTAAGATTCCTGCTATGAAAATCCTAACCGCACAACAGATCAAAGACTGCGATTCTGCAACCATCGAAAAAGGTATTTCTTCTGTCAATTTGATGGAGAAAGCAGCGAGAGCTTGTGTAGAATGGATTGAAATCAACTTTAGGACAACGCACAAATTTCTGATTTTCTGTGGCAACGGAAACAATGGTGGCGACGGATTGGCAATGGCAAGACTGCTCTACGAAAAGGGATTGGATATAGAGGTTTTCATTGATAAAAACAATAAAGGGTTTTCTTCCGATGCCAATGTCAATCTCAAAAGAATCAAGCATATCAACGGAATCGATATCAAGAGTTTTTCTGATTTTTCGATGACTAATAAAGACAAAACTGTTATCATTGACGCACTTTTCGGTTACGGATTGAATCGCAAATTGTCAGGTGAAATGAAAAATATTGTCGAGAAACTGAACCTAACAAAGATCCCGAAAATCTCTATCGATATGCCGAGTGGATTGTTTGCGGATAAAATCGTTGAGAAAGATTCAACAGTGTTCAAAGCTGATTTTACTTTGACCTTCCAATTCTACAAAAGAAGTTTCCTACATCCGGAAACCGGAACGTTCTGTGGTAAGATAGAAGTTCTGGATATTGGTCTGGATGAAGATTTTATTGATGAAATTGAAACCGATTATTTCGTTATCGAGGAAGATTTGATCAAAACTATTTACAAACCTCGGGAAGAGTTCAGCAACAAAGGAACTTTCGGGAAGAGTATTTTGGTGGGCGGGAGTTATGGCAAGATAGGAGCTGTTCTGATGTCAACATTGTCAGCGTTGAAGACCGGAAGCGGCTTAACTTTCACAATCGCTCCCGAATGTGGAAATATGATCATACAATCACAAGTGCCAGAAGCTATGTTCATGGGTTCTGGCGAAAGATACATTGATGAAATTGGGATCCAGGAAAAAGCAGTCTACGGCATTGGACCTGGTTTTGGAAAAGAAGAAAAGACCCAGAAAGCCTTGTTTGATTTCCTTAAAGCGTATAAAGATCCAGTAGTTTTAGACGCCGATGCACTCAATATTCTGGCCGAGAATGATAACATTAAATCAATTCCAAAAAACTCGGTCATCACACCACATCCTTTGGAATTTGAAAGGTTGTTTGGCAAGACTGAGAATTCTTTTGAAAGGTTAGAATTAGCAAAAGAAAAAGCAGCAGAATTACAAATTTTCATAGTGCTGAAAGACCATCATACAGCAGTCATTACAGCCGACAAAAGGGTCTTCTACAACGTCACTGGAAATTCCGGAATGGCAAAGGGCGGAAGCGGCGATGTGCTGACAGGGATTTTAACGTCACTCATGTCTCAAAAATACGAGATCGAAAAAGCCTGTATCTTCGGTGTTTGGCTTCACGGAAAAGCAGGCGATCTGGCGGCTGAGGAATTCTCAAAAGAATCGATGTTACCGACGGATCTGGTCCAGAAAATAGGAGCGGTCTTCAAATCCCTTTTGGACTAACGCGTCCATGTTGACCGCCCGAACAAAGATGTGTTGACCACCCGAACAAAGACTAGTTGACTGCCCGAGCAAAGGTTTGTTGACCACCCGGTCAAAGGTATGTTGACTGCCCGGACAAGAAGGCATATCTGCGTAAGATATCGAAAAGCTGACGCCTTACTTCATTTTTGACTTCAGCATATACAAAACACCAACTTCTGTTTCGGATAGATTCTCGTTTTTCTTCAAAAGTCTTTTGATCTCTTTCTGGAAATAATGAACGGTGTGGCCATTTTTATAATGTTCAAAAATCCTCGGGTCGATGTAGGAGTCTCTTGCGACGGAAGGCGTATTTCCTAATTTTTCCGATACGCCGACAATGGCATTTCTGATTCTTTTTTTAAGTTCTTTCTGCTGTTTTGCTTCACAGATTCCCAGTTCGTCCAGGATTCCGGCAGCGATCATCGTTCCTGCCCAGGTCCGGAAATCTTTTGCTGAAAATTCTACGCCCATTATTTCCCGGATATAGTCGTTCAGATCCTGGCTTTCTACTGTGATCAGATTGTTGTCTTTATCATAATACTTGAACAGTCTGTAGCCAGGCAATTCTTCTAGATCGGAGATTACTTTTGTCAATTTGGAATTGATGATATGTTTCTCTTGGAATTTCCCCGATTTCCCTTTGTAAGAAAATATCATTTCGTCTCCTTCGATCGTCAAATGTTTCTTTCGGATGGTCGTCAATCCATAACTTTGGTTTTGTTGTGTGTATTTCGGGCTTCCCGGGCGGAAATAGGCAGAATCTAAGAGCCTTACCATCGTTGCCAAGACCTTTTCACGCGTCATTTTTTTCTTTCTGAGATGTTGTCCAGTCACGCGTCGCATGTGCTCCAGGTTTTCTGCGAAATGGAGTATTCTGTCAAATTTATCAGCGTCTTTCTTTGCCCGGAATTTGGGATTGTAGATATACTGTTTCCTGCCTTTTTGGTCTCTTCCGATGGCGAGGATCTTCGCACTTTTATTGGTGGTGATCTCCACATCCGTCCATGCAGGTGGGATGACGAGTGATTGGATATATTCTATCTTTTCCTTGTCTTTTAGCTTTTCTTGTTTATTGGTGATATAGGAAAAATTCTTGCCAGAAACCTGTCGTGTTAATTTCATGATTTTGATTTGGTGATTCCTTAAACAATTAAAATGCCGATTTTATATTTTACTTCAAGTGGTCGTCAAATAAAGATGATCTCAGGCTTTTATGATTTTATTAACAGAGATAAAGACCGCTTATTAAGGGAAAATTTCTATTTTAGCAAAAATTTTATTGATGCCAAAGACAGTTGACGATTTTAATAAAAGCAGACTCAGATCCAGTAATATTACCGTGGTCATCAGTATTTCACTGGTTTTATTCCTTGTAGGATTATTTGGATTAATATTGATCAATGCTCAGAAATATTCAGATTATATTAAGGAACAATTGGTCGTAGAAGCTTACTTTGATGAGTATCTCGACCCACGAGATTCCGCAAAAACGTTGAAGTTCCAAGAGGAGACTTTTGCAAAGATCAAAGAGCAGAACTACGTGAAGCAAGCAAGATATATCTCCAAACAACAGGCAACTGTGCTGGCGAAGAAACAATTGGGTATCGATGCCGACGCCCTTTTCGAGGAAGATATTTTCCCTGCCTCTGTAGAAGTGACATTGAAGCCAGAGTTTGTAGATCCTGCAAAAATTGACGGCGTGGTGACACAGCTGAAAGCCATTCAAGGCATAAAAGATGTCGCCAATGACAACCAGTTGACCATCGATGTTTACAACAACCTGAACAGGATCCTGACCTGGATCTTGGCATTTTCAATCTTATTCTTGATCGTGGCGATTGTCTTAATTAATAATTCAATTAGACTGAAGATATTCTCTAAGAGGTTCATCATCAAAACGATGCAGTTAGTTGGAGCAAAGCGTAGGTTTATTCTGATGCCGTTCATAAAAGAAGCGCTAATTCTTGGATTGATCGGGTCTTTCATTGGACTGTTGGCTTTGGGCGGACTTTGGTATTACTTTACAAGCCAGATCGGAACGCCTTTCGTACAGGACACAAATCAATATGTTTTCCTTGTGATCATCATTTTGCTGGTAGGTGTTTTCATTACCGTTGCAAGTACTATCTTTGCAACCTGGAGATTCTTACGAAGCAACGTGGATGACCTTTATTATTCTTAAAATGGCTAAAAAAACAAATAAATATTCTGCGGATCAGTATGGTAAAGCCACTGAAACTGTAGAGAAAAAAGCATTCTATTTCGGGAGCAAGAATTTCAAATTGATGTTAATTGGTTTGGGATTGATTTTCCTAGGTTTTATCCTGATGATGGGAGCAGATGCTAATACAACTCCTGATGGTAAGTTTGATCCGAATTATTGGAATGAGGATATCTTCTCTTTCAGAAGGATCAGATTGGCACCACTTCTTGTAATTGCAGGATTTGTGATCCAGATCGTTGCGATATTGAAAAGAAATAAAGATTAAAATTTAAATTAAATACAAATACAAACTTTGTCTTGGTTGTCAACTGAGACAAAGTTTTTTTTAATAAAACTAAGGAACAATGGATTTAGTCAAAGCGATCATCATTGCGATCATAGAAGGTCTTACAGAATATCTTCCCATCTCTTCAACCGCTCACATGGGTTTTGCCGCAAGTCTGATGGGATTGGAGGAAACCGAATTCCTTAAGATGTTTCAGGTTTCTATTCAGTTTGGGGCGATACTTTCAGTGGTTGTGGCTTATGGCAAAAAGTTCTTTGATTTCAGCAATCTTCAGTTTTATTACAAATTAGCGTTTGCTGTGATGCCGGCTTTGATCATTGGCTTCTTCCTCGATGATCTGATTGAATCTGTTTTAGGGAATCAGATCGCTATTTCATCGGTTTTAGTTTTAGGCGGTGTTGTTTTACTGTTCGCAGACAGCTGGTTCAAGAATCCTGTTGTCCACGACGAGAAAGAGATTACCATCAAAAAAGCAGTGACCATCGGTTTTTGGCAATGCTTGGCGATGATGCCGGGAACGAGTAGGAGTGCTGTATCCATCATCGGTGGAATGGCGCAAGGCTTATCCAGAAAAGCAGCAGCTGAGTTTTCATTTTTCCTCGCAGTTCCTACGATGTTGGCAGTGACGCTATATTCCGTTTTCGTAAAAACATGGGGAAAGGAAACGCCAAATCCACAAAAAGGTTACGAGATGATCTTACAATCTCAGGACTATATCTTGATCTTTATCGTTGGGAATATTGTAGCATTTGTTGTAGCTTGGATTGCAATCAAATCTTTCATTAGTTTATTGAACAAGTACGGTTTCAAACCTTGGGGTTGGTACAGGATCGTGGTTGGGATAGCGTTGTTGGTTTATTTTTATTGGTTTAAATAAAATTATTTGGGCAGCTATTTCCGTCTTCCGTTCCCAATCTTTTTGCCTTGGTTTTTCCAGCGTCAAAAAGGATTTGCACTCAAGCCAGACTACATATGATTCTCTGTGATATGAATTTTTAAAGATTCTCAAAACCTCAAACCCTCAAACTCTCAACTCTCCAACTCAAAATGACAGCAGAAGACCTACAATCCGGACACATATTTCTATTGGACAAACCTTTGGATTGGACCTCTTTTCAAGCTGTCAATAAGTTGAAGTATAAACTCAAAAATGAGTTTAAGGAATTACCAAAGAAATTCAAAATTGGTCATGCGGGAACTTTGGATCCACGGGCAACAGGATTACTGATTGTCTGCACAGGGAAATTCACCAAGAGAATCCCGGAAATTCAGGACGCTCCAAAAGAATATTGGACAGAGATCAAAATTGGCGTTCAGACCGAATCTTATGACACCGAAAAACCCGAAATCTTTCAAACAGATTATTCCCACATTACCGAAGAACTGGTTCGTGACGCTTTAGCAAAATTCATTGGAGAGATCGATCAGAGACCACCTGTTTTTTCAGCACTCAAAGTTGACGGGAAAAGAGCTTACGACCTTGCAAGAGCCGGTGCGGAAGTGGAAATGAAATCCCGGAAGACCACGATCCATTATCTAAATGATATAGAGATCAATTTGCCTTACGTTTCTTTTACCGTTGGTTGTAGCAAGGGAACTTACATCAGAAGTTTGGCACACGACATTGGCCATGAACTTGGCGTTGGTGCTTATCTTACGCAGCTTAGACGTACAAAAATCGGAGATTATTCTGTGAACGATGCAACGGCAGATTTCATCAATGATGATTTTATAATTTCTTAATATCATAGAAGCGGATGAATAGAAATTTACTAATTTTAACTTTGTTGTTTTCAGCTATTGTGTTTGGACAATCAACTGAAAATAGAAGTAAAACAATGGGTTTTTACATCAGTCCAAATTTGCAAATTGGATACAATTTAGGTAATTCGATAAAAGAGGATCAAAATCGGGATTCGCCTTATTATCAGCAATATGTTGCGCCTTATCTTCCTAATGATTTTACTTACGGCATTGGTGTGGTTGGTTGGTTACCATATTTTACCATTCTTCGCTCTAGGAGCTGGCCTAAAGTATAGTTATGTAACAGACAATCTTCACTTGTTGAATTGGACGATCCAACCAAAATTCATATTTGGAAGGGAAGAAGGCAAGTTCATTGTCGAGTTTGAGTACGGAAAACAATTCAACCAATCCAACATCAATAATACCCATTATTTCGGAGGGAAAATGGGCTATCAGGATTATTTCTCCAGAAACTTGCTTCAGGAAAGCGGATTGTTTATTTACAGATATAGCTCTGGCGTTTCCAACGCTTATTTTATTGGTTTATCGTTCGGTGCAACTGTATTTAGCAATAGGAAATATACAGTTTACGGTGTACATTAAAGACAATAATTACCAGAAATAAATATTTTATTTATTTTATTTGCATTCATTTGTTTAAATTCGAACGTAATTGATGAATATGATGCATGTGCTGTTCTTTTTCTATAATGGTGTTTAAATATGATAATTTGATTGATTTTGATATTTCCTTGTGTTATTCATAGATTTAATGTATTTTAGCTGTTCGTTTAAAATAAACGTTTAATTAATTATTTTATTTTATGAAAAAAATTCTATTTTCTTTAATTGCGACTTCAGCAATGTTCTATTCGGTAAATGCGCAGACAACAAGTTATTCTTTTGAAACATCAGAAGGTTTCTCAGTAGCTGATATTCTTGGACAAAAATCGAATGTGAACACATTCTTGGATACAGAGGTTTCTGTTGCTGGTGTTGCAGCAGTAAGTTCAGAAAGAGCTTCAAGTGGTGTAAATTCAGTTAAAATCACAAATAGTGATGAAATGCTACAAAGTGGAATTTATATAACTTCTTTGCCTGCATACGCTAAAACAACCTTTTCTTGTGACGTTTTCGTTCCGGAATTCGGTGGTTCTGACAATGTGATAGCCCTTTTTACGACTGACGGAGGCTTGGCGACTGTAAACTTTAATTATCAAGGAAATGTTAGAGTGGCTAATTTTTCAACTTCATTATATGAGACTGTTGCAACCTATACTGCAAATACTTGGTATAATTTGAGAGTTGATATCGATTTTCCTGCAAAGCAAGTGAAATACTATTTGAACAATACTTTGATTCAAACCGCTACAACTACAAGAACTGGAACTACATTAGAAGAGCTTGATTTTATCATCGATAATTTCGGTTCTGATGCTTATTTTGACAACGTACAATTTAGAGATACTTCAACTTTGGCAACTTCAGAAGTTTCTAAAAAAGATATGTTCCGAGTTTATCCAAACCCAACTGTTGATGTTGTAAACTTTGAAGTAGCTGGAAAGATCAATTCTGTAGAGGTTTATGATGCTGCTGGAAAATTAGTAAAAACGGCTAACGACGGCGCCAAATCTATCAATGTATCTGCTTTGAGCAAAGGAAACTATGTTGTAAAAGTGAAAACAGAAGATGCTTCTTACACTAAAAAAGTGATCAAGAAATAATCTATTTCTTTTTAATTCATCTAGAGCTCCACTTCAATAGTGGAGCTTTTTTGTTGTATTAAGTTGTGATAAAGCATATTTTTGCAAAAGATTTAGAAAGTTTGGAAAAAATTAGAATCAATAAATATTTGTCAGAAGTAGGGTTTTGCTCCAGAAGAGCAGCTGATAAACTTTTGGAGGAAGGCAGGATCACAGTCAATGGCATAGTGCCGGAAATGGGAACCAAGGTTTCTGACGATGACGAGATCTTCGTTGATGGAAAGACCATTAGAAAACCGAAAGATGAAGACTTTGTTTACATCGCTTTCAACAAGCCTGTGGGAATCGTTTGTACGACGGATACGAAACGGGAAAAGAACAATATTGTTGATTACATCAACCATCCAAAAAGGATTTTCCCAATTGGAAGGTTGGACAAACCAAGTGAAGGATTGATTCTCCTGACTTCTGATGGTGATATCGTCAACAAGATCCTGAGAGCCAGAAACAACCACGAGAAGGAATATTTTGTCCGAGTCAACAAACCGATCACAGAGAAGTTTCTCGAGAAAATGAGAAATGGCGTTCCGATTCTTGACACAATTACAAAGAAGTGCGAAGTCGAAAAAATCGACACGATGAACTTCAGGATTGTCCTCACACAAGGTCTCAACAGGCAGATCCGCAGAATGTGTGAATATCTGGATTATGAGGTCAAAAAATTAAAAAGAGTCCGGATCATGAATATCAAACTTGATCTTCCAGTCGGAAAATGGCGTGATCTCACAGCAGAAGAAATGACAGAACTCAACGGATTGTTGGAAGATTCCACCAAAACGTTTGAGTAAAGTTTATCACTTATCATTAATCGTGTAAAGTCTCATCTTTTCTTCGTACTCAGGTTTCAGTTTTAGAAATTTCCAGATTTTCTTATCTTCAGGATTTGTGATTCGATAGTAGATGATTTTATCTGCAGAGAACTTGAAATAAGGGTGTTTTTTCAACCAGTCCTCCGGAGCATTTGATAGCGAATATTTTGCAACATTAGAATTGTCGAGCTTTGCTGCATAGATCAATTTGTCGCCCAACGCTCTGTCGATCTCATAAGTTTCAAGTAGTTGATTTTTATTAATGAAACCGCCGAGTTTCTTTCTGAAAGCTAAAATTCCAGCTGCATCTTTTTCCGTAAAACCAAATTCTTGCAATTGCTTGAATGTAATCTGATTTAGGTTAATTTTCGAAAAGTCAGTTTTTTCTGTGGTTGATGTTTTTTCTTCAACTTGTTTTGCTTTTTCTGGAACAGAAAGTTTGATCCAAGGTTTCATTTCCTCAAATTTCTCATCAGAGATTACAAAACATTTCTGAATATCTTCCAAGGATTTGAAACTTCCCCGCAGATTTTTGTCTCGATAATTTACTATGACATTCGCTTGCTTTTCAGAGAATCCCAATGCTTGCCATTGTTCCAGATTTAATTCATTTGGGTCAAAATATTGAGTGATCTTAAAGGTTTCTTTCTCTTTCTTTTTCTCAAATTTTGCCACCATATTTTCTGGTGTTTTAGCTGGCAAAATCAGGTAAGGCGACATTTGAGCGAATTGTTCATCATTGATCATAAAGCATTCCTTCAGTTTTTCTTTACTGATGAAGCTTCCGCCAAGATAATTTTTATATTTCAATATGGCCGCTGCTTGCTTCTCAGAAAAGCCGAGATCTTCCCAATCGGTTTGAGAATAATTGTCGGGATTGAATTTCCCTTTGATGTTCAGCTTTTTCTTTTCAAAAGTTTTATAAGTGTAGTTCTCCTTTTTAGCTTCATAGTTTGTGTCAGGAAGTAAAATGTAGTTTTTGAGCTGCTCATATTTCTCGGGAGAAACCGCGTAACATTTCTTGAATTGCTCTTTGGAACTGAAATTTCCGCCAACCACTTCTTTATATTTCAAGATCGTTTTGACCTGCTTTTCTGTGAAGCCCAGGTTTCTCCATTGACTTTCATCCAGTTCATTTGGATTGAATTCCGTAAGGATGATTTCCGGCTTGGTTTCCGAAATGAAATTAATGACAGGCTTTTCGTAATGTTGATTCTTCTTGTAAAAAGAAAATCCAATTTGTGCCAGGATAATGAGAATTCCGAATATAGCAAGGCTGAGAAGCTGCCTCTTCCGGATCTGGAAAGGTAATTTCTGATTCATCTTCTGTGTTTTAACCAAAGTTAAATAAAATGAATCAGATATTCATCAATTGAATAAAAAAAACTTTAAACTAGTCATTAAGTGAATTTTTAAGTTTCAGAAGTTCTGCTTTTATGAATTCTAATCTGTCAATGATGGTGATGGTTTCCGAGATTTTGGAGTTGGTTGTCAGCGCCACTCGAGCACCATCCAAAGTATAACCTTTTTCTTTGACGAGGTGGTAGATGATCTTCAGATTCTCTATGTCGGAAGGTGTGAAGTAGCGGTTTCCCTTTTTGTTTTTCTTCGGTTTGATGATAGGAAATTCCTGTTCCCAATAGCGGATCAGAGAAGTATTAACGTCGAAGGCTTTCGCAACTTCGCCGATAGAATAATAGAGTTTGTCCGGAAGATTGAGTTTCATTGTTTTGATCGAATTTTCAAAGATAATTATTTTTAATTCTTTTACACAAATTGTATCTTGCAACTTTAGAATTTACAGTATGAAAAGTTTTTGGAAGCTTGGTTATGTGGCATTTTTGCTGATCTTGATGAATTGCAAAGTTCAGAATACAAGTGAGAAATTATTTGAAGTTCCACCAACAGTTCTTTCGAGTCAATTTGCTTTTACAGAAGGTCCGGCTTCCGATAAAGAAGGAAATGTCTATTTCACGGACCAACCGAATGACAAGATCTATTTCTGGAACTGGAAAACCAATAAGGTGGAGCTTTTTCTTGCCAGAACAGGACGCGCCAACGGAACTTATTTCGATAAAAACGATAACCTGATCACTTGCTCTGATGACAATGGCGAGATCTGGAAGATCAATAAAAATAAAGAGATCCAGGTTTTATCACAAGGTTTCGAAGGCAAAAGACTGAATGGTCCCAATGACCTTTGGATCGATAAATTTGGCGGGATCTATTTTACGGATCCTTTGTACGAAAGAGATTATTGGAAAAATTTCAAAGCGGAGATTTCTGAGAAAAATCTGTATTATAGAAATCAAAACGGAACGATCACAAAACTGGAAACCTTTGTCCAGCCCAACGGAATTGTGGGTAGCCAGAAACTCAAAAAACTATATGTTTCCGATATCAACGCAGGAAAAACTTATGTTTATCAAATTTTAGGAGAGGGCAAACTTTCAGAAAAGAAATTGTTCTGCGAAATGGGATCAGACGGAATGACGCTTGATAGTCAGGGAAATCTTTACCTCACAGGAAAAGGCGTGACGATTTTCAATAACAAAGGAGAAAAAATAATCAACATTCCGATCGAGGAAGAGTGGACCTCGAACGTGACTTTTGGTGGAAAAAATAATTCAACATTATTCATTACCGCTTCAAATTCTGTTTACGCTTTGCCAATGAACGTTTCCGGGATCCAATAAAAAAGATCGCTTATTAATAAGCGATCTCTATTTTTACTTTCTTGCCTTTCAACTTTTCGTTGGCTAGTTTTTTCAGCAATTCGATGGTCTTTTTACGATTGACAGCAACGTAGGAAGTGGTGTCCTTGACTTCGATCAAACCAATGTCATCTTTTTCAAGTTCTCCTTTTTTGATGAGGTAACCTACGATGTCTACTTTGTTCACCTTGTCTTTTTTTCCGGCACTGATGTAGATCGTTTGATTAGGTGTTCTTTCTGGAACACGGTTGCTTTCCGAAACGTTTTCTTCAGGCGTATTGCTTTTGATGAATGGGAAATTCTCGTCCTCGGTCATGATTAAATAGGCAAAACCTTTCGCGTTCATTCTTGCAGTTCGTCCGTTTCTGTGGATGAACGCATCTTCTTTTGGAGGCAATTGATAATGAACGATGGATTCTACTTCGGGAACGTCCAAACCTCTTGAGGCCAGATCTGTTGTGATCAAAATTCTCGCAGAATCATTTCTGAATTTTAGCAAAGCGCGCTCACGTTCGTCCTGTTCCATTCCACCGTGAAAGGTTTCTCTCTGGATTCCTTTTTCTCTCAAAAGTTCTGAGATTCTATCAACGGCATCTCGGTGATTGCAAAAGATCAAAGTTCTTTTGTTCCCGATTTTACAGATCAATTGGAATAAAGTGTTCAACTTATCTTCGGAAGTCGTCATCACTTTTCGAAGTTGGATGTTTGGCTTTGACTCGTTTTCTTTAAGGAAATTGATTTTCTTTTCATTATTAAGTTCTACAAATCTCGGTATGTTGTCCATCACGGTTGCAGAAGTCAGGATTCTTTGAGAAAGACCTGTCAAAGACCCAATGATGTATTCCATATCCTCTTGGAAGCCTAATTCCAAAGCTTTGTCGAACTCGTCCAAAACCAAAGTTTTGATTGTTTCCGGATCGAAGTTTTCGTTTTTCAAATGGTAAGCAATTCTTCCTGGTGTTCCTATCAGAACTGCTGGTGCCTCAATCAAGTTATTGACCTCGATTTTTTTGTCGTGACCACCATAAGCGATAGAAACTTTGAAATCTGTTCCCATCGATTTGAAAACCTGCTCGATCTGCAAAGCCAATTCCCTGGCAGGAACAAGAATCAAAGCCTGAATGCCTTTGACGTCTGATTTTAAATTTCTAAGAACGGGAAACGAAAAAGCCAAAGTTTTTCCGGAACCTGTTGGCGATAGAAGAACAATGTCGGTTTCGTTTTCTGATGCGGTGTATGTAGATTTCTGCATTTGATTCATATCCTGGATCTGCAGTTTTTCAAAAATCGGTTGTAATTCCATTTTGTAAAGGTAAAATAAATCTTAAGTGGAACGAAATTTAAAATTATAGCGATGTTGTTGGGAAAATTAACGATTACTTTATTTTATTAAATACTTGTTAAATAAAATGATTAAATAAAATTTATTTAACAATATATTTGTATATTTGATATGGATTTTTAAAAATATATTTATGAAAAAACAATTACTTTCTTTAGCGATTCTTACAGGATCATTGATTTTCGCACAAACCTATTCCAACGGAGGTCTGAGTACAGGTGCTACCTCAAGTGGTGGAACAGCTGCTCCGACAGGATACACTTGGAGCGAACTACAAACAGGTAATACTGTATATGGTGGAACTGGAGTTTACAGTACGGCTTCAGCTTTTAGTTATAGACTAGCAGATGACTTTGTTGTGCCTGCTTCAGAGCAATGGACAATTTCCTCAGTGGAGGTGTTTGGGTATCAAACTGGTGCTACAAGTTTTCCTTTCAATGGTTTATCTGTTGTAATTTGGAATGGCCTCCCGGGTGAAGGGACGGTTGCGTTTGGAAATACAACTACTAATCTCATAAATACGGCAGCAAGTGCAGATGCAAAAATGTATCGTACTGCCGCTACAACAGGAACAACGAGAAAGATTTGGAAGATTTCTGCAAATGCATCTACTGTACTTCTTCCAGGTACTTATTGGTTAGATTATCAAGGACATGCAACAAATGATGCTTCTGCATTTTTTCCTTATGTGACAATTCCTGGGTCTTTGGGGCCAACTGATGCAAATGCAGTACAATATACTGGAACAGAGTGGGTAGAATTATTCGATACAGGATCTTCGGTTTCTCAAGCTTTGCCATTTGTAATTAATTATGTGGCTACAAGTTTGGGTACTAGCGAGACAAGACAATTCGATAGTAGAGTCGTGGTATATCCAAACCCAGTTGTAGATACATTTAAATTGCAAATTCCTGAAGAATCTAAAACTCCAAAAACAGATATTACCTTATTTGATGCTGCTGGTAAAAAAGTAAAATCATTTACGCTATCCGAAACTTATAATGTCTCGGATTTACCAAAAGGAGTGTACCTTCTAAAGCTGAATGACGGTAAAAATTTGAAGGCAACCAAGCTTATTAAACAGTAGAAAAATATAACTTCATTAAAGTGATCGGGTTGTCTTTTTGATGGCTCGATTTTTTTTATTGAAAAATGAAAAAAAATATTGGTGATTTGGTGAAAAAGACCTAATTTTGCACCACTTTTGTGAACGCACTTTCGGCGAAGTAAAACATTAACAATTAACATCTTCCATATTTTTCAGGAGTCACAGCAAAGCCAAAGTCTGAATAAATTAGGAATACAAATTTTTTAGAAAATGTCAAAAGAGACAAATTCAGCAGAGGTTCTATTGAACCAAAACGTAACACCAGAACAATTTGATTGGGATTCTTTCGAGTCAGGTCTTAACGCAGAAGACAGAAGCGAGAAGAAAGAATTGGAAGAGATCTACAACGGTTCTCTTAACAATCTTGCAGACAACGATGTGATCATCGGAAAAGTGGTAAGATTGACAGACAAAGAAGCAATCGTAGATATCAACTTCAAATCTGAAGGTGTGATCTCTCTAAACGAATTCCGTTACAACCAAGGCCTGAAAGTAGGTGATGAAGTTGAAGTAATGGTTGACAGAAGAGAGGACAAAACAGGACAATTACAGTTATCTCACAGAAAAGCTAGAACGCTTAAAGCTTGGGATAGAGTAAACGAACTTCACGAAACTGGAGAGATCGTAAACGGTTTTGTAAAATCCAGAACTAAAGGAGGTATGATCGTTGATGTTCACGGAATCGAGGCATTCTTGCCAGGTTCTCAGATCGACGTGAAACCGATCAAAGATTACGATCAGTTCGTAGGTAAAACTATGGAGTTCAAAGTTGTGAAAATCAACCCTGAGTTCAAAAACGTAGTTGTATCTCACAAAGCGCTTATCGAAGCGGATCTTGAAGGACAGAAGAGAGAGATCATCGGTCAATTAGAAAAAGGACAGGTTCTTGAAGGAACTGTTAAAAATATTACTTCTTACGGTGTATTCGTAGATCTAGGAGGTGTTGACGGATTGATTCACATCACAGACCTTTCTTGGTCTAGAGTGAACCACCCATCTGAGATCCTAGAGGACGGACAAACTGTAAAAGTGGTTATCCTTGATTTTGATGATGAGAAAACTAGAATCCAATTGGGTATGAAGCAATTAGAAGCTCATCCTTGGGATGCTCTTTCTGCTGACATGAAAGTTGGTGACAAAGTAAAAGGAAAAGTAGTAGTTCTTGCTGACTATGGTGCATTCGTAGAGATCGCTCCAGGTGTAGAAGGATTGATCCACGTTTCTGAAATGTCTTGGTCTACTCACTTGAGAAGCGCAGGAGATTTCGTAAAAGTAGGTGATGAGGTAGAAGCAGAAGTATTGACTTTGGATAGAGAAGACAGAAAGATCTCTCTTGGTATCAAGCAATTGAACAAAGATCCTTGGGAAAATATCGAAGCTAAATATCCAGTAGGTTCTCAACACGTTGGAACTGTAAGAAACTTCACAAACTTCGGAGTATTTGTAGAATTGGAAGAAGGAATCGATGGATTGATCTATATCTCAGACCTTTCTTGGACCAAGAAGATCAAACATCCATCTGAGTTCTGTGCAGTTGGAGATAAATTAGATGTTATCGTATTAGAACTTGATACGCAAGCAAGAAGATTGTCTCTAGGTCACAAACAATTGACTGAAAACCCTTGGGATAAATTCGAAACTAAATACGCTGAAGGAACTGTACATGCTGGAAAAGCAACTGAAGTACACGACAAAGGTGCATCTATCCAGTTCGAAGACGTAGAAGTTGAAGCTTTCTGCCCATCAAGATTATTAGAGAAGGAAGACGGATCTAAAATCAAAAAAGGTGACGAAGCTCAATTCAAAGTGATCGAATTCAACAAAGAATTCAAAAGAGTAGTGGTTTCTCACACAGGAATCTTCAGAGACGAAGAGAAAAAGAATGTAAGAGATAACTCTAACAGATCTAACAACAACAGCAACACATCATCTTCTTCTAACAATGAAGAAAAATCAACACTTGGTGATATCGATGTATTGGCAGAATTGAAAAGAAAAATGGAAGAAGGAAACTAATCCAAAATTCTTTTTCAAATAATAGAAACCGCCTTGTTTTTTACGAGGCGGTTTTTTTATGTCTTTAAATCATATTTGACTACCGAAAATGTTTTAATATCAATGATTTACAGATAGTGTTTTATTTTAAATTTTAAAATCAATGTTTCGATACGAATAAATTATCGATTTCCCTTTTTAGATAGATTCTAGATATATTTAATTTTAAATATTATATCGTAAATTCGCCGGCTCAAAAATAGTTATGGAGAAAAAAAACATATTAAAAGGCGTCCTCTTTGTCGGAATCGGCGCGAGTATCTACGGAATGCTGGCAACGTTTGTAAAGATGTCCTACAAAGATGGATTTACCACTTCTGAGGTGACAACAGCGCAGTTTGTATTAGGATTTATAGGATTGTTGATATTGAATTTGATCCAAACCAAAACCTCAAAAAAACAATTATCAAAACCAACTTCCAAGGAGATCAGAATGCTGATGTTGGCAGGAACTTCTATGGGATTCACTAGTTTGTTCTATTACATCGCGGTTCAATATATCAATGTTTCCATCGCCATCGTTTTGTTGATGCAATCCGTTTGGTTTAGCGTAGTTGTAGAAAGTTTTATCGCGAAGAAATTCCCAAATGCCAGAAAAATAATTGCTGTGATCATCGTTTTGACAGGAACTGTTCTAGCCACCAACCTGATCAATATGGAAGTCGAGATCGACTGGCACGGCATCTTCTGGGGCGTTTTGGCAGCGGCATCTTTCACGATGACAATGTTCACCTCAAATACGATTGCAACGCATTTGCCGGTCCTAAGAAAAAGTATGACGATGCTGACAGGCGGTTTGATTGTCGTAATGTTATTTTTATTCTTCGCCCAAATTGGACCTTTGCATTTTGAAGGACTGAGGTCTTTCTATCTCAATTTCACAGAAAATACACAACATATTCGACCATTCGATTATTCCATTTTCTGGACTTACGGATTTGTTTTGGCATTGTTTGGAACCATTATTCCACCGATTTTGTTTAACGTTGGATTCCCGAAGGCAGGTTTGGGATTGGGAAGTATCATCTCGTCTTTGGAGCTTCCGGTTTCAGTGACAATGGCTTTTATGTTATTGAACGAAAAAGTAATTCTCATCCAATGGCTAGGAATTGTATTGATACTTTTCGCAATCGTCTTGATGAATTTACCATCCAAAAATGAGGTCGAGCCAGCCAAAGCTTACCATTAAAATATTTGCATAAAAAAAACGTCTCATTTTACTGAGACGTTTTTTTTATTTTTATTGTGCAGCGTTCTGAACATCTGTTTTCACTTCTTCAGCTTTATTTTTGAACTGATCCGCTGTTTCATTAGCTTTCTCTTTCAATTGTTCTGCTGTTTGGCTTGCCTTATCTTTCAGGTCATTTCCGAATTTCGTCAGATTTTCTTTAGCAGTATTAATGGTATCTTTTACTTTTTGCTGATCTTCCGGAGAAGATTTTTTGTATTTCCACCATGCTAATGCGCCAACTCCTAAAAGTGCCAATAGTCCATTTGTCTTATTTCCCATTTTGTAATTTTTTTATCGTTAATATTAATTACTCAAGTTACAAGAAAAATTTGTGCCAACAATTTAATATTCAGATATTTTTTTGGCGTGTCCTTTCCATGGCTTTGGCCGAGACTGGGACCGCGCTGTCCGTTCCTATCTTTTTATTTTTTCAGAACGCTAAGGTTTCCTAGTTTTGGTTTCAGACAAAAAAATAAAAAGGATATCCACTACCATCGCTCACGCGCTTCGCAGAGTAGAACGTTCCCACATAAAATGAAGTTTTCTCCAACCCCCAAACTCTCCCACACTCAAACCCTCAAACTCACAGATTCTCAAACCCTCAAACTCTCCAACCTAAAAGCCAATTCCATTGTCAATTCCCGCCTACTAAATTCATTGATATTCGCTTCATTCTGAATAGATTTTCCACTTTTCCATTCCTCATAAAGCGAAAAAATAAACTCTTGAGTTTCCAAATTATCGGCGTAATCAAAATGTTTCCCAGCTTTAGTTTTGTCCAGAATCGTTTCCACATCCGCATCTTTCGGTCCAAAAGATATGATCTTCTTTCCGGTCGCCAGATATTCAAACAACTTTCCCGGAATAATACCTTTGGAACTTTCATTTGGGAAATTGGTGATCAAAAGCAGATCAGAACTTTCCATTTCCTTCACAGATTCGTCGTGCGCCAAATAACCAAGATTCTTTATGTTATTTTTCAAAACAGAATTCTCGATCTCATTCAAGATCTTATCATCCACTCGTCCCACAAATTTCAATTCAAAATCTTTAGCAAAATCCTGATATTTTTCAGAAAGTGCAATCAAAGCCTTCCAAAGATTCTCCGGATTTCTTAACTGCTCCAAAACGCCAACATAACTCAAAGTGAATTTTGTAGAATTGTTATTTTGTAAAATCGTTAAACTGTCAATATCATTTTTTACAATTTCACGATTTAACGATTCAACATTTTTATCAAATCCATTCGTCACACAAAAAGCATTAGCGCCGTTTTTCCTGAAATTCTCTGCATCCGTATAACTTGTCGCTAAGGTCAGATCTGCATTTTCGAAAACCGACTTTTCAAGTTGTCTGTGTTTTCTATCAGAACCAGAAGTCAGTTTCAAATGTTTGTAATAAGAAATTTCTGTCCAGGGATCACGGAAATCAGCAATCCATTTCAGGTTAGGTAATTCCTTTTTCAGTCCAAGTCCAATCAAATGCAAACTATGTGGCGGACCAGTCGTGACAATCGTATCGATATGATTTTCCTTCAAATAATCTTTCAGAAATTTAACCGAAGGTTTCACCCAAAACTTCCTTGCATCTGGAATGAAAAAATTCCCTCTGATAAAGATCGAAAGCTTAGAAACCAAAGATTGATTCTTCCCAACATCAAACTGTCCCCCTTTGAACTTTTTATTACTGTTACTGAATTTCTCCGCGATCTGATAAGGTTCCCAAATATTAGTTTTCACTATTTTCAAATTTTTAGGAACTTCTTTGATCAAAGTCTCATCCACCAAAGGATAACTCGGGTTTTCCGGCGTGTAGATCATTGGTTCCCAACCAAACTCGGGAAGGTATTTTGCAAACTTCAGCCAACGCTGAACGCCGGGTCCACCAGCGGGCGGCCAATAATACGTGACAATTAAAACTTTTTTAGAATTTTCCATTTAAGAATTTCGGCTTCATCAAACTATTCAGTAATTTTATATACTTTTTTGAAAGGTCTAAAATAGGACTTTTTATAATTTATTTTACCATGATCATTAGAGAAAGAACCAATTGGTTGAAAATGCTGTTCGTCTGGAAAGGTTCTGTTCTTCGGAAAATCATTCCACAATTGTTGGTCATCACGATTTTTTCGCTGGTTGTCCTTTATTTCAAAGGGAATATCTACGATTACAAGGTTCATCTGAATCCCGCGATCTTTACTTTGCTAGGTTTATCTCTGGCAATTTTTATGGGATTTTGCAACTCTGCCAGCTACGATAGGTTTTGGGAAGGACGCAAACTTTGGGGATTGCTGGTCATAGAAACAAGGTCTTTAACACGTCAGGTTTTGACATTAATTAATGATGATGCTCCCGATTCAAAAATTAAAAAACAGGAATTTGTCAAAATGATCTCAGCGGTTTGCTGGGCGCTCAACTTCCAACTGAGAAACAAAGATGCGACTGACAGACTGAAAGAATTATTGTCCCATGAAAACTTCGAAAAAATAAAGGATAAAAAATTCAAACCGATTATTTTGTTGGATATCATGGGCGAGTGGATCAACACTCAGAATCGAGAAAAGAATATGGACACCATCGTTTTAACTTCCTTAGATCATCAACTGAATCAATTATCAAACATCGTAGGTGGTTGTGAAAGGCTTGCGAACACGCCTTTACCGTTTGCCTACAACGTTTTGCTCCACAGGACGGTCTATATGTACTGTTTTTGGTTGCCATTCGGTTTGGTAGACGCTGTCGGTTGGATGATGCCGATCATCGTTTTGCTCATCAGTTATACGTTTATTGCCTTGGATGCTATCATCAAGGAGATCCAGGATCCGTTTGATGAGGAGGAGAATGATCTCGCGCTTAACGCGCTTTGCAAAACGATAGAATTTTCCATCTTTGAACAGGCGCAGATTTCACAACCAAAAATTGAAACTTCCAATTCTTATTTTATAGACTAAATGAATTATTTCTCAGAACAAAAATTTACGAAAACCGATTTCACTGAATTGGATAAGGCAGATTATGAAAATTGTGTTTTCACCGACATCAATTTTTCTGGTCAGAATCTGTCCGATTTCAAATTCTCAGATTGCGATTTCAAAGATTGTGATCTCAGCAATGCGAAGATCCATCAGACGGCTTTTCGTGACGTCATTTTCAAGAATTGCAAGATGATCGGACTCAATTTTGAGGATGCGCATTCGTTCAATATATCTTTTAAATTTGAGGATTGTATTTTGGATCATTCGTCGTTTTATCAATTGGACATTCGGAAAACAACGTTCAAAAATTGTAGTCTGAAAGAAGTAGATTTTACTGAAGCTAACCTTTCAAATTCATTTTTTGACCAATCCAATTTGACAGACGCGGTTTTCGATAGAACCATTTTGGAAAACGCCAATCTCAAAAATGCTATCAACTTTTCCATCGATCCCAATAAAAATCAACTCAAAAAGACCAAATTTGCAAAAGATAATCTCTCTGGATTATTGGACAGGTTACAGATTATTATCGATTAAAAATTAAAATTATTATGGCAGCTATATCCGTCTTCCGCTCCCAAACCTAACGAAGTGTTTCGACGAAGTCAATCTTTTTGCCTTTGCTTTCCATCCGCAAAAAGGATTTCCGCTCAAGCCGGGCTGCAGATCGAGTATAAAACAAACGTCAACATAAAAACGAAATTTTGTCATTAGACCATAGTAAAAACTTTTGAAGTTGTTCAGAGAAGTCAACGGCTACAAAGACAATTTAGATTCCTACGGAATGACAAAATTGAAAAAAAAATTATCAAAGAAAATTAGAAAAATATCAATATGAAAAAAATACTATACGCAGCTGTCCTTTTATCCATAACCGTTTCTGCACAATATACAGACATCAACATCATCAAGGAAGTCAAAGTACAGAACAAAGGTGTTGTGGTTTGTGCCCATCCTTTGGCGAGTGAAGCCGGCGCACAAATGTTGAAACAAGGCGGAAATGCCTTCGATGCTGTCATCGCCACCCAGTTGGCTTTGGCGGTCGTTTATCCTCAAGCCGGAAATATTGGCGGTGGCGGATTTCTGGTCGCAACGACGGCGGAAGGTAAGAAAATAGCCTTGGATTACCGCGAAACTGCGCCTTCCAAAGCATCGTTTGATATGTATTGGGATAAAAACGGCAATGCCAACACAGATCTTTCACAATATGGCAGATTGGCGGTGGGAGTTCCTGGAAGTATTTCCGGAATGTTCGAAACTTTGAAATATGCAAAACTACCTTTCTCAAAATTAATTGAGCCAGCGATTGCTTTGGCAGAAAAAGGTTTTGCGATCACGGAACCAGAAGCAGCTTTGCTGAATACACACAAAGCAGATTTCCTAAAAAATAATAAGAATAAAACAGTTTTCGTAAAAGATCAGGAATGGAAAATTGGAGACTTGCTCATCCAAAAAGAATTGGCGGAAACATTGAAAAGAATCCAAAAAGGTGGCGAGAAGGAATTTTATCAAGGCAAAACGGCTGAATTGATCCTTGCCGAAATGAAACTTGGAAACGGCATCGTCCAATCTCAAGACCTTAAAAATTATAAAACGAAAGAAAGGACACCCTTGGTCTTCGATTACAAGGGACATCAGATCGTTGCGATGCCCTTGCCCTCAAGTGGCGGAACTTTGCTAGCTCAAATGTTGAAAATGGCGTCTTACGAGGATCTATCCAAGTACCAGCAGAATTCTGCAGAGGCAGTTCAGATCATGGTAGAAGCAGAGCGAAGAGCCTTTGCCGACAGAGCCGAATATATGGGAGATCCGGACTTCATACAAGATAAAACTAAAATGCTGATCTCTGACGAATATTTGAAAAACCGTTGGAAATCTTATGATCCGAAACGGGCGACACCAAGCAAAGATGTTGGAAATATCATCGATCCCAATCCAAAAGAAAGTATGCAAACAACGCACATCTCGATTTTGGACAAGTTTGGAAATGCTATTTCTGTGACGACGACGCTCAACGGATATTATGGAAGTAAAACTGTAGTTTCCGGCGCAGGATTTTTCTTAAATAACGAAATGGACGATTTCTCCATAAAACCAGGTGTCCCAAATATGTTCGGTGCCGTTGGTGGTGAAGCAAACAAAATTGAACCGGGGAAAAGAATGCTATCTTCTATGACGCCAACATTAGTATTAAAGGACAACAAAGTTAAAATCGTCGTAGGAACGCCTGGGGGAACTACAATTCCGACGTCGGTATTTCAAGCGATCGTAGGCGTCATTGATTTTAAACAAAACGCCAACTTCTCTGTCAACGCTCCGAAGTTCCATCACCAATGGTTACCAGAAATCGTGAAAGTCGAAAATAATTTCCCTGAAACGACCATCAAAGCTTTAGAGCAAAAGAATTACAAATTTGAAAAAATCAAACAGATCGGAAAAACTGAGATGATCGTGGTAGATGATAACAAAACTATTCACGCGGTTGCAGATGGAAGAGGTGATGATTCTGTTGCGGTGGAATAAGTTTTTATACAATATTAAATAAGAAAGGCTTCCAAATCTGGAAGCCTTTTGTTTTGATTATATCAAACTGAAAATTATCTCGCGATATTCACAGATCTAGTTTCTCTGATCACAGTTACCCTTACTTGTCCAGGATAAGTCAACTCATTCTGGATCTTTTCGGAAATGTCGTAAGATAGTTGGTGTGCATTTTCGTCATTCACTTTTCCGCTTTCCACCATTACTCTAAGCTCTCTTCCCGCTTGGATTGCGTATGCGCTAGAAACGCCTTCAAAACTCAATGCAGCCGCTTCAAGGTCTTTCAACCTTTGGATGTAAGATTCCAAAACTTGTCTTCTTGCACCTGGTCTTGCTCCTGAAATTGCATCGGCAACCTGGATGATCGGCGATAGGAGAGAGGTCATTTCGATCTCGTCGTGGTGAGCTCCGATTGCATTGATGACTTCCGCATTTTCACCATATTTCTCCGCCCATTGCATTCCAAGAAGTGCGTGTGGCAATTCTGATTCCTGCTCAGGAACTTTCCCGATATCGTGTAATAGACCTGCACGTTTAGCCAATTTTACATTTAATCCTAATTCGGCTGCCATTGTTGCTGCAATGTTTGCAACTTCTCTGGAGTGTTGCAGAAGGTTTTGTCCGTAAGATGAACGGAATTTCATTCTACCAACTACTTTTACCAATTCTGGATGAAGACCGTGGATTCCAAGATCGATGATGGTTCTTTTACCAACCTCAATGATCTCTTCCTCGATTTGTTTTCTTGTTTTTTCAACCACTTCCTCGATTCTCGCTGGGTGGATCCTACCGTCTGTCACCAATCTGTGAAGGGACAATCTCGCGATCTCTCTTCTCACAGGGTCGAAACAAGAAAGAAGGATAGCTTCCGGCGTATCATCTACGATAATTTCAACACCTGTTGCCGCTTCTAGCGCACGGATATTTCTACCTTCACGTCCGATGATCCTACCTTTGATCTCATCAGATTCGATATTGAAAACAGAAACCGAGTTTTCAACGGCCTGCTCTGTACCAATTCTTTGGATAGTCTGGATAATGATTTTTCTCGCTTCATTTTTCGCATTCAACTGCGCTTCTTCCATAATACTTTGAACGTGTGCTGACGCTTTGGTCTTAGCTTCAGCTTTCAAAGATTCTACCAATTCGGACTTGGCTTCTTCTGCCGAGTAATTGGATATTTTCTCAAGCATCTCTACTTTTTGAGCTGTTGCAACTTCCAGATCATGTTGTTTCTTCTGAACAACTTCCAGTTTTTTGTTGTAATCGCCAACTTGTCTTTCAAGGTCTTTTTCTAATTTTCCGGCTTTGCTAAGCTCGTCGTTCAGTTTGTTTTCCTTGTCTTTGGTACGTTTTTCAGCCTCCTGCATTTTTCTTTCTCTTGATTGGATATCCGCATCGTGCTGGGATTTCAGTTCAAGGAATTTCTCTTTTGCCTGAAGGTGTTTTTCTTTCTTTACAGCTTCGGCTTGTACATTGGCTTTTTCTATAATGTTTTCGGCTGTCTTTTTAGCATCTTCTACTACGTATTGTGCTTTTGTGTTCAAAGAACTCTTTCCGAAGAAAAGTCCTGCAACCGCTCCTACGATGAGTGCTACGACACCGATGATAATGGTAATTGTGTCCATAAATTTATATATATGTTGAGTTTTGTTTTTAATTTAATGTACAAGGTAAAAAGTACAATGCACAAAGACTTCTCAGGTCCTTTTTTTATTTAATATTATTTTTCTTGATCTTAGTACTTATACATTCTGACTTTGTACATCATACATAAAAAAAACCTACAACAGTTCAGTTATAGAGTAAACTCCATAAAAACACGATTTGAACTGATTTTCATTCTCTGTAATCTGCGCAAGGCAGCACGCCATCAAATGAACTTTCGTCCGGTAATTTTTAATTGTTGAGTTTACTTCTTTGTGTTAGAACTATTGTAGGCAGCTTGTAAATTCGAAAAATCTTATTTTTCCAATTGCTCTAGGAGTGCATTGATCTTAACCAAGCGCTCGTTTGTATTTTTAATATTTTTCTCATTGTTTAAAGAATAGACTTCTGCGTTGGTCCCGAGTTTCAAAACACACATGGCAAGTGCGTCCTGCTTATCTCTCACATCGAAATTGGCTTCGAAGTCCTTTATCATACTTTCTATCTGCTTACCGACTTTTCTGAGGGTTTCTTCCTCGGCTGCTGGTACGTTCAGCGGATAGTTTCTTCCGGCAATATTTATAGTTATTCTTCTGAAATCCATAGTTATAGGCCGGTGTTTTGTAATTCAGAAACACACATATCTATTTCTTTTACCAATCTGTTGATGTGATTTTTCATCAGTCGGTTGTGTTCTGCGTTTCCTGATATTGCTGAATAAAGTTTTAATTCTTTGTTTTCTTCTGCTAAGATCTGGTTTCTGCGTTTCTCCTCCATGTACTCCTCCCTCAATTTTTGTAGCTCCTCAGACGTTTCTGCGTGTTTTTCCGAAAGATTCTTAAACTTTTTGTAAAGATTGAGGATCCTTTTTTCTAAAGCAGAAAAGTTGTTTTCTAATTCGCCTAACATAACCAGAATTAAATTCTAACTTTTACAAAAATAGGAAAAATTAATGATGATTTAATACGTTATTTCTCTTTTGTTAGATAGATGTTGCTTCTGTTTGATTTTTAATGATTTAACTTTAAGTAGTCCATCAAAATAATTAAAAATGAAAGCGTTGAGAATGTTCTAGTTTGATATTCGACACAAAAAAAGAGCCTTTAGAAAAAGCTCGATTTATATTTTATTCAAATTTCAGGACCAGCATAAAAGCTCTGGTCTGCATGGTCGATATAGCGGGTGTCCAATAAGGTGGTGTAGTTGCTTTGTCTGCAACCAATTCGTTATTGGTGAAGAATGTCCCACGGATTGCTGGTGTAAATTTGAACCTGCTGAAATACAATTGGATTCCGATCTCAGCGCTCCAACCAAAATTGTGCGTGGTCGTACGGAAAGTATTTTGTTGATTATCATCCAAAGAAGTTTGATTGGATTGCAGATTCACCAAATAATTGATTCCAGCAGCGGCATAAGGACGTGAGTTGTACCAACGGTCGCCATGCACTTCCAACAAGATCGGAATGTCAATGTAAGTGGATTTTACAATTTTTTTAATTTGTTCTTCACCTGGTTGTGTGATGACCTCGGAAAAAGTGCCATCGGGAAGTGGTACACCTCCAGGAAATAGACTATTGACGTGGTCAAACGTGTTGAAGGTCAAATCTCTTTGTACAAAGTGCAAACCTGGTTCTATACGGAGGTCAAAGAATTCATTAAGTCTCATTTTCCCTATCAAACCGGCGCCGAAGCTGTATGTAGATTTCGATTCTACAAGATTCTGATTGCCATCCATCCCATAGATCGGGCTGAGATTCATTTTATAGTCAAAGTTGTTGGCAGCAAGAAAAAATCCATAGCTGAATTTCTTTAGGTCAAAGTCTTCCAGATTGTCCATTCTGTCTTTGGTCCTAAAAAGATTATTGTAGGTCTGGGCATCGAGATTGCTGCCAAGAAGTACTGCAAATGATAAGATCTTGAGTAATTGCTGCTTCATTCTATTTTGTAGCTTTATAAATGGTGGCTATTCCTAAACTTAGTTTTTTGTATTCTACCTTATTGAAACCGGTGTTCAGAAGGATGGTTTTCATCTTTTCTCCAAAAGGGAACGCGTTTACAGAATCCGGAAGATATGTGTAGGCACGATTGTCTTTGGAAACCAAACGCCCGATTGCAGGCAAAATATTTTTAAAATAAAACATATAAAATGGTCCCAAAAATCCTTCTACTTTTGAGAATTCTAAGATATAAATACTTTTGTTCTCTTTCACAACTCTTCGCAACTCTGCCAAACCTTTTTCCAGATTTTCAAAATTACGCACTCCAAATGCAACGGTAACGCCATCGAATTTATTGTCCTCGAACGGAAGTTGTTCTGCATCTCCTTTCTGCATAGAGATCTTGCCATCCAGATTTTGCTTTCTGATCTTCTCGATCCCAACGTTCAGCATCTGCTGAGAAAGATCTAGTCCCACAACATCTGCGTTTGTCCCTTTTTGTACGGCGATTGCAAGGTCACCAGTTCCGGTGGCAACGTCCAAAACCAATCCTGGTTGGTCTTTTTTCAGCATATTCACCAGTTTGTTTCTCCAAAGCACATCAATTTTCATTGACAGAACGTGATTCAAAAGATCGTATTTTGGCGCAATATTGTCAAACATGTCTTCTACCTGACTTTTTTTGCTGTATTCGGAGTTGTATGGTGTTACGTTGTTGTGTTCCATTTCTGATTGAGTGATAAATGATGATTGATAAATGATCTTTTAATTTATTAATCATTTAATTTTTTAATAAATTGATCTACTTAAATTGGTAGTAGCTGTTATAATAGTTGATGAAATCCTGCTTTCTGAAGATCTTGGAGCGGCTTTCCACCTTCGCCACATTTTTGATGATGCGGTCGTATTCTTCGTCCAGGTTATAATAGAAATCTTCTGTATAAAGTTTGCTGATCTTTTTAACGTCGCCCAGATAATGTTTTTTATCAATCTCTATCCCTGGTTTTGCGGTCATTAGCGAATCTTTATTCAGTCCGTAACCATAATATTGGTAATTGACGTAATAATCTTTATTCGTAATGTTTAGTAATCCTCTGATCTTGTTTACCGTAAAGGCAGAATCGTAGATCAACTTTTTATTTTGGTCAAAGACCGCAATTTTATTTTTTCCTTTATGAAGGTCAACTTTCAGATATTGTCCGGCGGAAAGGATGTTTTCTGCACCGTTATTGATCTTGAAATAAAATGTTTCCGGCGTAGGATTATCTACCAGATAATAATTTCTTTTCGCTAAAAACAAAAAGTAAATAGCAAATGCAGTTCCCATTGCCAGCAAAGAAAAAATCAAACCTTTTGTAGAGGCACTCAGATTTTTCATATTTATTGAAATCAATATTGAGGATGCGAATTTACGGATTTTTTTCCGAGCGTTGATCTTTAATAATTCTGATATTAATCAAGACTTGGATTCCTGAAAAACAAAACTTCGCAATCTCTCAGCATTTCCGTTTTTTCTGGCTTGAAATTGAATAATGGCGCTTTGGTTCCATTCTCAAGATTCAGATTTGGATTTTTGAAGATCACCGCCTCGTCCCAAAGATTTTGATCGATGAATTGTTGCAATGTAAATCTTCCACCTTCGATAATGACCGACTGAATTTGCAATTCATACAACTTATCTAAGATTTTGTCTAATGAATTTTCTTTTTCTATTTTGATGAATTTCAGATTGTTATCTTCGGAATTTTTAATTGAATTAAAGATAATGGTTTCCACATCATTATTATAAATATTGAAATTCTCAGGAACATCAAGGTTGAAATCGATCAAAATTCGAATAGGATTTCGACCTTCGATCTCTCTCACTGTCAAACTCGGATTATCGTGAAGCGCCGTATTTTTCCCAACGAGAATTGCGTGTTCCTCACTTCTCATCTGATGGACCAATTGCTTCGAAAGTGAATTGCTGATCTGTGTTGGTTTGAAATCTTGGTCCATAAAACCATCTGCAGATTGTGCCCATTTCAAAATGATGAACGGCCTTTTCTTCTCGTGATAAGTGAAAAATCGTTTATTAAGTTCTCGGCATTGATTTTCTAAAACGCTGGAAACAACTTCAATTCCCGCATCAATAATGATTTTTTTGCCTTTTCCGTTCACTTTGTCGTGGCTGTCCATTGCGCCGATCACCACTTTTTTGAAACCGAGTTCCACAATATTCAAAGCACAAGGTGGTGTTTTCCCAAAATGCGCGCAAGGTTCCAAAGAAACGTAGATTGTAGATTCCGGGATCAGATGTCTGTCTTCCTCTTTTATGGAATTGATCGCGTTGATCTCAGCGTGCGGTTCACCAGCTTTTTTATGAAAACCTTCACCAATGATTCTGTCATTATGAACAATCACAGAACCAACCAGCGGATTTGGATAAGTTTTTCCCAAAGCCTTTTCGGCCAATTCTATGCAACGTTTGATGTAAATTTCGTCCTTCATTAATATCTGACTTCTAGCCTCTAAAATCTAATTTCTTCAATTTATTTCTTCGCTTCAACTGCAGTTGGTTTATAGGTCACAGGCGGAATTGCCATTGTGATGACGCCTTCCATCAGTCTGCTTCTTTCCTTTGATAATGATTTGGTAGCATACTTCAAATCACCTGCTATTCTTTTTGAATAAGAAAATATGACAAACGATTTTTTTCCACCAGCATCATAATTCTTGAAACGGTCGAGGTTATATTCTGCGTAAGATTCGCCTTCTTTCGGAACAACGGTTACGAGGTAATCTACCACGATCTCCTTACCGTCAGGGCTTTCCGTCACATTGACGAAAGAATATTTGTCCTGAGTTCTCTCTTTTCTTTTTTCAACATATTCTACTTTTTGCTTCACCGCAGTTTCGATATCGATCTCTTTATCAAAATAGGAGATATTGATGAGTTCTTTATAATTATTAAAATCATCATCTCGCAAAATATATTGTTGCTGCGCCCAGGTAGGCGAGTTTTGTTTGCTCCAGGTCAAGATATATTCGCTTTCACGGAAAGTCAAAGGACCAGGAATATTGAGTCTGTCAATCACTTCGACCGGTGCAGAAACCGGAATTTCTTCGGTTTTCGTTTCCTGAGAATGGAAAGCAGCAGTGAAAATAAAAAGACTGAAAGCGGAAAGTAGAATTTTATTTTTCATAGATTTTTTATTTGATGTCTTGTTTCTTATTTCAATTCTACCGGAATCTCACAAACCGGAATCGGATTCATCTTATGTTGCGTTGCTCTGTTGAATCTCAAATAGATTGTCATCACTTCTTTTTCTCGTCCATCAAAATCAGCTTCGGTTTTTCCTTCTTGTTGCTGTTCCATTGCCCATTCCAATTCTGGATAAGTTGCACCAATTTGGTCTTCGTCCGTTCTTTCCACTTCCCAAAGTCCATCGGTTGGTTTTGCCACTTGAATACTTTCCAAAATTCCCAATTCTTTTGCAATTTCATAGATTTGAGTTTTGTAAAGGTCTGCAATAGGAGAGATGTCCACACCGCCGTCGCCATATTTTGTGAAAAAGCCAACACCAAAATCCTCCACTTTATTTCCTGTTCCTGTAACCAAAAGTCCATTGATCTGTCCGTAATAGTAAAGGGTCACCATTCTCAATCTCGATCTTGTATTGGCTTCAGCCAGATTTTTGCTCGGTGAATCATCTTTATAACCTTCCGTTGTTTTTTCGAAACTTTCAAAAGTTGGTGTCAGGTCCACACGGAAACCTTCTACATTTGAGAAATTAGACTTCAAAAAATCGATGTGATCTTGAGCCCTGTCTACTTGATCGGCTTTTTGACGGATCGGCATTTCCAAGACCAAAACCGGTAATCCTGTTTTCGCTACCAAAACTGAAACGACTGCGGAATCAATTCCTCCCGAAACTCCTACTACGAATCCTTTCGAGTTGGCTTTGGTTGCATAATCTTTTAACCAATTGACGATATGATCTATTACTTTTTGTGTCTGCATTGTTTTTATTTTATTTTAATTTCTTCAAAGACATATTCTTTTTCTACTCTGTCTACTTCGATTGTCTTTCCAATCAAACTGTTTTTCACGTACAAAAATTGTTTGATATTAAGTGGCTCGCCATATCGGGTCAGCTTTTCAACTTTCACAATATTTCCTTGTATGCTATAATTCGTTTTATATTTATTTTCAGAAATGACTCCACATTCGTTTTCATTTTTTTCATTAACTAAAACAAAATCATTTTTGAAATTTAATTCCAGAAAAACCGTGTATCCAGCACAGGGTTTCGGCTGATTGGTTTCTACACACATACTTCCTACAGATGTTCTGAAGGTCTTATTCAAAACTATTTTGTTGTCTTTATTTTGAGTTTGTGAACACGCTGGAACAGACATCAAGAATAAGAACAAAAATAATAATAAGTGATTCGCTTTCATTAATTGTTTTTTTCTAATTCGTACCAATAGCAATTGTCGCCATTATCAAGAAAAGCGCCTTTGTTTTCGAAACCTAATTTTGTGAGGATACGATTGGAAGATTGATTTTCCACGTCAGCGTAAGCATAGATTTTATCAGCCCTTAATTGGTTAAAACCTAATTCCAACGAGGCTTTTGCGGATTCGGTTGCGTAACCTTTTCCCCAGAATTCGGGAAGAAATCTATAACCCAATTCGTAAACATTTTTGAAACCGTTGACTTCATCTGTCAATAGTTTGATGCCGCTCCAGCCGATAAATTTGTTGGTTTCTTTTTCAATAACAGCCAGTCTCCCGGTTCCGTTCTTTTCGTATTGGTTCAGAAGACTTTCGATCAACTTTAAAGTTTCTTCTTTTTTTGTAAATGCTTGGATGCCCACATACTTTACAACTTCCGGATTGCTGTCTAATAAAAAGAGATCTTCCAAATCTTCAGAAGTTATTTTTCTTAAAATCAATCTTTCGGTAATAATTGGAAGCTTCATCCTTTAAAATTCTTATTTTTGCTTTTCGAAAATCTTAATGTAAAAATAATGAAGTTTTTCCGATATATCTCTTTTTCTGCCATAATTGTTTTCAGTTTGTCGGCTTGTAAAAAGGAAAACGAAAACAAATGGGATGTTGAGATCAAGAATCCTGTTAAAAAAGTAAATCTCACCGATCTGTCTGGCGAATTCTATAATTCATCAATCAAGTTCGAAGATTTCAAAAAGAAGTATCCTTGGTTTCAAGGCTCAGTTCCCGACGCTGATTACGATGGTAGAAGAAAAGATACAATGGAAGTGCGCATCTATAAAGAAGCGATTTCTAAAATAGATAAATCCAAATTAGATAAAGATCTGTTAGGTCTATTTTCTCACATCAAAAATTATTTTCCGAAGTTCCAGCCGCCTCATATTTATCTTTACTCATCTGTGATCGATCCTCAAAATGTGACGGATCCGATCTTTCTGAGAGAAGACGAGAATATGCTTTTCGTGGATATTACAGGATTTATGGGCGATGGAAATAAGAATTACAAAGGTCTCGATCTCTATTTTCAAAAATCGATGAACCCGGAAAATTTGGTTCCGAAAATTTCTGCGTTTTTTGCGGCAAGATTAGTTCCTGCACCTATCGACCAGCAAAAATTTTTGGATCAAATGGTCTATCAAGGAAAAGTTCAGATCCTGCAGGATGCTTTCCTGCCTAATGTTCCCGAATATTTGAAAATGAATTATTCCAAACAACAATACGATTGGGCGGTTGCGAATGAAGCCAACATATGGAATTATTTTGTTGAGAACGATTTGCTATTCAGTGCGGATGCCGATCTTTCTGAGAGATTCATCACACCTGGGCCATTCTCCAAATTCTATACAGAAGTTGATAGAGAAAGTTCACCACAGATTGCGATCTGGACAGGCTGGCAAATTTGCAAACATTATCTGAAAGCTCATCCAGAAGAAAAATTGAATGTCTTTTTGAAAAAAAATGCAACAGAGATTTTCAACGGATCAGATTACAGACCGAAGTAATATTAATAAATAAGTATTTGGGCAGCTTAATCCGTCTTCCGTTCCCAAACCTAACGAAGTGGTTCGACGAAGTCGATTTTTTTGCCAAAGCTCTAGCCAACACAAAAAAGGATTTCCACTCAAGCCGGGCTGCGGGATTTGGCATCATAATTAGTTTAAATGATAATTTAGTAGTTTCAAAATCATTTAATCATTTAATTTTTTAATCAATAAATTTTAATATAAACAATGCGTAAAACAAAAATTACAATAGATATCGAACTGGACGAGAATCACGTTCCAGAAAAAATGACTTGGAATGCAGAAGATGGCGGCGTTCAAAATCAAGAAACAAAAGCTGTGATGATCTCCGTTTGGGACGAGAAAACTTCTGAAGCTTTGAGAATCGACCTTTGGACAAAAGATATGCCTGTAGATCATATGAAACGTTTTTACCACCAGATCATCGTTTCTTTGGGACAAACTTATTTGAGAGCAACTGGGGAAGAAGATGTTGCTGGTTGGCTCGAAGAAGTGGCTGAGGAATTTGCAGTGAAGTCAGCGATAAAAATGTAAATCGTAAAATAGCAAAACTGTAAAATCGTTTTTAAAAGTCAGTGATTAACAAATCATCAAATCAGCGATTTTAAGACTTAACAAATTAACAATATGAAATTCAATACAAAAGTTATTCACGGAGGACAACAGCACGAGCCAGCAACTGGCGCGGTCAACGTTCCTGTATTTTTAACATCAACATTCGCACAGAAAAGTCCGGGACAATTGATTTCTGGCTACGAATATTCAAGAGGTGCAAACCCAACAAGACAAGCTTTAGAAGATTCTTTAGCAAGCATCGAAAACGGCGCGAGAGGTTTGGCTTTCGGTTCAGGTCTGGCTGCAATCGACTGTGTTTTGAAATTGCTAAATCCTGGTGATGAAGTCATTGCAGTAGATGATCTTTACGGTGGGTCTTATAGAATGTTCACCAGGTTGTTCGAAAAATATCAGCTGAAATTCACGTTCATAGGTTTTGACAATGTGCAACAATTGGAAAACGTTATCACAGACAAAACAAAACTAATTTGGTTAGAAACACCAACCAATCCATTGATGAAATTGGTGGACATCAAAATGGTAGCTGACACCGTGAAAGGCAAAGATATTTTAGTTGCTGTTGATAATACATTTGCAACACCTTATATTCAAAAACCTTTGGATCTGGGCGCTGATATTGTGATGCATTCTGCAACCAAATATTTGGGCGGACATTCTGATGTGATTGCTGGCGCTTTGATTGCAAAAGATGCTGAATTGGGCGAAAAATTACATTTTATCCAATTTGCAAGCGGTGGAATCTTGGGTCCTCACGATTCTTATTTGGTTTTGAGAGGCATCAAAACTTTGGCGTTAAGAATGCAAAGACATTCTGACAACGGCTTCGAAGTGGCAAAATATCTGGAAACGCATCCTTTGGTTGATAAGATTTATTATCCAGGACTGTCGTCTCATCCACAATATGATTTGGCAACACGTCAAATGACCGAATTTGGTGGAATGGTTTCTTTTACATTCAAATCTGGAAAGAAAGAAGATGCAATCAAATTCCTGGAAAATATCAAAGTTTTCACTTTGGCAGAATCTTTGGGTGGCGTAGAATCATTGGCTAACCTTCCAGCTTTGATGACTCACGCATCAATCCCAGAAGACAAAAGAGCTGTTCTTGGAATCACTGATGACTTGGTAAGATTGAGCGTCGGAATCGAAGATGCAGAAGATCTGATTGCTGATTTGGAACAAGCGTTTAACTCAATAATGATTAATGATAATTGATTGAATTTTTATCTATCAATCATAAGTAAACGCAAAGATTTTCGATGTTGTCGATTGAAGAAGCGTAAAATTTAGAATTCAAGCTTCATAAAATCAATTTTAATTGATAAAAAACTTTGCTCTTTATATGATATGAGTAACAAAACTGAAACTTTGCGTATAATACCGTAAATAATCATTTATCAATAATTATTCATCAATTATAATATAAAATATGACTTTTCGAGACGCCACTTTAGATGACCTTCCAAAGATTGTAGAAATCTATAATTCTACGGTGGCGTCGCGATTGGTTACGGCCGATCTGGAACCTGTTTCTGTGGAAAGCAAAATTGATTGGTTTAATGAACATCATTCAGAAACCCGTCCACTTTGGATGGTGGAAGATGTTCAGAAAAACACGATTGGTTGGGTCAGTTTTCAGGATTTCTATGGACGTCCGGCTTATCAGAAAACGGCGGAAATCAGTATTTATATTGATGAAAATTTCCGAGGCAAAGGTTATGGTCAACAAATTTTAAAGTTATCCATAGAAAAATGTCCTAGTTTAGGCATCGAAAATCTTCTCGCCTTTATCTTCGCTCACAACCTTCCGAGTTTGACCTTATTTGAAAAATTTGGGTTTAAACTTTGGGCAAACCTCAAAAATATCGCTGAACTCGACGGCGAAAAGCAAAGTCTTATCATCTTAGGTAAAACCATCAAAGATTAAATTTATATATGGAAAACTACACGTATTGTCTGTACTGGATCATTTCCATATTAGCGATCTTCTCTGTTTTGATTCCTTCAATCAAAAATACTTTTTGGACGTTTAGGATCTTTGATTACCCTCGTTTTCAAAAGTTTGTCATCTTGTTGGTTCTCATTGTTTTATGGAAATTCGCTATTGGTGAACCGACGGATTACGATAAAATCCTTCTGGTGTCAGAAATTGTAGTTGCGCTTTACCTATTCTATATCATTATTCCTTACACGAGATTTGGAAAGACGATGATCGATAAAATTCTGCCAGAACCTAATGAGACAACGCTCGATATTTTGGTTTGTAATGTTTATCAACACAACCGCAATTACCAAAAACTGATCGACCTGATCAAAGAAAATGACCCTTCCGTTTTGTTCTTTCTTGAGACCGATGAAGAATGGAAAAATGCCTTGGAAGTGGTTGCAAAAGCTTATCAATACAAAATCGAGGTTCCGCTCGCAAACACTTATGGCTTATTGTTTTACAGTCATTTTCCGGTTAAAAATTATGAGATCAATTATTTGATCGATGATGATATTCCGTCCATTGTTGCTGATCTGGAATATAATAATAACATCGTCCGATTGTACGGAATCCATCCAACACCGCCTGTGCCACAGGAAAATCCTGAAAGTACGGAACGTGATGCTGAGATTCTTCTTGTTGGCAAAAAGGCCGAAGAATACGGAAAACCAGCCATTGTTTTTGGTGACCTGAACGATGTAGCTTGGTCACAAACCACCAAATTATTTCTAAAATCCAGTGGCATGTTGGATCCCCGACGAGGCAGAGGAATGTTCAATACCTTTCACGCCAAATACTGGTTTCTGCGTTGGCCTCTAGATCATTTTTTTGTGAGTCCGCATTTCCGACTTGTGGATATGAATGTCACAAAGTCCGTAGATTCTGACCATTTTCCGATTTGGATATCGCTTGTCATTAGAAATGAAGATACAGAAGATCAACTGGAAATTTCCGATGAGGAAGAAGAGGAAGTGATTGAAAAGATAGAAGAAGGTATCGAAAAAGGTGATGCCAATTAAATTTTGTATCTTGGAAATTAAATTTATTAATCATGAAAAAGATCATTTTTAGCTTCGTACTTTCCTTCGCTTTTATTTTAAATTCAGCGCAGACAACCGCTCCGAAGCCAATTGTAATAGTTCAGAATGTAGTGATGGGAAATTTGACCTTGAATAGTTTGGATCCAAATAAGATCGAACAGGTTCAGGTTTACAAAACACCTTCTACCGAAACTGCGAAATTTGATGATCTGATAAAAAATGGTTTGATCAACATCACGCTCAAAGAAAAGATGACCATCGAAAGTCTGACGATTGCAGAAGCGAAGAAACGATTCAAATTACCTTCAACTGCATTGGTTTTCCTTAATGATATCGAAGTTCACGATGGGAATATTCTGATTGCCGAAGATCTTTTGAAAACTTCCAGCGTGATCAATCCTGACAAAAAATCGAACAATTTCAGCGCAGCCGTTTTAAAGATAAAAACTGATTAAAGTTGTTTTTCCCTTTCTGAATCTCTATTTTTGCTGAAATCGATATTTCAAAAATATGTTTTTCAAAAAGGCAAAATTATTTTTCAGTGCAGCTTTTCTAATTTCAATTTCATCCGCATTTTCCGCGCAGAACAGAATCAGCGATCATAATAACATTGGTTGGTACGCTTACAACGGAACTTTCAAACTCGATTCCAAATTTTCCATTCACACAGAATATCAGTGGCGAAGAAATGATTATATCACCACTTGGCAACAAAGTCTTTTGCGTTTAGGACTCAATTATCAGGTGAATCCAAATTTGCAATTACGAGTAGGTTACGCTTGGGCAGAGACTTTTCCGTACGGCGAAATCCCAATCAACGGAATGGAAAAAGATTTCACAGAACACCGGATCTATGAGATGGCAACTGTCACAGATAAAATTGGGAAAATCGATCTGTCACACCGTTTTATGCTGGAGCAGCGTTGGGTCGGGCGATATTCCAATGCTAACTTGACTTCTGAAGATCAATATCCATTTATGAATAGGGCGCGATATATGATCCGTCTTCAAATGCCTTTGAAAGGAAATTCTATTGCGGACAAAACGCCTTACGTTGCTGTTTATGACGAATTGATGATCGGATTCGGTAAAAATGTCGGGGAAAATATCTTTGACCAAAACCGAATCGGAATTTTGTTGGGTTACAAATTCAATAATTTGGTAAGAGTAGAAGGCGGTTATTTGAATCAAATTGTACAGTTGGGAAGGGAAGTGGAAGGCAAAAATGTATTCCAGTACAACAATGGATTTATCGTTAGTGCGAATTTCAATTTTGATTTTTCTAAGAAAACGGATTAACCACAAATCGAAGATTCGACGAAGTCAAAAGGCACAAAAGTTTTTTGATTGAAAAGGTTTCGACTCCGCTCAACCTGACATTGTTAATATTTGGTAAATTAGAATTCGAGTTGTCATCCTGAGCGGAGTCGAAGGATTTTTTGCTTAAGAATAAATCTACTTTTGTGACTTTTGTGGTTCAAAAATTCTTTAATTTCGCAAAATGAAAATCGCATTCCTAGGACCCGAAGCTTCTTTTACGCAGTTGACCGCAACACAGTTATTCCCAAATGACGAATTGATCCCAAAATCAAACATCTTGGATTGCTTTTTGGCGGTTCAAAACAATGAAGTGGACAAAGCGGTGGTTCCATTGGAAAACTCGATTGAAGGAACGGTTTCTATGACCTTGGATTATCTTTATCAAACGCCGGAAATCAAAATCGAGGCTGAAGCGGTGATGCCGATTGCCCATCATTTGATGATCCATCCAGGTCAGGAAAATCAAGACTCTATTGAGAAGATCTATTCTCATCCGCAGGCTTTAGCGCAGAGTTTTCATTCACTCAATAAAAATTATCCCGACGTTCCGAAACAGGAATTTGCTTCCACGGCTGCAGCGGCAAAACGGGTTTCCGAAAATCCAGACCGAAAAATTGCGGCTGTTGCGAATAAATTTGCTGCCGAATTGTACGGTTTGAAAATCCTTAATGAGAACGTCCATGACGTGGAGGAGAATCACACCAGATTTATCATCATTTCCAAAACCGAGAATTCTTACGAGAATCATCTGGAAAATATCGGAAAGAAAACTGCGATGCTAATTACTTTACCGCAAGATCACGCTGGAGGATTGCATCAGGTTTTGTCGGTTTTTGCGTGGCGAAATATGAACCTTAGCAAAATCGAATCCCGTACTTTGAAGACCAAATTGGGAAATTATTTCTTCTTCGTGACAGTTGTTGGCGGTTGGGATGACGTGCTCTACATTAATTCTGTGGACGAACTGAAAGCGATCGGCGCTGATGTGAAGTTTTTGGGGAATTATAAGGAATATTTGTTGGAAGGATAATCGATCATAACATCGAAATCTCTCTTTGAATATTTTCTCTCGCCATCTTTTCATATTTCTCTTTGAAGTGATTTGTTTTGAAAATCTCATCAAACTCCAGGAAGTGAGTTAGAACTTTTTTTCGTCCGGGATTATAAAGGAAATCAGGATAGATTGAGTATTCTTTTCTGATTTGTTGAATGTAATTGTCATAAACTTTCCAATCTTTTCCAAGAATGGCTAAGTCTGCGTCGACTAGAAAATTGGTGTCAGAATCGTCACTTCTTTTGTGAGATTTTGTAGCAAGAATTTGATTGTAGATTTTTGTTATTCTTTCATTGGAAATATTAAGTTTATCCAATCTTGTTTTTGCAACTTCTGCACTTTTTTCTTCGTTGTCTTTCGATGTTGCTTTGTAAATAATGTCGTGATAGAAAACAGAAAACAACATAACGTCGTAATCTGAGGTTTCTTCTTTCACATTTTCCAATTCCAATATCATATTCTCAAGATGAGTGAGATTGTGATATTTTCTGTTTTTTTGTGAATATGATTTTTCAATTTCTTGCCAATAATCAGTTTTCAGTTTTTCGTTGTCGGAAAACTTTGAGATTAGATCTGCGAAAATGGAATTGAGATTCATCTATGAAGATTTGATTCTTTCTTTTTTAAAATTACAATTGGACGAAATTCAATATTCTTGCAAGCTCTACATTTATAATTATATTTCTCATATTCTCCAAATTTTGTCCTGTAAGTTTTGAAGCCGTTTTGTCTAACTTGTAGATCCGAACGGCACCAAACTATCGGCAAATCCCAAGGTGCGTGAAACCAATCTATTCTTGATTTTTCTGATAACTCAAAATTACCATTGATGTCAGTTTTTACAGTTTGTGATATGTAATCTTTATGTTCGTAGTAACCGTGTTCTTCGTTTATTGTCTCGTTTTCTTGGATGCTGCTAACTGTCGCATTTGGAATTGGTTTGTTGTTTTCACCAAGTATTTTTCCAACTACCTTTGGTTCATAAATTATTTTTGAAGGATGTATAAATAATGTAATTATAAGAATTGAGAATATTATTAAGATGATTTTGTATCTCCTTTTCATAAGAATTGAAAATTATGATTTCCTCTTATTAATAAAAAAGTAAACCGGCAGCCCAAGCAAGATCAATCCCAATCCTGGCAAAGTATAATCTGGTTTGTAGATCAAAAGCAGAATACAAAACGCCGTCCCGATCAAAAGGTAAAGCACAGGCGTGAATGGATAAAGGAATGTTTTGTAACCTCTTTCCATTTCAGGTTTTTTGATTCGTAGATAGATCACACCGAAAACTGTCAACATATAAAATAGAACGATTACGAAGGAAACCATATCCAAAAGATTCCCGTATTGTCCGCTCAGGCAAAGCAAACTTGCCCAGATTCCTTGCATCCAAAGTGATTTTTCTGGAACACCGTTTTTGTTGTTTTCAACGGCCGATTTCAGGAACAATCCATCTTTTGCCATGGTTTGGAAAACCCTTGCACCAGCTAGAACAATTCCGTTCACGCAACCAAAAGTCGAGATCATCACCAAAATTGCAATGATAATCGTTCCTGCATTGCCGAACATTTTCTCAGCTGCAGAAACCGCCACTCTGTCATTTGCTGCAAAGGCAATCGAATCTCTGTCAAGCGCGTTCAGATAAACGAAATTCACGAGAAGATAAAGAATCATCACAGCAGAAGTTCCCAAGATCATGGCTTTCACAACATTCTTTTTAGGATTCTCGATCTCGCCGGAAATGAAGGTCACATTTTCCCAAGCTACAGAACTGAAAACGGAACCAACCATCGCGGCGGCAATTCCGCCAAGGATCGTGGCGCCGGAAATTCCTGTCCATTCTGTGTTTTTTAAGTTTTGAAAAGCATCCCAACCGAAACTCATATTGGAACTCCAATTGGATTTGTCGATCAAAATAAAACCTAAAATGATCAATCCAAGAAGTGCGATAATTTTTGAAGAAGTGAAAACATTCTGCAGGATTTTCCCGAATTGAACACCTTTCGTATTCACAAAAGTTAGGAAAAGGATCACGACAATCGCTAAGATTTGAATCCAGGTAATCTGAAATTCGCCACTCTTAAAAATCGGTGCAGCGTCATTCAAAGAAGGAACAAGATACGCCGTAAACTTCCCGAAAGCCACAGCCACAGCCGCAATCGTTCCGGTTTGGATCACCGTAAACATGCCCCAACCGTAGAGAAATCCCATAGGTTTTCCGAAGATCTCCGTAATGTAAGTGTATTGTCCACCCGCTTTTGGGAACATCGCCGAGAGTTCGCCGTAGCTGATCGCAGCTGCAACGGTCATCACGGTCGTTATCAGCCAGACCACGATCAGCCAGTAGCCGGAACCGAGATTCCGCATGATGTCGGCGCTCACGATAAAAATCCCGCTCCCGATCATGGATCCCATCACGATCATCACTGCGTCCCAAAGTTTGAGTTTCTTTTCCATAGTTTTTTATTCTTCATCAAATATAAAAACATCTTTGGTATTTTGATGACGGCGAACGAATTAAAAGTTTTTATAATAGTTTAACGATATTAATTTATTTATAACAATTGTCTAAAAAGAAGATTTACCAATAATTTTTATCAATAATATGGATGAAAATATTATTTTTGATAGAAATAGCAAACAAATGAAAAGTTACTTATCACATATTCTATTTTTTAATTTTTTTTGTTATTAAAATAAAAGAATGAGATTTAAGAGAAAAAGTAATTTTGAATGGCTTGAATTTCAAAAATTAAGAAAATGCCCAAATGGATAGCAGTGATTCAAGCTTATCAATTAACGGGAATCGTTTTCATTCCGCTGTCATTGTAAGATTAAAAATAAAACAGATATTCAATAAAACTATAACTAAAAAAATATTAAAATGATCATTACTGCAACTGTATTCTACATTTCACTGGCTGTTTTGGCAGCTGTTATCTATGGTGTATTTCTTTTTATAGAAAACAAGTATGATAAGGAAGATTTCAAACGCAAATCGTTTTTGGTCATCTTGCCGCTTGGAATCCTGATCTATATGTTCTGCCCAAAAGTTTATATCATCCAAAACTGTACTGCCAGCGAGGAAAAAGTGATGGTTTTTCCAACTCAAGGATTTACGTATGGTAATGGGAAGTGCTACGTTATCAATCAATCGACAGAAGTCTTGGGAATTGTGACTTACGTTTACGGGAATCCGCCGGAAGAGAAAGTAAAGGAAAAATCTATCAATGTCGAGATCTTGCCTAAAGCTACGCAAATGATCCCGAAAGGTGTGATCTCTTATTTACTAGAACCTGCGCCAACTACAGTACGAACTAAGTCGGATTATGAGTTCCATCACAGGTTGTTTTGCGTGTCTCAGGAAGACGCTGGAACGGATGGTCAGGACGGAGATTACAGCACAGAATAAAATTTTGAAACAAAAACAATGACAAAATTTCAATCTGTGAACGATGGAAAAGCTTACGAAATATATCCTTTACGAGGCTATATTTCTATTCTGGTCTATCTTCTGCTATTTCTTCTGATAGCGCTAGTTCCTATTCTTTATTTTATCTCAGATGATTTCATCATTGAAGAAGTTTTGAAGCTCGTGTTTTATTCTTTGCTTATCAATCTGATCATCTTTTTTCCGGTTGGTCTTATTTTGTATCATTATTCCTACCATTTCGATTGGGCAGAAAAGAAGGTCTATAAAAAGATATTCTTTTATAAAAAGGTTAAAATGAAAGCTGAAGATATCGAGATTGAGAAAAACAGCTACAAGGTCATTGACAAAACCGACCGATTTTCAAACGTGATCAACTTGATATTCTTTTGCATAAAATTTAAAGGTAGCTCAGAGAAAGCTAACGAATTCATTGGTCTCATCAATGAAAAATGGCTCAATAAAATCCCTGAAACTAAAGATGAAAAAATCATTGGTCTTAATAATTTGGAATATTTTAAATCAATTGATGATAATGAATTTGAGTTGATCACAAGGAACAAGCTTCATATTGTATTGTTTCTTGTTTTCTGTATATTATTCATTTATCAGCTTTACAATTTGCAGTCAAAAAGTACTTCGGATATTGAGTTTATAGATTTCATAACCGGAATTCCGGCTTTTATTTTTCTAATCATTATTTCAACTCGAAAAATTTTCAATCTTAAAGATAGAATGGTTTACACTAAATTTTTATGGGTCATTCCCTATGAAAAAATGAATCTTGACCTGTTTTATAATTTTGAGGTCACAAAACATCATACCAATGGTATCTACACTGGAACTTCACTCAATATGCTTTTCTCGAAGAAGGCCAATCCAAACAAGTACAGACATCTGACCATCGTTTCTGCCACCAAAAAAACAAAACCTTTTGAAGCTGTTATGACAGAGATCGGGTTTCTATTGTCGAAGATGAAGTGATCGTAAATTACTTTTTGCGTTGTATTGTTACACCTGTGATGGCGCCGTTTCCATCGTAGATCAATGCTTTTCCTTCACAATTTTTGTTGATTTGGGAAACAGTTTTGGATTGAACTTTTCCATTCGTTGTGCTGATGAAAGTTTCTTTGCCGTCGACAATCGTGTTGGTGTTTTCAGAAATATAAGTTTCATCGGTAGAAACAACTTTCATTTTAGAAAAGCGGTTTTGCTCCTTGTTTTCGTATTCATAAAAATTGGTACTCAGTTTTTTTCCAGAAGAAAAGGATTCTTCCCGAATCACTCTTCCAAGATCATCGTAGAAGAAATGCTGTTGAGATGTTGGATTGTTTCTTTCGTCAAAACTTATTTTTTTTGAGATTTCGAATTTGTCGTTTAGAAGATATTCATCGCGAGATCGGCTGTTGTAGAATCTGGTAACAATGCGTTGCGGAAGATATTTGAATTGGGTTTCGTAGTCCTTTTTATGATTCAAATGAAAAACAATAGAATCTACCAAGCCTAGAGTATTGAAATGGTATTTCTGTCCGGAAATTTCTCCGTTTCTTTCATATTCACTGCTCATGATCTGCCCATTTTTGTAAGTCACAGAAGAGCTGTAACTTAGTTGTTTCTCAGCAAGGTCGATAAAAACTTGGGTTTCGATTGTCCCATCACAATTAATTGCGCTTAAGCCAAAAACAGGAGGCGAAAAATTGCGTTTTAAATTTTTCAGAAGGCTTTGTGCGTATTTCTGATCTGGTTTGTAAGCAATCGACCAAATAGAATCTACTACAGATCTTGTAGCATTTTCTTCTTCTTTGATTATAGTTTTAGTTTGCTTTTGTGCATTCTTTAGATCATTTGATAAGTAGAGTTTCACCAGAGGCAGGTATTTTTCGATATCATATTCGACCATTGGTTTTTCTGAACCGTCAAAGAGTATCATTGCAGTTTTTTTCGTCATTTGGTTGACGTCTACAAACCATGTTTTTTTTCCTTTTGTGAATTTAAAGGTCTTTGCATTGGTTCTGCCAACCAACATCAGATCTGTTGCTGTGCCAAATAGACCATAGATGTGATTTGCTGTTTCTGTATGCTTTTTTACCAATTCTTCTTCGGCTTGGATATTTTCATTTTCAACAAAAAAAGCAGCTTTGGAAGGTGACGTAATTCCGAAGTCTAATCTTTCACCTTCTTTCCAATTGCGGATAATTTTGGGAGAGCATGATATGCTTGTCAATAAAATGATAATCGTTGATATTAGGAAATTTTTAATCATCGTAGTTTATGTTTTTTCTAAATCAAATATATTCAATTATAACCAAATTTTCATTTTTTCTATAACAAGTGATAAATAATCGGAGGTTTTTTATTAATATATTTACCAATGAAAACTAATAGCTGATAAAATGAAAATAGATTTGAAAAGAAAACTCGTTTTTACATTTTCCATTATTGTAGCCATATTTATGCTGATTGGATTTATTTTTTATACGAAACCACCAATAGTAATTACCGAGATGAAAGCGGTAAACGATCTTTCTGAAAAGATAAAGCCTGTGTTCTCTGAGACTTCGGACAGTGCCTTGGTTCTCGTTCCTTACAAGATTACAATTTCCAACAACAGATTCCGAAGAATAGCCTTGTCCAGAGTGGTTTACAGATCCAATCATTCTGAATATTTGATTTCCTCCTCTTCTGCCAGTGGTAATGCGCTTTATTTTGATGATGAAGGTGAACAAATAGATCAATCTTTGATTAATCGGAATTCTGAGGAAGGAAACAATGGAGAGATTTTTTTGATGACAAAATGGAAAAAATGGAAAGAGGCAAATCGTGACATTATTTTTCCGTTCAGTTCAAAAAGTATTTATTTCTATAAGAGCACAATGCTTAAGTACAAAACAGACCGCAACACATTTGCCGATCTAAGTGATGATTTTCAAGAAAGACAAATACGG
>Ga0308171_1000885_pt1 | contig 49563 bp, 67 predicted proteins | sample PhyGR1_FD_202135 | JGI IMG/M metagenome (GOLD analysis project Ga0308171, IMG submission 202135) | Phyllosphere microbial communities from UC Gill Tract Community Farm, Albany, California, United States - DLSLSG.R1 | ecosystem: Host-associated > Plants > Phyllosphere > Unclassified | place: USA... | reverse complement strand
TTATGTCATGACGCTGTACTACGTTGCTGCCGGTACCGGCAACGACCCGAACGCTGCGATCAACACCGGTAGCGCGTTCGGCACCACGCTGGCCTCGGCCAAGATGACCAAGGTCGGAACGGAAACCCGGCTCTCTATCCCGTTCACGACCGGGGCGAACGACACCAAAGTCTGGTTCCGCGCTCAGAATCTCGGCGGTGCAGTCAGCGGCTTCTTCAACAAGATGAACATTACGCCCGGCGCAACGGCGGTACCCTATCGCGACTTCTGCTTCACCGGCCAGTACGCCACGACCTCGCTCATGTACCAGGCGTGCATCACGGCTATCCGCAACGCTGGCGATCTGAACTCCTGGTGCATCGTCGAGACCGATGGCTATGCCGGTCTGCACAGCTTCACGCAGAACTTCGGCCCGGACCCGGAGATCTGGTGGACCGACCCGGCCAACCGCACCATGCTCTCGATGCACTACTACTTCGACCAGAACCACAGCGGCGCGTACGCTACGGCGTGGAGCCAGGCGCTCACAGATCGGATGGCCGGCGAGATCTTGCCCGCCCTACAGTGGGGCCAGCGCAAGGGTGAGAAGCTCTTCATCGGTGAATATGGCGTGCCACCGGGCACCAGCGCGAGCGATATCGCCTATCAGGGCATGCTCAATACCTTTCTCGGCTACCTGGACATGTACAACGCCCACGGTGCGTATTATGCCGGCGGCGTGCAGTTCAGCTCCGAGACCACCGTCCAGCCGCTCAACAACTACACAACCGACCGTCCGCAGATGGCCATCCTCCGCGCTCATCTAGGTTGACAGTACGTTCAAAGCCGAATAGCCTATCACCTATCGAACAACCCAACCGATAGGTGATAGGTAATGCCACTCTACCTCGTCCGTTCCGAAGTCGCGCACGTGGTGGTCAGGGCCAATAGCCCGGCCTGCGCCCGCCGCGTGGCCGTCGAGAATGCAGGCGCTGAGGGCACGGCTCTCTGGCGCGACCCCGAACAATCAACCGTCAGCCTCGTCGAGCCGGAGAAAGGCCGCATTGGGCTGGTGATCAGGAAGGAGCTACAGTAATGACCACATCCACCAAGACCAATGCGGCCGATATTCTCAAAGCGGGCCTGAAGCACATGGAAGACCGGGCCGCAACGTACGATACGCCTGCAGGTGAACGATCCATGGCCGCCACCGTTGCGGCGTTTGCGGGGGCTACCGGGATTCAGCTGACCGAGCCGCAAGGTTGGTTGTTCATGATCATGCTGAAGGCGGTGAGAACGCAGCAGGGCGCGTACCGGGCGGATAATTTCGAGGACGGAGCCGCATACTTCGGCCTGATGGGAGAGGCAGCCTCGACGAACAAGTTTGCAGAGACCGAGTGGGGGCAATCGGAGCTACCCGCTTCCCGCCAACGGCCTCTCGCCGGTAGCTGACTGTCATTAATTGTTATCGGAGATTGGAGTGACTGTCACAGTGAAGAGGTCTTGCACCGAAAGTAGTTAAACGGTAAATTAACGGCTGCAGCTATCCCGGCCAGGAGAAAAGCGTCTTGCTGAACGCCTGCTGCAATCCTTAATCAGCCAAGCTACGGCAGGTTTGAAAATGCGAGATATTTTTTACCCCACCTTAACGGGCAACTTTCTGGTTGCTGTTCGAATATGCTATAGAAAAGATTCTGAGAACGTCTATGAATGGCGCTGTTCAAAGTGCTCTGAAGACGAAGAATTGTGGCCTGCAGGCTCAATAATAGGTAGAAAACAACGCGCGGCTGCGTTTCAGATTTGCGGCTGCAGCCTACGACCGTCGTTTACCCGTGCCCAGAAAGTAATATTGGCGAGAAGAAAAGCGTTCGAATCTGGATTTGAATTTTTAGATTTTGAAGACGGAAAAAGACAATACTGCGTTTTAAAGTGTAAAGAGCACGGCTTGTGGAATACGACAAGTTATAAAAGACTGATGGCGGGTGCTGGCTGCAGAAAATGCGCTCAATGTAAACATGGAAGCCTTCGAATTTACCCTGAAACTTTCTATATCGAAAGACTCAAAGAAAAATTAAAAAGATCTAATTTCACCTACCAAAAAAGGTTAGGTGATTACCTAGGCGCTAGGTCTGAGATAGTTTTACACTGCTCTCTGCACGGAGAGTTTAAAGGCACCTATCATTACGCCTATTTAGGGGCTTCAAGCTGCCGGGGTTGCGCAAATCGAGGCTATAACTCTAAAATAAGAGGCACTCTATACCTCATAAAAAGTGATTGTGGGGCGTACTTAAAAGTCGGGATAACTAATAAGTTAGATAATAGGCTAAGGGATTTAAAAAGAAGTTCTCCGTTTAGTTTCGAATTAATTTCAAAATGGAGCGCAGGTGGTAGAGACGTTTTAGATCAGGAAAAAGCCTTTCATAGCTCCTTTGAATCTGCGGGATTCCGGGGGTTTCCCGGCTCGACCGAGTGGCTTAAAGCCGACCCGGCCATAGTCGAGCGGTTCAGTCTTTTGCCTGGCGCTCTTTCCACGCCTGACTCGCCTTTTGCAGACGCGCTTGCAGCCCTCGGCTAAGAGGCTGGCCTTTATCGTCTACGAGGGTCTCGATCTGACTGCACTTGCACTGGATCGCGTTGGCCCCCTCCATATACCAATCGCGCTCTTCCTGGATGCTAAAAAGCTGACCACTTCTCGCGGCGTGTGAGGGGCGAGTGCTGGGGCTGAGCGCCGATACGTGCATCACCATGACCTTGATTCCGAGACGCTGTGAGGCATCTTGCGTCTCATCCAGGCGAGCCGTACGCAAAGCTTGGTTGATTTCCGTCCTGGCGATACGGGCTGCTCTGCGTTCTTCTATACCCGTCTGGGCAGCAATGTTCTTTGCAATCTGACGAGGCCCCAACCCCTGCACCAGCCCTGAAGTTAACTGCTGACTCAGCCCCTCCTTAACGCTGGCGGAAAGACCTTTCATTAACTCGAATTCGCGAGCACGTATCAAGCCGATACGGTTCTGGTACGGCTCAGAGAACAGCAGGCTTTCCAAGGTCGGGCGAGTTGCCGCATAGGTAGAACTCTGAATGCCCAGGTTTCGCCAAGCAGTTGCGGCGCCTCTTTCATAAGCAGGAATTATGTACTCGGTGCTAAACCAGTTTCTCAAACTAGTAGCGCCTAATAATTGATCTACCAAGTTTGCCGTTTGATTGAGAAGGTCCGAAAGAATACTCGGCAAAGTTTTAAATTCATACCTTTCAGCATTTACAGTAACCTTGCTGAATTCAATAGAATTTAAAGTCTCGATATACGCATCTCGACACTGCCGAATGCGCCGCTCGAAGGCCTTGATAGCTGCCCGCTCCTTGGCATCCGTGCCAGTCGGGTCGCTCAGGTTGGTCGGCAGTACCGGCGAGCGGGCCATTACTCGATCACCTCGGGCTCGGCATCAGGTAGGGGCGGCAGCTCGGCATCGTCGTTCTCGAAGCCTGACACCTCGCGCATCTGGTCACGCAGGTAGACAGGAGGCTCACCGGTACCGGCGTTCTTCTGGTTGATCGTGGCCATCTGGTCAGCAAAGGCGAGCTTCTCGGACAGCGTGGCCTCGGTCAGGTCGTCCCACATGAAGGTCGTCTCGGCGCCCGGCGCCGGTGCGATGGCCTTGATACGCACGAGGTGCTCGACGATCTGATCACCATCCATGGCCAACGGGCCTTCGCGCCGACCTTGGCCGCGCTTGTTGAACTGCTTGAGGTCCTCGACGCTGGCCCGCTCACCGGTTTGCATGCCGACGATCACCTTCGCGGGCAGACCGGTCGATGCGGCTACGGTCTGGATGCTGATATCGTAGTGCGGCGATGGATCGGCGACGGCGGATACCAGCGGCGTGGCCGTGGCACCCTGCGTGACCATCAGACGATCGCCGCCGTTGTTCAGGTCGCGGGCCTCTTCGTTGAACAGCTTCTGCAGCTCGGCTACCCCGTCCAATTTGTAGTCGCGAGCGATCTGCGCCAGGTTGACGTCCTTGTCGTAGTTGACGTGCATCTGGCGGCCGGCGTTCTTCAGGTAGGATTCACCGCTGCCCCCCTCGACCTTCTCCAGGTTGGTGAACGCGTTGTAGGCAGCCTTCAGGAAGCTGCGCCCGGCGCGCCAATCGCCCAGGATGATGATGCGGTCGGGATGGATCTTCAGGTTGCGGGGCGGCGGGGCGTCTTTGCCGGGTTTGACCTCACCCTCGTTGTAGGTCCAGAGCTTGGGCTGGCCGTAGAACTCGCTGCCCTCGTCGGTGACCGTATCGTCGGGGGTCAACTGGCCTTCCCAGGCGCAGATAATCTCGCGGATCACTGCAGTGCCTCCTTCAACCGGCTGATCGAAGGCCTTACCGTCGGCGATGCGCAGGATCAGCCCTGCAAAGCGTCCGACCAGCCGGTATTGATCGGCCGTCTTGAAGGCGTGCCAGAGCTTGGTCTTCTTGGCGAGCAGGCGGAACTCTTTCTCCCAGGGCGTCTCGGGCCGCTTCTCCTCGAACTCGTCGCCCTCGATCACCCACGGGTTGGTCTCGAAGCACTTGTCGTTCAACAGGTTGACCACGCCGTACGCCACGCCTTGACGGTCGTACAGGTTGTAGAAGTCGTTGAAGTCCAGGTCGGTCTTCCAGCCGTACTCCTGCCAGGCGTACTTGCGCTTGTCATCGGAGCCCATCTGCGCCACCAGTCCGGCGCGGAAGTTGGATGTGAGAATCGACTGCTGGTTGAGGGCGGCATTGACTGCCATTCGTAGGTTATCCATGCACGGGCGTCCGGTGGCGTTGAGTTGGCGACAGGTTAGCACGACCGGGGTTGACAAGCAGCACAAAGGCGAATAACTTAGATCGGGCAGATGTAGCGAAAGCCAGATAGACTGACGAGCTTAGTCGTTCCAATGGACGATGCAGGGTGATGGGCGGTTCAACACCTCCAGCTATGACTCAGATCTCAACCCTGTGCATCTGCAAAGACGCGATTCGGTAACGAGCTCTATGCAGTTGAATACCGAGTGCTGATCGCACGCCCGCAGATGCGGAAGTTGCACCGAGAGACGCCCCGGACTCAGTAGCAGCATTGGCAGCTGTGGTCGTAAGACCGAATGGGGCGTCTCTCGGTGCAACTGCACAACCAGCGACCGAGGCACAACCGGCACACCGCCGGGGAGGCGAGTAGGTATCACCCCGCCCTTGTGGCGCCGGATCAGGGTAACCGGCAATAGAGACCCGCCTAGCGCGGGTTTTCTTTTGGGCGTAGGATAGCGGCAGTCTATTAGAGGCCCTTCCCATGTTCAAACGAATCCGATCCTTCTTCCGCGACCTGGCCATGCCAGCGCCCCACGTCTCCGCGCTCAGCCTGCACGTCAACAGCTCCGCCGAGCCCGAGCAGTTGCGCGTCAACCTCAGCGCCACGGTCAACAACGCCCAGATCCGTCGCGGCGTTATGCACAACGGCCGGCCACATACCGTCATCCCCAGCTACACCCTGCCAGACGACGTGATCATGAATGGCCTACTCTATCCGCACGCTGAGATCGAGAAGAGCTACAAAGGCCTGGAGGGCAAGCTGGCGCCGCTCGGCCACCCCACGCTCGATGGCACCTACGTCCCCGCCAACACCGCCGAGGCGATCAACGCCCACCACATTGGCGCGTTCAACCGCAACGTCGAGCGTCGGGGCAACCGTATCTTCAACGAAGTCTGGGTCGATGAGGAATACGCGGCCAATACGGAAGGGGGCGTCAAGCTGCTCGAAGCCCTGGACAAGGGCGAGCCGATCCACACGTCGACCGGCATCTTCCTGCAAGCGGACCTGACGGCGAACGGCAAGTCAGCGAACGGTAAGGCTTACCGCGGCACGGCGCGCAACATGGTGATGGACCACAACGCCATCCTGATTGGCGAGATCGGCGCCGCCACGCCAGACGATGGCGTGGGCCTGATGGTCAACAACCTACGTGTCGAGGATGCTACCCCGCTCACACTGAATGAACAGGGCATGTTCGATAGATTTTTGCAATGGCTCAAATTAGGTGTAAACTCCGAGCCTGACACCACACCAACCGCCGAGGGCGAAAACGATATGGATCCTAAAGAACTTGCGGCGCTGCTTGCCGCCAACCAGACCGAAACCCTGGCGGCGGTAAAAGCCATGCTGGATCCGGTCGCTACCGCCGTCGGCGATCTGCAAGCCAACCAGAAGTTGCTGAGCGACAGCCTGACCGCCAACAGCCGCGCTGCGGAAGCCGAGAAGCGTTCGGTCGTGGCCGAGAAGCTGGGCCAGGAAGTGGCCGACGCACTGACCGGCAATGCGCTGGATCAGGCTCACGCCAAATTGGTCGGCGCTGCAGGCATCGTGTCGGGCTTCACGGGCAACCGCTCGGAAGACGGCAAGTTCAAGCAAACCCAACTCCCGGAGTAAGACGCGATGCCTATTGATATCGGCCCAAAGCGTAAAATCTATCGCGGGGGCGTTGAAGAGAACACCCCTCAAGTGATCGAACTGCCTGCCGCAGCCGCCGGCATCATCGCCGGTAACCTGCTGGTACGCACCGCTACCACTCTGGCCAAGACGGCAATTGCCGCCGCGCCGGGCGTCTATGTGTACGTGGCCAACGCCCCGATGCACAAGAACCCGCTGACCTATGTCTACGCCGCTGGCGAGACCGTTTTCGGCTACATCCCGCGCAGTCGTGATGTGTACCTGGTGCGCGTGGCCGCTGGCCAGACCTTGGCCGCCGACAGCCCCCTGACCATGGATGCTGCCGGCCGTGTGCGCCTGGCAGTTCCTGCAACCGAGCCGGTCATCGGCTATTCGGTATTCGCCTCGGCCGGTGCCGCAGTCGATACCCTGATCGACATGAGGATCAAATAATGTCGCTGATTCTGAACTCTCGTGTCGTCAACGCCAGCGCGGCGGCACGCTCCCAGTACGAACAGCGCGAGCTGTTGCGCCAGGTCGCCTACTCGGGCGGTCGTTCGTTGGCGCTCAACCACGGCCTGCAGGTCAACGCCCTGCCGGACCTGGATGAAAAGGCTTGGCTCGATCTGGACAACCAGACCGTGCAGCTGATTGGCCAGGAATCCGACCCACTGTTCAACGACGTTATGGCGCTGAGCCGTTCGGTCTCGATCGGCAAGCTGGTCGCAGCCTACAAGCGCATCGGCGCGATGGACGTCGGTGACACCTCGCTGACCGGTCAGACCACCAAGCTGATGGGCGATCTGGCGACCGACTACGACGGTATCGTGATCCCGATCCACCAGAAGAGCTTCGGCAAGCAGTGGCGCGAGCTGGAAGGCCAGCGCAGCATCGGCTCCGACGACGTTGCCGACCTGCAAGCCGCTTCGGTGCGCGAAGTCATTCGCCTGATGACGGTGAACATGATCGACGGCAACCCGCTGATCAACTACCAGGGCGCCAACTCGTACGGGATCAAGAACAACCCGAACACCCTGGCCGTGACCCTGACCCAGGACATGACCAGCCCGGCTGCTACCTACGCCCAGCTCCAGGCTCAGTTCGCCACGTTCGTTCGCGCCCTGCGTGGCCCGGACAACCGCGTGACCGCGCCGATCACCGTCTACATCTCCTCCGAGATCGAGACCAACCTGACCCGCACCAGCGGCGCCACCACCATGGACCGGTCATTCTACACCGCCCTGTTGGCTGACACCCCCGGCGTGGCTGCGATCAAGACCAGCTGGCTGCTGACCGGCAACCAGATGATCGGCGCAGTGCTGAACAGTGCCTACATCCAGCCGATCACCGGCATGGCCATCAACACCACCCCGATTCCTCGTCAGGTGCCGTTCGCGGACTACCACTGGATGACCTGGAGCGCTTCGGGCCTGCTGATTAAGGCAGACCAGGCGGGTCGCGCGGGCGTAGCTTATGGAGCATCGGCATGAGCAAGAAGACTGCAAAGTTCGAACTGATCGGCACCCTGGTCGGTCATCCCGAGTACCCGCAGGCCAAGCGCGGCGACGTGCTGACCCTGGAAGTCGGCGATGACGGCAAGCCTACCTCCGAACTGCTGGTCAGCCGCACGCGCCCTCTGGGCCGTGAGCTGGTCACCGGTGAAGAGATGAGCGAGAAGGAAGCCAAGGGCAAGGCCAAAGAGATCATCGAGGGCGCGAAAGCTCAAGCCCAGAAGATCCTCGACGACGCCAACGCCCAGGCATCCGAGCTGCTGGAAGCGGCCAAGGGCGACAACAAGTAAGCCGCGCTGCTGCACTGCTCAAAGGCCCTTCGGGGCCTTTTTGCGTTAGCTTTTAGGCGCGTCAATAGTGCCGTACTTGTGCATGTTCTCATTCATTTGCATAGCATCTGCCTGAGCTTGATCTGCATCATGCATGAATGATTCGTTGGTAGGGTCACACTGTTCGTGGTACCCAGCACAGCATGCATAACATTCACCACACTTGCCTGCTGCCTTTGCAGCTGCAATCTCTTCAACTGGCTCTTCGATAGTTGCTTCGCTGAATTTACTAAAGTCAAAGTTCATCGTCACACCCCCATCGCCAGCAGTATGCAGCCCAGCACCGCCACAACGGACAGCGCCTGGTAGAAACCGATCGCGCAGTCGCGCCGGCGTAATGTGGCGCGCAGCTCGCGGTTCTCGGTGGCCAGGCGTTGCGCTTCATCGGGCCAGTAGGTGGCCATTTTGGGACATGGCCACATCGGTAGTGCGGAGAGTTTCAGTCGGTTATTCATCAGGTTCACTCCATTGTTCTGGTCGCGGCAAAGCCCCGATTAAGAGGCTTCACGCCCGCATTTATGGATCGGCTGAAATTTCTGTAACACGAAGGGGGCTTCGTTCACGGGAAGGTCACGCGCCAATACCTCGCGGCAACCCATACAGAATACTGCTGCGCGGCGATGCTCACCGCGTCCTGAAATTCCCCAAGTCAGCATCAGAGAAAATCCACAATGTTAGAAATGGTGTCCCCTTTTTTCAGGTCCTGGAATTCAGAAGTACAGATGAACATGGTTTCATCCGCGAACTGAAGCGCGGCCAGGTACGTGCGCGAAACGCGGATGATCTGGTTAGTTTCTTTGCTTACCGAGTAGATCGTTTCTTTGCGTGCCATCTCGTCTTGCTCCGTGTTGTTCGTTTCGATGGGGTTAGGTTATCCGCCTTTGACACCTACGTCAAGCACTACTTTTGCCTTTAGTCAGCCGGCGGGGTAACCTATCGCCATTACCTGGAGAGCCACCCGTGGAATTGACCCTAGCCGATGCCCGCACGTTTCTAGCCTCGCTCGGCGTGACCGTTCCCGATCCGCTCCTGCAGCTGCTGGTCAACCAGATCAACGCCGCTGACATGTGCCTCAACGCCAACTACGACGCGGGCACGGCCGGACTGATCAAGTATTACATCCTGGCGCTGCTCGGCATCATGCAGCCCAATCGCATGGTCACGCAGCAGCGGGCCCCCAATGGCGCGAGCCGGTCGTTTGCTTTTGGCACGCTCGCCCAGGGCTACAAGCAGTACCTTGGCCTATTGCGAAGCCTGGACAAGTACGGTTGCATGACCGGCCTGATACCCGACGACCCCGACGCCGCCAACTGCGCGTTCTTCATCGGGAAGCCCTGCGAATGAGTCTGACCGCCAACTGGTGCTACACCAACACGGCCATCGTTCGCCCGTGGCTGCGTCAGGATAGTTATACGAACGAGGTCGAATATGGTGAGCCATACACCATAGCTTGCACCTGGCGCGCGGAATCCAAAGAGATGGCGGCAGCCGATGGCACCGAGTTCGTCAGTACTTACCTGATCTGGTCTGAAGACCCTCGGCCCAAGCACCTCGACCTGATCAAACTGAACACCGTGACTGAAACGGATTGGCAAGAGATACGCAGCCACCAGGAAGATGACATGAGCTTCTTCGGTGAGTTGCCCGACTATGTGACGGTGACCTGATGCCTGCGCACGGAATGAACGCCGTCCGCTCGGGCTTGCAGCGGATCTTCGAGCAGGTCGCCGGACCGATGACCGAGAAGTGCCTGACCGAAGTGATGATCATCGGCGGCGGCAATGCTGATGCACTCACACCGATGGCTCTAGGCACCTTGGTCAACAGCCGCTTCCGGCGCGTCGAGCGCACCGCCGAAGGCTGGTCGGGCAGCTACGGCTATACGGCGGCGTACGCTGCGGCAGTGCACGAGGCGCCCGGCACGCTCAAGGGCACCGACACACCGCGCCACCCGGCCAGCCTGGGCAACGTGTGGGATGGCAGCCTCGGGCCGAACGGCGCTGAGCCGGGCTTCCTGACCAAGGGTTTCGAACGTGATGGCCTGGACGATATCAAGGCCGCGATTCTCAGGAACATGAAGCTATGAGCACGCCCCCGACCGATATCGTCAAGCAATGGCTCGAAGCCGATCCGAGTTGGTCAGCGTATGGCTTTGAGTTCCAGCAGGGCCGCTGGCAGGACACGCCGGCCAACGCCAAGAAGCGACTGTGCTTTCTGACCAGTACCGGCGGGCGGACCGGTGCCGATCCCAGCGTCTTCTTCGATTCGGTCCGTGTGCTGCTGGTTGGGCCGCAGAAAGGCGGCTCGGACATGATGTTCATCCGCAACTTGGCCTACTCCATCCGCACGCGGCTGATTGAGGAGTTCCGCCAAGGCTGTGAGGCGTTCAGCCTGCGCCTGATGGCCGCACCCATGGGCCCGAATTTCACGACCGAAGAGCGCCCATGGATGGAGATTAACGTTGAGGTAGCCTCGTCATGAAACCATGCGACCTGCCGCTCTCATCGGGTATTTACCAAATAATCAATCTGCAAAATGGTAAATTTTACATAGGTAGCACCAGGAAGCTTCGAACTCGCCTTAGGGAGCATTTTTCCGATCTTCGTACAGGGAGGCACCACAGTGCCCCGCTGCAACGTGCTTGGAATAAATATGGCGAAGCCGCTTTCTCTGTAAAAGTCCTAGAGCATGTAGAGGATTTGTCTCAGCTCATAGTCAGGGAGCAGGCGGCTTTCGATTCGCTCTCCCCGGAGTATAACGCGTGTAAGACAGCTGGCAGTTCTCTAGGTCGGCCCTGCCCGGATAGTGTCAAAAGCACACTGTCACGGCTGCTAAAGGGACGGGTCTTTTCGGAGGAGACCCGTCGACGAATCAGTGAAGGTGTTCGAGCCCATTTAGCGCCCTCGGAGAAACGGCAGGCGATTTCCCAACGACAAACCGGGCGACGGATGTCAGAAGAGACCCGTCAAAAAATGTCGGAGGCCGCGCAGGGCCGGAGCGGCGCTAAATGGACAGAAGAGCGCCGCGAGAAAACATCGGCTTCCCTTAAACTAGCAAAGTCTCGTCCGGAGTCAAAAGCGCGGCTCGCGGAGAGGAACCGAAAACTGGCTAGGTTCTCAGACGACCAAATCCGTAGTATCCGTTCAGCGTACGCGGACGGGGTAAAGCAGGGAATTTTGGCAGAACAGTACGGGGTTACCGTAGGCCCCATAAATGCTATCATAAATCGGCGAAGCTACGCTCACGTGGCAGACCTCTAAGCCCTCTCGGGCATTCCTTTATCTATGCAGAGGGCAAGACAATGCCAGTATGTGCAAATCAGCCGATGACCGGCAAGGACTACACCATCGAGTGGTTCGCCGGCTGCGGTGACGTGAAGCCGGACAGCGACGACTACATCCCCATCGGTGCGTTCACCAGCAAGGAAGTCACCCTGGAATGGGACACGATCGACCCGACTTCCGACCTGTCGGTGGGCAATATCAAAGAGACCGCGCCCAGCTACCTGAACTTCTCGATCAGCGGTGACCTCGTTGCCCGCTCCAGCGATGTGGTCGGCCAGGTCAATCAGATCGCCCTGGTCAAACACGTTGCCTTCGGTGCGGCCACCGGCGGCAAACCCTACGCCTGGATCCGCATGACCGGCCCTGACGTGACCTACGAGTGCTTCATGGTGATCACCAATATCTCGCTCTCGGCGCCCACCACCGACGTGGTGACCCGCTCCTTCGAAGCCATGGCCGCCTACTCGCCGTTCGGCCTGGTGATTACCGACACTCCAGTGGTGCCGTAATGCCTGCCCTGACTTCGGTAGGCGAAGTCGGGATTGAAATCGAGGGACGTTCGTACCTGTTGCGGCCGTCCCTTTTTCACATCTCGCAGATCGGCAGCCCCAAAGAGATCATCGAAGCGACCGCCCTATTGCTGGGTGACGAGCCCGCCGACCCACTTGCTGCCCGCGCCTTCCGCCGTGAGCGGTTCGACCGGGCGTTGACCGTGCTCTACGCCTGCGCGGGCGAACAGGACCTGACCGAGCTGCTGGGCGGGATGGTGCCGACCGGCCGCGGGCGCATCGTCTACAGCCCCGGCCGGATGCCGATGCAGGAAATCATTGCGCTGGCCAAGGCCATGATCCGGCACGGGGTACTGGGCGACGTTGAGCCGGAAGAGGTCGACAAACGCGGCGGAGAATTTCTCAAGGAGTTCCACTGCATCCAGTATGTTGGCACGGCCATGGCTCATCTCGGCATGGGCGAGGACGCCGCCTGGAACCTGACAATGACAACTTTCGTTCGCGTCATGCGCTCCAAATATCCGCCTCCCGCTGGACCAAAGCCTCACACGGCTGCCGACTATGACGCTACAATGTCGCGACTTGAACAAATCAACGCAGCTCGTCGGTCGGGGAAAAAGTAAATGGCTGAGAATGCTGGCGGCATCTTTTATACCGTCGATGCCAAGACTGAAGGCCTGATCGACGCCGGCAAACGTGCAGTCGATAGCCTGGACGACCTAAACGCCGCTTTCGATAAGGTAGACAAGGGCGCAAAGGGCGCAGAGAAGGCTGTTGACAGCACTGGCGGGGCGTTGGTGGACCTAGGCCGGGACGCCAAAGGTGCAACGACGGGTGTCGATACTACCGGGACCGCACTCGTGGACCTAGGCCGGGACGCCAAAGGTGCAACTACCGGCGTGGACGCGGCGGACAAGGCAGTCGTAGAGTTGGGTCGTGACGCCAAGGGCGCAGGCACTGGTGTGGACAAGCTGGACCAGTCGCAGCGCAAAGCCGGAGATTCAGCCAGTGGATTTGCCACTCGTCTAACACCCCTTGCGGCCCTGATTGGTGGCCTCATCACCGCCCAATCGCTGGCCAACCTGGCCAAGGCTGCAGGCGAGTTCACGCTGTTGCAGAACCGCATCGCGAGGTTGTCGCCGGATCTCTCTACCGCTACAACAACCTACCAGTCCCTGCTAAGCGTTGCAGCAAGCACCGGTCAGACCGTGCCAAACACGGTGAAGTTGTGGGAAACACTGACAACCAGCCTCAAGTCGCTTGGCGCCACCAACACTGAAATAGTCTCGTTGACGGACACGTTGCAGAAGATCGGCAAGATCGGCGGCAGCAGCGCGGAAGAAACGGCTAATGCGCTACGCCAGTTGGGCCAATCCCTGGCCGGTGGTACGCTGCGCGCCGAAGAGTTCAACAGCATCGCAGAGCAAACCCCCGAGCTGATCCGTCAGTTGGCAGCCGGGGCCGGCATGTCCATGGGCGAGTTCCGCCAGGCCATGCTCGACGGCAAGATTAGCGCCGAGTTGCTGTTCGACCTGCTATTGGGCCGCACAACCGCCGTAGACGCGGAGTTCAAAAAGCTGCCGCGCAGTGCTGCCGATGCAGGTAATGCGGTTCGGATCGCCTTTGCTGCAGCGGCCAGCGAGATCGACAAAGCCCTGGGTGCCTCGCAGCGCTTGGCTAAGGCTCTGGACGCCTTGGCTAAGGGTACGCAGCAGCTTTTCAACCCAACGGATCAGGAAAAGTTTAACGATCTGGTTAAACAAAGAACAACCGCTGAAGAACAGTATCAAGTCCAATTGAAAGCAGGGCTTGCAGTTACGGCGGCAAACACGAAAAAAAGAATCGACGGCATCAACGCCGAGCTCGCTGCTTTGCGTGATGCAAACATCGCCCGTCAAAAGTCAGATGCCGACGCGAAGTCGAAGCGTGAAGGCGGAACCGGCGCACCCAAGACGACAACAGATGGCCAGAAGGCGATCAAGGCCCTGCAACAGCAGACCGACTTACTCAACAAACAGGGCGAGGCTCGTGCAGTCCTGGCGGCGCAGCAGGCGGCCAACGTAGCGGCTGATAGCGCCGAGGGCAAACAGATCGCAGAGATTGCCGCGCGTAACTATCAATTGGCAGAAGCCGAGAAGGCACGGCAAAAAGCGAAGACAGATGGCGTCAATGCGGCCAAGCAGGCAAGTACGGAAGCGGCTAATGCAATCAAACAGGAGAACGAGGAAGCACGCCGCGGCTATGAGCAAAATCAGGGCACTATTCAGCGCATGGCGGAGGCACTGGCATACGCTTCGTTGCAGGGGGAAGCACTCGCCGTCGCTCAGGCCAAAGCGCAGCTCAACAAGTTCGCCAGCCCGGAGGATGTGGCCGAAGTCGAACGACTCACCAAAGCGCTGATAGCTGCGCAGCAGGCGAAAGCCAACCAGCAGTTGCTCGGCCAGGTCGACCCGATCGTTGGCGCCCAGCAGGGCTATGAGGCGGAGCTGGCCAAGTACCAGCAGTTGAACGATGCGAAGCTGCTCAGCGATCAGCGATACCTGGAATTGAAAGGCCAGTTAGATGCCGAGCACGCAGCCACCATGCAGCAGTTGGAAGAGCAGCGGTTCGCCCAGCAGTCGAAAGGCAATGCGCTATTGATCGGCACGCTCAACCAGGTGCAGGCCGCGGGCACGCAGGCGTTCACCGGCCTACTGACCGGCGCCACCAATGGCCAGGAGGCCGTTCAGCAACTTGGCCAGGCGCTGCTCAACGAGGTGGTTGGCTCGCTGGTGCAGGTGGGTGTGCAATACCTGAAGAACCTGGCGATCCAATCATCCGCCGGCAGTGCCGCTGCTGCTGTGAGTGCCGCGCAAGGTGCCGCTACTGCAGCGGCCTGGGCCCCGGCAGCGGCTGCGGCCAGTATCGGTACACTTGGCGGGGCCGCGGGCGTTGGCCTGTCGGCAGTTGCCGCCGTGCTGCCGGCAATCACTGGCTTGTTCGGCGGTGGCCGCAAGGCGGGTGGCCCGGTCAACGCCGGCACCATGTACCGGGTCAACGAGGGCGGCGCGCCTGAAGTATTCAACGCTGGCGGTCAGCAGTATATGATCCCGAACATGCGTGGTGAGGTGGTCAGCAACCGGGACGCCACCAACGGCGCGGCAGGCTCTGGCGGCGCTGGCACCACGGTCAACATCCACAACAATAACGGTTCGAATGTGCGCACGAGCAGCAAGCAGATGGACCGCCAGGAAATTATCGACGTGTTCATTGACGACTACATGAACGGTGGCCAGACCAGTAAGGCCATCAGCACCGGCACGGGCACCAAGAGGCGCGGCACATGAGCATTCTGGATATCGTACGGGCCAGTGGCGGCAAGGATGTGATCATCCCGGCCGTCAAGCTGAACTCCCCGGCTTGGGGCGAGCCGACACTTATCTGCGCGGGGTTCGAGAACCTGACCGCTGGCGACGAGAACGGCCAGTTGGTCACCTACCTTGCCGCCGGGCTCGATGTGTCCTTGCCCAAGAAATCCAACGACGGCAACCAGACGTTCGGCATGGCCGTGGACAACGTGCGCGGGGATGCGCAAAGACTGATTGACCTGGCCAAGGAGGCGCAAGCGGAGATCACCGTCACGCTGTATCTGTACCTCGAATCGGACCTTAGCGGACCGGCCGAGCGGCCCTACGTCGCCAAGGTACTCAACGCTAACATGGAAGGGCCGACGGTCAACCTGACGCTCGGCTATTTCGACCTGATCAACAGCGCCTGGCCGCGCGACCGGTACACCCTGGAGTTTGCTCCCGGATTGGCCTACCTCTGATGGCTATTGACATTGAGAAGTACCTGACAGTGCCCTACGTGGACGGTGGGCGCTCAATGGCCGGCGGCGACTGCTGGTTTCTTACTTGCGCAGTCCGCGAAGAGATGGGCCTGCCCGGCCTGCCCTCACTTGGTGGCACCACCCGGCATACGCCCCTGGCCATGGCGCACGAGTACGAGCGTGTCAGCGCGGACCTTGAAGTCTGTGAGCCGTGCGAAGGGGCGATCGCCGCGGTCTTTCGCGGCAAGCTCATGATCCACGTTGGCGTGGTGGTCACGATTGACGGTAGACTTGCGGTGCTGGAAACCAACCCGGCGAGCGGGCCACGCTGGATGTGGACGCACGACTTCATCCAACGCTACTTCAAAGTGATCTTCTATCGTGATCAGAGTCTATCCGAACGTCCTCACCCTCGAAGCTGACGGCCTGTGCGACGAGTACCAGACCGACCGGCGCATGAGCATTGCCGAATGGTTCGAGCAGGACGGCGGCTTGCCTCCGGCGGGCAGTGTGAGCGTCAAGCTGAACGGTGACCTGATCTTCGAGAATCAGTGGGCCGAAACCGTGTTCGGCAACCGCGACGACCTGGTTATCTGTGTCGAGCCGAAGGGTGCCGACCCCTTCTCGATCACCGTTGCCCTGTTCGCCGGTGTCAAGGCGGTGTTCAGTATGCTGATGCCGCAACTACCCGGCACTCCGAACGCCCCCGGCACGGGCGACAGTTTGAGCGAGGGTAGCGCCAAGGGTAACAAGGTCAAGCTGGGCGATCCGATCCGTGAGGCATTCGGGCTGTCCAAGATCTATCCCGACTACCTCTTGCCTTCACACAAGTACTTTTCCGACTACCGCGAGCAGCAACTGGAGCTGGCACTGTGCGTGGGCAAAGGGGAGTACCAGATATTCGCCAACAACGTGCGAATCGGCGATACGCCGCTGCTGTCTTTCGGCAGTGACGCCAGTTACCAGTTCTACGGCCCCGGCGAGTTCGTAGGCAACAACGAGGCGTTCGAGTGGTGGCATACCGCACCCGAGGTGGGTTCCAGCTCGACGGGTGCGGCTGGCCTTGAGCTGACCGCTACCACGTCGGTGACTCAATTTCCAGACGCTACCACTTTCACCTTCAGCGGCTACTCGATCAGCGGCAATGTTGCTTTTCCTACTGACTGGGAAGTCGGCCTTGTGCTGCGCGTAGAGGCGCCCTACCCGTACACCGTTACCGATGGCGGTAACGGTGCTCGAGACGTGATCAGTGGACCTCTGGGCATGCTTGCACCCGTAGTGGGCGACACGATCGAGGTTAGTGGAGTCAATGCGGGCATCTATGAGGTAGCAGGTTACGACCCAATGGGCCAATCAATGACGCTCAACTATGCAGATGGTAGCCCGGCCAACCAAATGACAACCGGTCAGGGCTTGGCGGCAATCGGGCCAGAGGGTTTGCGTTTTCGCATCACCAGCATCTCCGGCGCAACAATCACCGTCGACCGTCTCGACTCCGCCGGCAGCACCGACTCCAGCTTTCCGGGGTTCAACAACCTGACCACTTCGAGCGCCCGCATCCAGGTCAGCCCGGAGAACATCGAGGGCGGCTGGCGCGGGTGGTTCGCTGCATGCCCGGAGAACGAACTGACGCAGCAAGTGCAATGGGACATGTTCTTCCCGGAGGGCCTATGCCAGGTGGGCAACACTGGCAATGTCGTCAGCCTTGGCGCCTACTACACTCTCCAATGGCGGGACGCCGCATTGGGCGAGGCCGCCCCCATCACCTCGATTGACTACGTGCACACCAACAACACGCTAGACCAGGGGGGCTATACGACCAACTTGACCCTGCCCTACATGATGCGGCCGCAGTTGCGGGTGCGCAAGAATCTGCCCTTCGGCACCAGCCTGGAGTTTCACGACACTATCCAATGGTACGGACTTCGGGCCAAGTTGCGCGCGCCTACCAGCTATCCCGGCGTAACCGTCATGGGCCTACGCTGCCTTGTGTCGGACCGAATAGCCGCCCAGACCGAAAGCCTGGTGCATGTGATCGCTACGCGCATTCTGCCTTATCGCCGCAACGGTATCTGGCAGGCGAAGATGCCCACCCGAGAGATCGCGCCAGCAGCCATGTACGTGGCCAAGTCTCTCGGCTACGCCGACAACGATCTGGACCTGCTTGAATTCGATCGGCTTGGTGACGGCATCTGGCGCCAGCGCGCCGACACGTTCAACAAGAACATCACTGAAGAGTCGACCGCCAAAGAGGTGATAAACTCCATGCTCAATGCAGGCTTTGCCGAGCTGACCATCGACCGCGGCATGATCCGCCCGGTACGCGATGAGCCGCGCAGCACTCTTGAGCACATGTACACGCCGCAGAATATGACGCGCAGCCTGAGTCGCGATGTGGCCATGCCGAGCCCGGACGACTACGACGGCGTGCAGGTGACCTACACCGACCGAACCACCTGGGCTGAGACGACCGTCAATTGCCAGCTGCCTGGTGAGCCCACCGGCCGCAAGCTTGAAAAGGTGAATGCCGACGGCATTATCGACCGGGACAAGGCCTACCAGCTCGGGATGCGCCGGCGCCGCGCGCAGGCCTACCGCCGAGACACCTACAACTGGTCAACCGAAATGGACGCGCTGAACAGCCGCTACTGGTCCTACTGTGCGGTCGCTGACGATGTGCCCGGCTATGGGCAGTCAGCCATACTGGTGGGCTGGACGTCAGGCAACAACATGGTGCTGCTTGAGTCCAGCGAGCCGCTCGACTGGTCCGGGCCCATGGCCTACGTTGTTGCCCTGCGCCGCCCAGATGGAACGGTGAGCGGGCCCTATGCAGCGACCCGCGTCGATGACTACCGGTTGACTGTGCCGATGCTGGACTTTACGCCCGAGGTCGAATGGGTCGAGGAGCCGCCGCATATTCTGTTCGGTCCGGTCGACCGTTGGACCTACCGCGTGCTGGTCACTGAAGTGAACCCGAGCGGCTACGATAGCGCATCTGTATCGGGAATCGGGTATGATGCCCGTGTCTACTATGATGATGACTCCAGGGCGCCCGACTGATGCCGATCCAGTACCCCAAATCGCTGCCACTCGGCCTGCACAGCGGACGGAGCTACCAATTGGTTAGCCCGCTGCAACGCTCGGACCTGGACAGTGGCCGGGCTCGACAGCGCAGGCGGTTCACCAATGTGCCTGAAGGGTCCTCTGTATCCTGGCTGTTCAGCAGCGCGCAAGCTCGCGCCTTTATCGTGTGGTGGCGCGAGCAACTGATAGACGGCAGCCAATGGTTCGAGATGCCTCTTGACCACCCTTCGCTCGGCTTGACCGAGTACACCTGCCGGTTCACCGATGTTTATAAAGGCCCTGCGCGTGTCGGCCCAGACCACTGGTCTATCACTGCTGAGCTGGAATTGCGTGAACGCGCGGTCATGCCTGCCGAGTGGGGCGAGTTCCCCGACTTCGTAGCGGAATCCGGCCTGTTCGACTTGGCCATGAACCGCGAATGGCCGCTGTACGAAACCTACATACTGACCACGCAGGATGATTTCATTCTGACAACTGAAGACGGCTTCGGCCTGACAACCGAGTAGATACCAATGGTCGAAAAATTGAAGAAGGGCTCGGAGCTGCCGGTAGCCAGTGATATCGGGCTAGACGATACGCTGTTCGGGCTGCAGGAGAACGTGACGAAGCGTTTCAGTGCGGCTTCCCTTCTCGCGCTCGTGCCTGATGGCACCTACGGCATAAACGTAAAACTTGTTGGCGCAAAAGGCGATGGGGTGACTAACGACTTTGCGGCGGTCCAGGCTGCAGTTAATGCTGTTTCCTCCAGTAACGGCGGATTCGTTTATTTTCCTCGTGGGAACTACATCATCACCGGTCTGAAGGTGCCCGGCAACGTCATTCTTATCGGCTCGGGTGCGGGTGCAACCTTCCTCAGCTATGCAGGAGAACCTGGCGCCATTGGCATCGAATTCACCTACCGCGCCACCTCCTACAACCTGGGCGGCTTTGCGATGCTGACGGCCTACAATATCGGTTCTTTTGGCGCTGCAGGGGTGATGACGCCAGCGAACACCGACGCGTTCACACGCACACAGCGCTGGTCGTTTACGGACTTCGCCAGTCGTGGCATCTCCGGCAACGCTGCACACATGCTCATTGGGGACGCAGGTAGCGGCATGATCCAGCGATTCTTCATCCAGGGACCCTACGTCGCACAGAACGCTGATGCCGGACAGCCAGTGGACGAAGGGATCTTGATGAAGGGCGCGCGAGGCGTCGTGAACATGGATATCAGCGCCTACAAGATCCGGGGGGTGCGTACCGGCATTCGGGCATCGGATTTTGCCGAGGGTTTCTCGATCCACGATGGCGAGATAGTAGGGTCATGGGAGGGCATTGTCTGCGACTCAAACCCATCTAAACCAGGCGGTTTCATCGATAACAACCACTTGAACTGCTCTTATCGCGGAATCCGCCTTGAGCGCCGCCGACATATCACCATAGGCACCAACCAGTATTACCGGGACGCCAGCTTCTTCGCCCACGGGTTGGGGTGGAAAGCGATCCAGGCTACCAGCTGCGCCAGTATTGTGTCCGGCGTTGTACAGACTCGCCCCGGCGTAGGCTTCACTGATGGGAACGTTGGTGTTTCGCTGACTGATACGCCTGATGTGCAGATCGAGGCAATCTCTGGCGGCGAGGCCGGCACGCTCAATACCGCAATCCAGGTTGCTGCCACAGCTGCAGGGCTGGCCGGTGGCGTAACGTTGAAAGGCATTAGCGGTGAAACTGTCACCACCTGGGCGGAATTCACTGGTGCTGTGAACGACTTCAAGCTATCTGACAATGTCAACGAACGCGGTACGGCTTCAGCAACCCCTATCACCTTCATTGGTACGGGCGCTGAAAAGGCTAGCATCAAGCTGCCGCGAGGATCTACCGCACTACCGGAATACCAGATATTCCCAAACCGGAATGCCGCGCTGAGCAAGGACATAAAAGCACGCGCCCACGCCCCCGAATTCAAAGAAAGCTTGGTGGCAGGGGCATCAGCGTATGCGGTCAACTATTACCTAGATACCGTATCCGCCGTGACCGGGGACACCTTCGTATTGAGGCTTACCCAGATCGGCGGGTCAAATTCAACACTGAACATCTACAGCGGAGCGTCAACAGGTGCGCCGGCTTTGCTCTTGGGTCTTGCCGCAGCAGCTGCGGGAACAAACCAGCTTAGAGTATTCACCATAAAATTCAACGGCACCGCCTGGGAAATTGTAGGCAACGTGGCCAGTCTTACTTAACGCGGGTTTAATAATATGACCACATTCAACACAGGCAACCCGATCGGCTCAACGGCGGTCAAGGATCTGTACGACAACGCGCAGAATCTTGACGTTGCTGTCAACTCGCAGGAACCCCGCTGGATTGATCGTCTCGGCAAGCCCCGCTGGACGGTAGCGGGCATCGAGCAGGAAGGCATCAACCGCGTGGACGCCATTGGCTACTTCGGCCTGGATAACGTCTACGCTGCTGGCCTGACGCTGGAAAGCCGATCCGAAGTATTTATCCGCGACGGCCAGTATTACCATCTGAGCCCCGGCAGCACAGTTCCGTACACACTGACAGGCAACTGGACGACCGATTCGCCGAAGATGACACTCCTCGGTGATGGCGCGGTGCGTAACGAGCTGCGCAACGGCGGCGCCTACGCGGTTGATAGCGGTGTGGTTGGCTACAAGGACACGCTACCTGGCGCGCAACTGCAGACTCTGCAATCACTGATCACTGGCGGCGCTGTATCCGCCCTGCGCTTCATTCCGCCCAGCCTGCACGCGGATATCCGCGCCGGCACCTCGACCACCAACGTAGATGGCTATTTGAACGCTGCGTTGGCCTTGGGCTACCTGATCCGCCTGCCGCAGGGCAAGTACCGTCTCGGCGCGCCGCTGACCATGACGCAGGGCGGCGGCCTCGTCGGCGAGGGCGAGAAGAGTGCCCTGGTCCGAAACTTCACTGGCGGCCCGGTCGTGCGTCACCCTGGTGGCAACCAGCTGGACTCCCCAATCATCCTGCGCGACTTCAGCGTGCGCAAGGCAGACGGCATCACAGTTGCCAGCGGCGACACTGGCATTGATATCGGCTACGCGCAAGCGTGGGGTGGCCGTGGCGACATTTCCAACATCTTGATCATCCACCAGTGGGATGGCTTCAAGTGGAAAGGCGGCACGATGAACACCATCACCAACGTCCAGGTGCATGAAGGCAAGGGCAACGGCTTCCTAGGTATCGACGCGCGCGGCGAGCTGACCAGCTGCTTGGCACAGTTCAACGCCGGTCACGGCTACTTCTTCTTCGGTCAGACCCAAGGTGAAACAGGCGTTCAGTTCACCTCGTGCGGCACCTTCGCCAACGCTGGATGGGGCTTCCTTTTCGATACAGCGGCTGGCGTTTACGGCGCCAACATCTACGCCAAGGGCATCACCTCCAGCTTCGACGGCACCGGCGGTATCGGCTTCGTCAAGAAATACACGCAAATCTGGCTCACGCAGGTTCTCATAGAACAGGCTGGCGATGCCTACCTCTTCCGATCTGAGTTCACCCGCCATGATGATGCGCCCGGCCTGTACATGGTCGGCGGCTGCGAGCAAGTTACCGGCTCGGATATATTCATCCAGAACACCCGCGGTAACGGCGCGCTCTTCGATGACACACGCCGAGCATCTTTCACCAACATGACCGTGCTGACCAGCGGTCGTGGCGGCCTCGGCACGGCCAACCAGTTCGGCGTGTTCTTCAACGCCAACAACCTGGACGTGACGATCGCCAACCTGGTCGCCAACGTAGGTACCGCCCAGCTGACAGACATCGGCTTCGGTTCAAACAACCAAGTCGACCTCGTTGTGCCGAAGTTCCGCAACTCCAGCGGTGGCGGCAACGGTATCCGTGGTTTCGGCACGAAGTCGGCGGTCGAACGGACCATCATTTCTGTCAACCCGTTGCCGATCGCGTGGTTCGGCGACTTCTTCCGAATCGTGGGCAACACCCCTTTCGCCAGTATCCCGGCATCGTTTGACGGACGCCGAATCACACTGCTGTTCGACGACAGCCCGACCATTTTCAACGATGGGAACATCAAGCTGACCGCGGCATTGCCCATGACGCCAGGGTCGACCATCACACTGATCTGCAACGGCACCAACTGGTACCGGGCGTGATACACTAGCCCCCGACCTCATCCAGAGCCGGGGGCTTTTTAATGAACGATGCTTTCAAGTGCTCCCTCATCGCGGGTATCTACGCCTGCAGTGTGCTGGAGCAGCTACACCCCGGAGCGGCCATGGGCGCCTCGTTTGGGTGCTTCTGTTTCCTCGGATTCGCCGACCCGACCGTCGGCACCTGGTTCGAGAAACTAATCCGCAAAGTCTCCCTTCTAATCTTCTCGTGGGGCGCAGGCTACGCGATTGGATCGGCCATCGGCACTTCGGCCGACTGGGCGGGCTACGCGATGATCTCGGCGGTTGGCGGGTCTGCGCTTGGCGCCACGTTCTTCGGTGCGCTCAACCTGATGATCCGAAACGATGGCCCCCTGCCACGTTGGCTCTCGTCTATCGTGGATCGAGTTCCGGTGCTGAGGAAACCAAACGATGCGGAATAACAAGATTACCTTTTGGTCCGCTATAGTCGGGGCCCTGGTCTACGTGTTCAGCGTTCCCGGAACCTGGCTTGTCGGAACCCGCATCACACTGCTCAGTATCGGCATCCTGGCGCTGCTGTGCTACATGAGCGAGGATCGGACCAAGCCGTTTGCCACGCTGCTGGCTATCCTCATTGGGGGCTCCTCGCTGGCCATGATCATGCAGGGCTTCACCAACTACGTGGTTCTCTCGGCCAGCGCCGAGCCCTGGCTGGTGGTCTACGTGTTCGCTCAGACCTGCATCCTGGTCGGCAACGGCGGCAATACCGCCAAGACCCTATCGACCGTTTTACAACCTCGGAAGCCTAGCGCATGACTCCAAGCAAACTGGCCGCAGCGGCCAACATCAGCGCCGAGCTGGCGGACAAATGGGCTGCGCCGCTCACCGCAGCAATGGACAAGTTCGCCATCAACACGCCGCGACGCCAGGCACAGTTCATTGCTCAGATTGCGCATGAGTCGGGCGGATTCAAGCAATTGACCGAGAACCTCAACTACAGCGCGCAGGGACTGGCCAGCACCTGGCCCGGACGGTTCAGCACTGGCACCGGCCCCAACGAGCTGGCCCGCGAGATCGCCCGCAACCCGGAGAAAATCGCCAATGCGGCCTATGGTCTGCGTATGGGAAACAATGCCCAGGGCGATGGCTGGCGGTACCGCGGGCGGGGCCTGATCCAACTCACCGGCAAGGCCAACTACCAATCAGCGACTGCGGCTATCGGCGCGCCCCTCGTAGAGCAACCGGATCTGGTCGCCGAGCCTGCAATGGCAGCCATGACGGCAGCGTGGTTCTGGAGCAAGAATGGATTGAACGCCTTGGCCGATTCCGGCGACACCCGTGCGGTGACCAAGCGCATCAACGGCGGTACGACCGGTCTGGACGATCGCCTGGCGCGCTATGTGCGGGCTGAAAAGGTGCTGCTATCGTGATCCTGCTATTGAGGCGTTACTGGCCGACCCTTGCCTTCGCCCTGGTGCTCTTACTGATGCTCGGGCTTATGTGGGGTCGGGGTTACCATGACGCCAACGTAAAATGGGAGCAGCGGTGGGCTCAGCGTGATGCGGCCGACGCGGCTCTGCAATTGCAGGCCGAGCAGGACGCCCGAGCAGAAGAACAACGCCGCGTGAATGCGGCCCAACAGGTGCAAGCCCATGCAGCACAAGAAATCGACAAAGCCCGCACTGATGCTGACACTGCTGCTGCCGCTTCTGGCCAGTTGCGCGACCAGCTCGCAAAGCTGCAAGCCCGCCTCGGTTCCGCCGGCGGCACTGCCAGCACTCTCGCCGCTTGCGCGCCAGTTACCCGCGCCGCCGGAGTGCTCTCCGACCTGCTCAAGCGCGCTGACCAGCGAGCGGGCAGCTTGGCAGCAACAGCTGATCAGGCTCGAATCCGAGGACTAGCGTGCGAGGCGCAGTACGACTCATTGCTGCATACCCAGTAGCATGCCTACCATCAGCGCGATCTGGACGGCCATAGCCGCCAGGGTGATCAGCGTCCACTTCTTGACCGGGCTCATCACATAGCCCTCATCGGCAAAGCGCGGACGCAGCCACCGGTGCGTGGTGCGCGCTGGCGCATGTTGTCAAAATCCTTGCTCACCTGGTAGTTCTGGCCCCAGACCATCAGCATCAGGAACACCAGCATCACGTCGGTCGCTTTCATGGTAGTAACACTCCTTTGAGCCTCTGCGGTGTGGGCCGTTGCTGATCGACCAGTGATAGCCATCGCAGAAGCAGTTCGTTCGTTTATGTTCAGTCTTGCGGCGGTACCAGTCCACCCGGTAGCTACCGCCGCAAGGGCATCGCTGCTTGTCCGGCTGCCGGGCCAGTGTGCGGCGTGCACCGCACTTTCGGCATCGGCAGGGAAACCTAGTCAAGGTACTTACAAAAGGCCCAGACAATGAAAGCAAAACTGATGATTCCCGTCATCGCCACTACGGCTTCTGCCCAGTTCATCGCCCGGCCCTCAAGTCTGCCAGCTTGCGGGTCAGGTCCAGCGACGCACGCTTACAGGCGGCGTGTGGGATAGACTCTGAACCGTGCTCATAAAGCGTTTCCCCGCACTCCGGGCACTTATGACGTTCCAGTGGCTGAACCTGCTGGTAAAGCTCACAAGCCGATCGCCAGCAGCGTTTAGTTTTTCCTTTCCGGGCCGCTCGCAGCGCCTTGGCGGCCTTGAGGAAGCGTGCGGCCTCGACCATGGCCTCGTCGAGCGTGTTGTCTTTGATCATGGCAGTATCTCCGTGCGGATTATTTTGACGGCGGGCGGCGCGATGAAGCACAGCTTGACCTGGCCGCGTGCGATGGAACTGACCTCGATCCGAACATCAGCATTCAGGTCGAAGCCATCGAGCAGACCGACCCGAATCAGCCGGACACCCGGCACGCGCAGTTGCACGTTGGCACGGTCGACCTGCAGCACCTCCAGTGTCTGGTCGCCGACGAGGACTGATTCGCCGGCCTTGCGGGAGAGAACGAGCTTACTCACAGTGGAACTCCGGGTAGCGGGCGCCTTGGCGCGCATCGTTGAGGTTTTGGGCGATTGCATGGCAGATCGAAGGGCCGGCCGGCGTGAACATGGCAGCCACCGGCTTCGGCTCGCACGCCGCGCAGTTGATCGCAAACAGGACCGCGGTGATCAGCGTTGGCATGCGATGAGCCTCTCGATAATGAGCGTGGTGCAAACGGCCGCACGGTAAGACGCGGAGTTTTGGTTCAAGGCGCCAATAATGACGCCAGTGCCGGTGATGAAGCAGTAGGGTCGCCAGACTTGCATGAGGGTCACTCCGTTGGCTCAATTTCCAGGGAACATGAGGTATGTCTGGGTTGGCATGTCAGGACGCCTGTTCTGCACCCAGCCGTCAGGCCGTGCAACACACTCTTCGCTTTCATAAATGGCGCCAGGGTCAAGCAAGCACGCCTCGCTGCACATATGATGCGCAACCTGCAAGTCTTGACGTTGGGTTTTCAGAAATTCGATCAATTGCGCTACTGTCATGATGGTCACTCCGTTGGGTTGGTAAGGCAGAGATTATCCGCCTTTGAACATGCTGTCAACTAGCTAGTCTTTATGATACCGCTCGCCCTCCCAGCCAGCCGCACGGATTGGCCAGCCTTTGGCCCAGTCGGGCAGGTCGGTGAGGATCTGTTCGAACTCGGCCAGGCTGCCGAAGCCGATCGGCACCTCGGACGCAACCTCATCGTGCACACGCAGCACCACCGGGTATCCGGCTCGCTCCAGTTTGACGACGGCGTGCGCCATGACGTCGCGGGCCGTGGCCTGCACCACGTTTTCAAACAGCCGCCCGGCGTAGGTCTCCATGCGCACCCAGCCACGGGGGCCAAACTTGGCGTTGGTGTTCCAGGTCATGTAGGTGAGCGAGTAGGCCTTCGCCCAGCCTTCGCGGCGACTGCCGTGCCAGAGACGTGGGGCGTGGTAGGCCATCCGCCGACCGCTCAGAAGCTTGCAATAGAGCACGTCTTCCAGCACCTGGTACTCAATGCCGCGGAAGGCGAACACCTGGCCGGGATGCAGAACGGCTTGCACGGCGCAACCCTCAAGGCCGAAGAACTCGTAGCGAGTCGGCGCCCATGGCACGCCGCGGAACTGACCGCCCCATGCCTCGACGAATGCCGGAGAGGCTGCGCGCCAGGCATTGACTACGGCCTTGGCCTCCTGCTCGGTGCCCTCGTAGCCGAACGCAAACAGTGCACCGTGGAAACCTCCGAAGCCCAGGCCGAGCTCGCAATTGTGGACGAGCAAATGACCTGAGTCTGTTTTTATGGTGAAGCGCCTACGCGGGCCGGCATTTGCAAGATCGTAGACCTTGCTCAAGGATTTCGATGTATTGCTTGAGGAGGATAATTTCCTGATCTTTTTCGTTGACCTTTCGTTTGTTGTAGTTGTTTTCGGAACGGGTGATGAACCGGAGATTCCCGGGTTCATAATTCCCGTCGCAGTCTGTCCGGTCCATATCGAGGCTCGGGTCGTCCCAACCGGGTAGGGTCTGTACGTAGGTGAGAAAAGCTGCCCGATCTTGTCTCCAAGCGGGGTGTACTGAGATTCCGCGCGCCCCATAGCTCGGGTACTGACGGGCTTTTTCGTTGTGACACCGCCCGATTGCCGATGAAATGCGGTTAAGCAACCTCCGGCGATGTTCGTCGTCCGGCATTGCATCGGCATAGCAATAGAACATCTTGCGGTATGCAGCTGTGGCCTTTTTGGCGCAGACATTGCAGCGGGTAGATTTTCCTTTGCGCAGGTTAGTGAAAGCGACTCGATAGGGCTCGCATCCGCAAGAACACTGCACGAGAGTTTTTCGATCCCGTTTAGCGGTGATCGTATCGCCGACGACAGTAAGCTCTCCGAACCGGTCTCCAATGCTCGGCGGAACAAAGCTGGGTTTGAAACGAGTTGCTGCGCCGGCCTCCAAGAACCTTTCGTATTGACCAGATGATCCGGGGTTATGCGGACCCCATCCAGGAGCATCACTTCTTTTATCCCCTGATCCAGCAGACCTTGATGATTCACCCATTCGACACCATCCCAAACCCGATCTGCGATAAGAACATCCACAATAGCCAAGTACCCGCGATCGGTCAACACTTGGGTTTGGGGGCCTAAACAGGGTTTACCTACAGCTTGCCGGTCGGGGTGCTTCTTGAAGCCATTGGCCTGATACCACTCGTAGGTCTTGCCGGTTACCGATGCGGCGCCGTGCAGGTAAATGTCCTCCTTGCGCTCGAACGCCTCGACGCGCCAGCTCTCGCCCGCAAGCACCGCCGAGACGACCGCCTCGATACTGGCGTAGTCCGAGCAGATCAACCGGTGACCGGGCTTTGCGACCAGGAGCGAACGGACCACGCCGGAGATGCAGAGCAGCGCATCCCCGAAGAACCACTCCAGCGCGGCCATCGAGCGTAGGCGCAACACCTGGAGCACATGCTCGACGCCCTCGAAGCACCAGCCTTTATCCTTCTCGATCGGGCTCTCCTCGCTGCTGAAGGCTGACGAGGCGCCGCACCACGGACAGTTGTCCATCTGGTGGCCATACGGCCGGCGGCAACCGGCGTCCTCGCACCAGCGCAGGCGTGGGCCCGCTTTGGGCAGATTGCCCGGCTGGACGTCCGCGTGGGTGTCGCGGCCGGTGCGCGCGCCGTGGTAGATAAACAGATCGCACAGCCGGGCGTCCCGGCTAGCGTGGTTGGCCATCGAGAAGACCTTCTTGACGCTGGCCGATGCGCTCAGACCGCGGATCTCAAGCACGCGACCGACTGGATGCGGGTAGAGGCCTCGCTGCTCGTAGAGCAACTCCAGCTCTTCGGCGGCCAGGGACTTGACCGGCAGCCCATCAGATCCGACCACGCCGCGCTCGGCCAGCCATTCAACGAGCTTCTTCGCCTGACTGGTGCGCAAGCCGATCAGGTTGAACATCTCCTGGTCGTAGGCTTCGAGCACCTCGTTGACCACCGCCATGCAGTCGTGCACCGCCGCGACGTCTACGCCAATGCCGCGACGGTTGATCGCCTGGTCCGCCAGCCAGTAGTCAAGCTCCTGCGGGATGAGATCGGGCACGCGGGCGTTGACGGCCGACTCGGTGTCGACGTCGGTGTCGCAGTAGCGGCGGTATGCCTCGAAGTCCTCGGGCAGGTCCTCGGGCATGATGCGCCAGCGCGGATCCTTCTTGGTCGGGTCGCGCGGCCAGCTGAAAACCTTCATGAGCGACGCGCCGGCCTTGTCCTTCTGCGTGGCCAGATTGAGCGCTGAGCCAACGTCACCGAGCGATGAGGGCAGACCAAACGCACGAGACTTGGCCGCCGAGCAGCGCCATAGGGTTGGGTCGATGGATGGCCAGCGGTACTTCGGCACGCAGACCTGCTCCCAGATGGTCATCTCGAACCCGGCATTGTGGGCGCATACCAGGCGGCCCGCGGCGAAGTGGTCGAACAGGTCCTGCGGGTTGGGCTGGCCGGGCTTCCAGCGGCGGGTGCCTTTGCCGTCCTTGAGATCGTAGCTGAATGTCAGAACCTCGGTGCTTTCGTGCTCGGCGTAAACCCGCACACCGATGACGCCCAGGCCCTTCTTGCCTGCAGCAGCGCCAGGCGGGCCAGTCCAATGACCGAGCGGCTTCTTTTCGGTCGGCCCGCACCAGCGGAAACCAGCTGCCGAGTAGATCTCGAAGTCACAATCGGCCAGCTCAGTGGTGACACCTGGACCGACCGGGCGCTGGAAGCCATAGCCGATAACCGGTGGCGGCGGTGGAGGTGCTGCGCTCATGCGGGTGCTCCTAAGACACGAACGGCCCCCGAAGGAGCCGCCGTAGTGGGTGGGGTTGATCAGCCGCGAGCGCGGAGCTGGGCTTCGGTCAGGACTTCATTCTGAGCATTGTAGAAACTGCCCGGTGCCTGTGGATGGGGCCACCAGCCAGCCGGTGGGAAAGCTGCGGCAGGCGCTGGGGGTGGGGGTGGTGCGGTTTCGCCCATGTAACCTGTGTGGGGCGGTGGAGGCGGCGTGGTGCTGGCCGCTTGCGGTGCAGGTGCTGCAGGCGTTGGGGTCTGAGCGGCTGGCGCCGAGCTACCACCGAAAGCCGACTTGACTGCATCCTTGGAGAGACCGGCTGCGCCGATAGCCAGACGAGGTGCTTTGCCGTCGACAATCTGCACACCATCCAAGCCGAAGTTGATGCCCTTCTGCTTTTTATCGTACTCATAGGCGTGAACCAAGAGACGAACGATGGAGCCATTGTACAACTGGGGCCCGTAGGTCATCGGTTGAAGCTCTGCACCGCCCAGATCGTACACTGGTGGAGCTCCGAGCGTGGTGGCTGCCGTGAACGCAACAAAGTGCGCTGGCAGCTCTGGGAACTTTGCTTGGTCAATCGGGCTGATCGGGTTGTTGCCCGGGTTGCTGATAGAGACAGTAGCGATTTTGCTATTGCGAAGAGCGCGCTGGACCAGTTCTTGTAACTCCGCGTGCTCCGGCGCATTCGGGTCGATTGCCACGCGCAGGTTCCAGCTATTGCCACCAGAGTCTTTGACGTCGGGTTTGGTGACGGCTTCCCAGATGATGGTGCCGTTGCAGCTGATAACGTGTGAATCGTCGTGCCATGCCATTATGATTTTGCTCCAAATACGCTTTTAGCGAGTGAGTCCGATTTGGCTTTGAGGCTCACCGAACCGGGGTTGGGCTTAGAGTATCCAGCTATGACGTCACTGTCAAAGCCTTTTTTCTTGAAGAGTGACTCGGCCTGCGATGGCGTGATCAACGCACGAGGCTTTGCAAGATCAATTCGCTGCTCTGGTTTTATCTCCGGATCGGAGTTCAACAGATCTGCCAAGGCGAATATTTCCCGTTCATCGACTGTCCACGACTTCCCGCGACCCTTGCCGCGTTCGAGCACCCAGTCGGGCGCAAGCTTGCCGTTCTCCAGGGCGTAGGTGATCTGCTCTTCCAGACCGCTGGCGTGCGCTTCCATCTGCGCGAGGGCAGCCCGCACGAACTTGAGCTCCAGACTCGCCGCTTCGATCGGCATCTCGGCCGGCCAGCTGCGATTGATCCAGTCGATGTTCGCGTCGGCGTTGGTGCGCAGAGTCGGACAGGCTCGGCGGCCAGGGCAGTCCCGACAGTGCGGGCCGACCTGTGACCGCGCCGACAGCTCGTGCGTTATCGCCTCTTCCGCTGAGTTATTGAGCATCGTCCACAGTCGGCGCAACTGCTTGCCGGTCGTCTCCCAGGTCATGCTCTCCGGGCGGTTGTGGAAACAGCGCGGCTGCACGATGTGGAAGAAGATCTTGGCGTTGTCGATCTGCTCGCCGCTCAGCTCCAGGCGTTCGAACTCACCGAAGACATAGCTGGCCAACTGTAGGTTCTCGAACGGGCTGACCGCGCGATGACCGAACTTGTAGTCGATCAGGTGGTACTCGCCGCACTCTTCGAGCAGGTCGATCGAGCCGTCTGGTGTGCCGAACATCAGCGCATGCAGGCCGGTCATGCTGACGGGCTGTTCCAACCGTACTTTGCTCATGGCGTTGTGCGGGTTGGCGATCGAGAACACCTTGTTGACGAACTGCAGGGCGCCTTCGAGCATCTCGTCGGTTACCGGCAAGCCTTCCGGGGTCATGTCGCCCAGCTTGGGCGCCTCGACGCGCAGCATCTGATACCAGACCCAATGCGCCGCGGTGCCCTCCGGCCCGGCCGGATGCTCGTGCAGCGCCGGGAACTGCTCACCCAGCGCCACGCTAAGCGGACATGGGACCCACCGAAAGGCGCTCGATGGGGCCAATCGACTGTGGGCGCTCATATCAGTCCTCCCCGGCTACGAGGTTGAGCGCCTGCATCAGGTTGGCCGCCAGGTTGGCGTCAGCCTTCGACTGCTTCATGAATTCGGCCATCGAGGACAGACCGACGGTTGCCAGGCATTCGTTCAGCAGGTCCTGCGGCATGCGGTTGCTATCGCCCGACTGCTGCAGGTGCGTGACCCGCTTGAAGACGTCTTGCATGCTGACGCCGGCAGCCACCGGTGGAGGTGGTGGCGGTGCATCGGCGGCAGGCGCGTCGACAGGTGGAGGTGGTGGCGGTGGAACGTCATCGGCCTTGGGCTGTTCAACCACCGGTGGCGGAGGCGGTGGCGCATCGTTGGAGGTCAACTGGCGCAGCTCGGCCTCGACGATCCCGATCAGATCCTTGTCGACGCCGCGCAGGTAGCGCCACGAGCCGTCACTGTTCTTGTTCTTGCTGCTCGAATGGATCCGGCCGTCCCACGGCAGACCGTTCTTGTCGAGGCCGTCGGAGGTGTTCGAGTCGCCCGGCGCATTGGCATCCGGTTCCTTCTCGGAATCGTCCGAGGCACCAGCTGCATCGGGGCCATCGGCTGGCACGTTTCCCTGATCGGATGCCGTGCGGACGGCCGCTTCAATATCTGCCGCGGAAATATCCGGATTGGTAGACAAAGGACGGGCGCTGTCGGTCTTCTTACCGCCGTCACGCTCGTGGGCCAGGGTGTTGAAGAACAGGGCCAGGGCGCGCAGGGTGCTCGGCTTTTCGTGCTCGGCTTCGGTGATTTGGATGTTGATCATGGTTGGTTGCTCACTTGGCGATGTAGAAAGGGTTGAGGGTGTGCTCGAATGGGCCATCGTGCGCCCGGTTACAGTCGATTGCGTAGCCGATGTTCCGCGAGTACGTGCTGGCTTTGCGCAGGCGCTTGTCTTCCGCAGCTTCAATGCGCGAGGCCTGCACCGGGTCGTTGCGGTCGTGCCAGTGGCGCTCGGCAGCGGTCCGTTGGGTCGGGCGGTAGTTACGAGAGATTCGGCCAGTCGGCGTGTACTGACGACGGTACTCCGGCATCGCCCAGCCTCGGACGGCGAGTGCGTCCTGGAACAGGGCAAGCAAGTTGGTGAGTCGGCTCATCGTTTCGTTCCTTACTTGGTGGTTTGTGGTTGACTTGGTGAGCAAGGCTATTCATCATTGAACACATTGTCAATGGGGAATTATCAATGAGTTCTTTCGATTTCAAGCCCGGCCTGCTGGCGGGCGCTACGCGGAGGCACGTCAGCCTGCGCCACTACCAGGTCAAGGCCGAGCAGTCCGTCTACCTGGAGTGGGACGTCGGTCACCTGAACGTGCTGGTCTGTATCCCCACCGGTGGCGGCAAGACCCGGCTCATCGCCTCGATCATCTCCAAGCACAAAGGGGCGGCCTGCATCTTCGCCCACCGCAAGGAACTGGTCGCCCAGATCGCCGGAACAATGAATGAGTTCGGCATCCCGTTCCGGCTGATCTGCGACCCGAAGGACCGCAAGGCTATCATCGCCGGTATCCTGCGCAAACAGGGCGTCTGCTATCACGACACCAACAGCCCGATCAGTGTGGCCAGTGTGGACACCCTCTGGCGCATTCCGAACGGCAAGCACGCCGCCCAGTACGCCAAGTATTTCGCCAGCGTCACGCTCTGGGTCTGCGACGAGGCGCACCACCCGCAGGGCGGCGGCAACGACCAGCAGAAGGACAACAAGTGGGGCAAGGCCACCAAGATTTTCACCCATCCGAAGGTGAAGGGCCTAGGCGTTACTGCAACCCCCGCGCGAGCCGACGGCGGCGGGCTGAGCCGCGAGACCGACGGCCTGTTCGATTCCCTGGTGATGGGCCCGAGCCTGGCCGACCTTTTCGAGGACGGCTACCTGTGCCCGTACGATATCTACTCGGTGCCCTGCAAGGTGGCATACGAGTCGATCAGCGTGGGCGCCAGTGGTGAGTTCGTACAGGCCAAGCTGGTCGCCGCCGAAGAGGAAGCGGACCTGGTGGGCGATATCGTCGACAACTACCTGCTCTACACGCCGGGCAAGAAGGGCATTGCGTTCGTGTCCAGTCGGCTCAAGGCCGAGCAGACCGCCCAACGCTTCCGCGAGGCAGGCGTCCCGGCCCTGGCCTTGGACGGGGAGACGGAGGACGGTATCCGCGAGGCGGCCGGGCGCGACCTGGAGGCCGGCAGGATTCTGATGCTGGTCAACGTCGGCCTCTTCGGTGAGGGCAACGACCTGCCCGCCCTGGAGGTGGTCATCCTGGGCACCGGTACGGCCAGCCTGCCGCGCTACATGCAGATGGTCGGCCGTCTCTATCGCCTGCTGCTGCGCGAGGAGCAGAAGCCAACTTTCGATCAGCTAGATAGCGCAGGCCGACGCGCCGCCATCGCCAGCAGCCTCAAGCCCCGTGGTGTACTGATCGACCACGGCTCCAACGTCGTGCGCTTCAACGGGCCGCCCGAGGCGCCGCACCGCGTCTGGTCGCTCGGGCGGCCCGGTCGCAAGTCGGTCAGCGCCGAGACGATCCCCTACCGGGTGTGCGCCAACCCCGGCCTATCCCTGACCAATCCGGCCGGCCACACTTGGGACAGCTACCGCAAGGCCGGGTGGTCCAACGAGCAGATGCTGGCGGCCGGGCACCTCACCGAAGGGCCCATCCCTTGCGCGCAACCCTACGAGCGGATCTTCAAGGTCTGCCCCCACTGCGGGTTCTTCCCTGAGCCGATGACGCGCAGCGACCCGGAGCATGTCGAAGGCGACCTGGAACTGCTGACGCCTGAGAAGCTGGCGGAGCTCTACGCCACCGTGCGCCAGGCGGTGCAGACGGTCGAGCAGTACGAGGAGTACCTGGTCGGCAAGCGCACGCCCTCGATCGCCATGAGCAAGCACAAGCGCCATCACGCCGAGCGGCTGCAGGCACTGGAGCAACTGCGGCATGTGATGGGCTACTGGGGCGGCTGGCGCAAGCAGCAGGGCGACACGGACAGTATGATGCAGCGCCGCTTCTACCACCTGTTCGGGCTGGACGTGATCAGCGCCCAGGCACTCAAGCGCGCCGAAGCCGAAGACCTGACTGCCCGCATCACCGCTAAATTATTACTTGACGGTATAGGCATAGCCGAATACTCTCAGAGCTCAACCGAACAGGAGCAAAGTGCATGACCCCGCCCTGCTGGAAATGCAAGAGCTCTGACGTCGTTCGGATCAGCACCCGGCAGGTCGTCTACTGCCCGGACTGTAACGCGTACACCCGCTGGCGCCTAAAACCTGGGCAGCGCCGGCTCATTAACTCACAGCGTGGAGACAAGACCAAATGACCAACGTCGACCTGCTACACACCTGGGCGCTGCGCCACGGGATCGGGCACGCCGCTATCCATGAACTGCGCCAACTGATGGGCCATGTGCCCGAGCTCAGCACCGAGCAGGCCTGCGCGCTCAAGGGCAAGGGCGAATCGTTCGTGCAGACCAGCGTGCGCCTGGCGGCCGCCCAGCACGGCTACCAGTTCTTCCGCAACAACGTCGGCGCCCTCAAGGATGAACGGGGCGTGCCGGTTCGCTACGGCCTGGCGAACGATACCGCCGCGCTGAACAAAGTGGTCAAGTCGCACGACCTGATCGGCTGGCGCTCGTTCCTCATCACCGATCAGCACGTCGGCCAGCGGATCGCCCAGTTCGCCACGCGCGAGTGCAAGAAGCCCGAATGGCCGGGCTACGATCCGACCAATGAGCACGAGCGCGCCCAGCAGCGGTTCGCGGACCTGGTGATCGCCGCCGGGGGCGAAGCGGCCTTCACGAGCGGGAGCTTTCCGGGATGACCGTCTACGTCACGCCGCACGACCCGATCACCAAGGACTCGACCGGCCCGAGCGAGGACTGCGGCTTGCCGGACCTGGACAGCGCGGCGGAGATGTTCGGGCCGGATTGGGTGCGCCGTAACCCTCGGCTGATCACCTATGCGGACTTTGTGGTCAGCGACTTCATCCTTCGCACGGAACCGGTCGCATGACTGCCTTCTACAACGAAATCGACCCCTACGCGGCCCAATGGCTGCGCAACCTGATCAAAGCGGGGCACATTGCCCCAGGTGTAGTTGATGAACGATCTATCGAAGACATTGCCCCCGACGAATTGCTCCAGTACACCCAGTGCCACTTCTTCGCCGGCGTCGGGGTCTGGTCGCTCGCCTTGCGCCGTGCAGGGTGGCCGGACGACCGGCCTGTGTGGACTGGCTCCTGTCCATGCCAGCCTTTCAGCGCGGCAGGCCAAGGAGCTGGATTTACTGACGCACGACACCTGTGGCCAAGCTTCGCTTGGCTCATCGCAAACGCTCAGCCTGCAGTCGTCTTTGGAGAGCAGGTTGCGAGCAAGGCTGTCGAGCCTTGGGTCGACCTTGTACACGCTGACATGGAAGCCCTGGATTACGCCTTCGGGGCCGTCCCGTTTCCGTCTGCGGGCGTCGGCGCGCCGCACATCAGAGACCGACTGTTCTGGGTGGCTGAGTCCGGCGGCGAGCGACGGGAACGGCGGCAAGGGGCCGAGAACCGGCGTGTCTCCAACAGGCATGATGCCCGACGGGTCAAAGGTAACTATGGGCCTTTCGGCTCTGACGAAGCTGGTGTGCTCAGGCTGGGCAACCCCAGCAGCACGGGATTGGCGCAGTGCATCGGCGACTCCGGAATTCCTGACTATTCGATTGGAACAAGGGCGCGGCAAGCCGTTGAGCGAGCAGGCATATACGCTCTGCGGTTGGCCCACAGTGACGGCAGCGGATGCTCATCGAGGAGCGAAGGACTCTCGCCCACAGGACACAGGGATGCCGCTGAATCAGGCAGTGGCCTTGACCAGGAACGGATCGCCGGCCCGGTTAACGGTGCATGGGCAGATGCTGATTGGATCCTCTGCAGGGATGACCGGTGGCGGCCAGTTGAACCCGGCACATTCCCGCTGGCTCATGGGGATACCTCAAGAGTGGGACGACTGCGCGCCGATTGGTCCTCCCCTGCGGGAAAAGATAATAAAGGCTGGCGGGTAGGACGCCTACGGGCGTATGGTAACGCCATCAACGCTGAAGCGGCGAAATCATTCATTGAGGCTTACCTGGATGCCGAGAGTAGATAAAACAGAAAGGGCAGAGTACGACCGCTCTTATCGACAGAACAAGAAACTAGAAAGGTCTGCCTACCAAGCAGCCTGGAGGGCCAATAATGCTGAGCATCTTAAAGAAAGAGGCGCAAAAAGAAGACTTGAAAAACGTGCTCAATGCCTGATCGCAGCCGCCCGCACGAGGAGCCGCAAAAAGGGTTTGTTATTCGAACTAGAAGGTTTTTCAGCGCAGTTGCAGGCTCGGATTGACATTGGAAAATGTGAGCTTAGCGGCGTCGAATTTGATCTTTCGCCAGGCCGAAAGCCCAACAGTCCAAGTCTTGACCGGATCGACCCGAAGCTTGGATACGCGCCTGGTAATGTTCGCGTCATCTGTCATGCATTGAATGCAGCCCTTGGAGATTGGGGTGAAGAAGCCCTTCTCCCAATCATGGCCGGATGGATCAAGCAGACCCAACGCAATTTATAGCGTCATTCCTTGACTGTACGCTCATAGAAGAATAGGCTGCGAGGCATTACCCAATAGAGAACCGCTATCATGATTTTCGAAGCCGCCGTAGCGGTCGCCCGAGTACACGGCTACCGCAATCTGACCCGCAAGCGCATCGCCCAGCAGCTAACCCGTGACCACGGGTTCAGCCTGGAGGTGGCCGAGAACTACCTGGCCAACAACACCAGCATGACCGAGATCATCGGACAGGTGCTGGCCGAAAAGGACCGGCTGGCGCTGGTGCCCGGCGAGCGGCAGGCCACGCTGTCCAACTTGTGGAAGGGCTACGACAAGGCCGACATTCTGGAGCAGGCGTACCGCCGCGCTGTGCGTAGCGGGCTGCTCAGCTTCTCGCTGCCCCAGCTCGCCAACGAGACCGGTTTCGCCCGTACCACCCTGCGCAACTACTTCGGCGGCATTGAAGGGGTCCGCGAGGCGGTGGTGCGCAAGGCCATCGAGCACAAGAACGCCCAGCTGGTGCTCGAAGGTCTGGCCGCACACGTCCGCGCCGCGCTCGACGCGCCCGAAGAACTGCGTCAGGCAGCCAGTGCAAAATTACTTGCCAGTTAGTTCAAAGCCGGATAACCTAACCCTCGACAGCCAACACTGAATCGAGGGTTTTTCATTTATGAGCACTGAACAAATGCGGCAACAGTTTGAGGACTGGTGGCGTTCCGAGATGAACGTTGAGATGTTCGGTCTGCACCGTTGCAACTTTCCCATGCAGCCCGCTGACTTTATCCAACCCTACGCTTGCCCCGAGACGCAGCGCGGTTGGCTGGCTTGGCAAGCCTCGCGCGCCACTGTAGTGGTCGAGCTGCCTCAAGGCGGCTACTGGGCTGGATACGACAACGAGCACCTGATGGAGAGCCGGGATGTTCGTGACGCTATCGAAGCCGCCGGCCTGAAGGTGAAGCCATGAGCACCTACACCTGCACGCCCCGCAAGCGCTTCACCTCCGAGGCTAGCGCCCGTGCCGCTGCCGCGCGCACCGGTCGCCTGGTCGAACCTTGTCAACACTGCAACGGATGGCATCTGGCATGATCTCAATTGACCGCAACGGCGATCCGTTCATGGGCGACAAAGCCGCACTCAAGCGACATAACAACAAGTTATGCAAGCAGGCTGCGCGGGCCAAGGCTGATCCGAACCTGGTGCTGCCCGTGCCACCGGGGATCGCTGCGGCGCTTGATCGGGTTTGCTCGGCGGCCGGCTTCGAAGATCCGCGCGAGCTGCTCGACCTGCAGATCCGGCGCCTCGATGCCCTGCTGGTGAGTGACCGTCACCTATTTGATATGCTGACTCGGGTGACTGTCACTATCGACCCGAGCAGCCTTGAGAAGTACCACGCGTTGATCGGCCAGGAGCCGAAGGAGTTGCAAGATGAGTGAAGTCCTCAAGTCGTTAACTGAGCGCCTGGGTGAATGAGCTCACGATCGTAGCGGTCGTGCCGGTTAGCCGGTTGACCGCGTAGTACCAGCCCGCCGGGAGATCAGCGCTCAGTTGTCCTCCGTCCTGGATGCCCATGCCGACCACCACGGCGATGCCGGTTATCCCACTCTCCCAGACCCCCACCGAGAAGCCACCCGAGCCATTGACTGCAACAGATGCGGCTGTAGGTCCAATGCGCAATTCCACCTTGTCCGCAGCCGCCAGCGCCACCAGGGTGGTGGTCAGGCTCGAGCGGGCGTTTACCGTGACCTTGAAAGGCTTGGTCTTGTCGCGGAATTGATAAGCCGTGCCGGGCGTGACGCTGACCACTTCGGGCGTGCGCACGTTGAAACCGGCGACCGGATTGGCCGCCATATAGGCGCTCAGTGCGCTGGCAACTTGTGCGTCGGTCGCATTGGCGCCGGGTTGTCCGGGGCTGCCAGGTGCTGGGGGCCATTTGAGCAGGTAGGCGGCGACCGCGCTGGCGATCTGGTCGGGTGTGGCATTGACGCCGGGGTCACCTTTGGCAGGCGGATGGGCGGATAGCCAGGCGGTCACGGCAGCGCTGATCTGGTCAGGCGTGGCATCTCGGCCAGGGGCTGGAGGATTTACGCTCAACCAATCGGCCACCGCCTGGGCGATTTGCTGCGGTGTGGCGTTGGCGCCAGGTGTGCCCGAGGCTGGTGGGTTGGCCGCCATGTAGGAGGCGACGGCCGCCGACAGATCGTTCGCATCGGGCATCGGGCCTTCGTCGCCGGGCGCACCTTTGAGCGTGTCGAACATGTCCTGCATGGTGGCCGTTGGGTTGCCAGTCATTGCCCGGAACAGATCGAGCGCACTGGCGCCGGCAGGGCCTGGATCGCCCGGTTTGCCTTTGCCCTCGCTGACCGCATCCAAATCCTGCTGCAATTTGCGGACAGCCTTGCGCACCTCGGCGATCGCCGCGCTGGAACTCAGAATGGCCATCGGTCAGAGCTCCTGAATGAACAGCGAGATGCCGCCGTCGCTACGCGCTTCGAGCACCTGGGTGCCCGTGCAGTCTTTGGTCTGGTAGGTGGTCAGCACTGCACCCATCCGGTCGTTCACGTTGTCGCGCAGGTAGAGGACCTGGCCGGACTGGTTCTGGACATTGACCGCTGTACCGCGCGCGATGCCGCTCTCTTCGTACAGATCGATCCATGACGTTTCTGGCTTGATGATATTGGGCATCGCTGCTCTTCCTGATCAAATTTTGACCGGGTGAATATAACAGTTATTAGCTTGACATGTTGTTCAAAGCCGAATAATCTCTGCCCATACCAACCCGCGCAACGAGGCGCTCATCATGACCACCGCTGACCAGATCCGCACCATGTCCAACCCTTACCGCGAGGCTGTGGCGCGCTTCGCCTACCGCGAGGTGAACCGCGACGAATCGACGGTGACGATGTACTTCGAAGACCGCAGCTACCTGACCTTCTACGTGGAGCATGTGCTGAAATGACCACTTACCACCAGCGCATCCAGGAAGAACTCAACCGCCGCCATCCGTGCGCGGCACCACTGGCCGGGCAGACTGCAGAACAGCTGCTCGCCATCTCGCGCCGGCCGCTGCCGGTGTTCAACGTCAAGACAGGGGAGCGGATCGTATGAAGATCACAAAGGTAGGAAAGGTAACCATTGATGGCGAACAGGTCCTGATTGAGGGGTTCACTTTCGACAGTGACAAATCTGGGGAGATTGAATATTTCACCAGCGAGCAAAGCACCTATGCATGCGCTTCAGTGCTTGTGTTGGAATGGGCTGAAAAACGCATAGCGGAGGCACGCTTACAGACTGCGGACTTCTCGAGCAAAAATAACAAATTGGAGCTTTCGGAATGAAGCCAAACAAAATCAGGATCACAGCATCCAACGCCAAGTTCCTGGGCATGCACCTGGCCCGGCACATCAAGGCCATGGGCTACACCCACCTGAGCCAGATCCGCTTCGTGCGCCAGCCTATGCGCGTCGGTGGGCTTTGGGAATGCGAGGTGGCGGTATGAGCGGACGAGCTAACGTAAGAATACGCATCGAAGTGGAAGTTGAAGTTGGTGTATGGAATGACACTGAATCTTTCGGCACCCTCGCGGCTCAGGCGATGAAAGAGGCTGAGCAAAAAGTAAACAATATTTGCTCAAGAGAGAAGGATATGAGAGTTGTCGGCTCTCCAAAGTCGATGCACGTAATCCTGCAAAACGATCTGTCCTAACCCACCAATCACCCACAGACGCCTCGCAGCGTCTGGCGTTTTGCAGAGCAGGAGAATGAGTCATGAGTGAAGTGAAGCGATTTTACATAAATGGCCGAGACTGGGAACAGGAAGAAGATCCGAGTGGCGACCTGGTCTCCGCGTCCGACTACGACGCTCTCGCCGCCCAGCGCGATGAAGGGTTGGCGCGGGAGGCGGAGTTGCGTGCAGCGTTGCTCAAAGCAAGGTCGTGGATCGAGTCTGCGCGAGACGGCGTTCTTTATCCCATCGCTCAAGACTTTGACGGCGTTGTCGGCATGAATGCCGAGGGGCTTGGCAGTCTGACGCCGGGATTGCTTGACAATATCGACAAGGTTCTTGCCAGCCCCGGCTGCGCGGATGGGGAGAAGGCATGAGCATTCTAGTGCAGCAGGAAATACGGCAGCGGCTTGCAGAAGCTCGCGATAAGCGCATGACCTACGCCGAGACGCGCGCGCACCTCGGATTGCCTGCTGAGTCCAAGTCATGACCCTCAACCGTTTCCTGCAGTTCATCGCAATCGGCGTGTGTATGTGGGCCGGCATCATCCAATCGGCAATGGCGGTGTTCGGATGAAGCGTTACCTGATGCACGAGTGCGCCGACGATCGCTACTTGCCGCCACTGGAGGTAGTACTGGCCTCCGAGCACGATATCGTGGTCAACGGCCTGCAGTCGTTGGTCGCCGGGCTGCGGCATGAGTTGGCGATGGTGCGCAGCCAGAACGCCGGGCTCAAGTCGGGCAAGCCCGTTCCGTTGCTGCAGGGCATGCGGCGCGGCAAGGCGCAGGTCTTGGAGGCCAACGGTTGCCAGTATCGTGTGCGGTGCGGCTGCGGCCAGGTGTTCGAGCGCGGGCGTGCCGCCTTGATGCGAGCCGAAATCTGGCGGTGCCGGGCGTGCTGGCTGGAGTCGAAGCGATGAGCCGGGGTATCGGGCCGAACAGCCCGCAACGAACGGTACCGGAGCGTTGGGGTTACCCTTTCTGGGATGTGGTTCGGGATATGGCAGACCAGGGTTTGAGCCGTGCCCAGGTTGCCCAGGCTGTCGGCTACCGAGCCACGGGACACTTTTGCAAGTTGCTGGCGAACAACCCTGAGCACGACCCGTTCGATTCCTATGGTGTGCCCGCCGCCTACGTTCGTGAAACCGGGGAGTCCTTCCGGCATGCGCTCACACGCATGCATAAAGCGGGGTACCTGTTGATCGAGGCGGCCCGCGAGATTGGCTATAGCAGTTATCAGCCGCTGCAATATGCAATGGATGTGCGCGGCATAGACCTGGTGTTCAAGCGGCGCGAGGCGGTCCCGAAAGAAAAGAAAGAGCCTAGGATGAAAGCCCGTACGCGCCAGCCGGTTGGCGGAGAACACCCATGGAAACGTGATACGCGAATCTCTCTTGAGCGGCACAAGTCTATGGGCCGGTAGCTGTTGATAGCTTTTGACCATTGGCCCTTCGGGGCCTTTTTGCGTTGTACTTGCCGGGCCAAACCAAAGCCTGTAACGTACTAGGCGATACTCCAACCATCCGGTACCGTCCTATGGAACCCCTGATCGATTCAAAAGCCCTGGCTGAGCACCTGGGCCTCACGGTTGTCACCGTGCAGCGTTACACCGCTCGAAAGAAATTCCCCTGCGTGCGTATCGGGCAGACCGTCCGCTACCGCCTTTCCGACGTACTCAAAGCCCTGGAGGCAAAATGAAAAATGCTGAAGTCCTTGTAGCCCCTACGGGTCTCTATCATCTGATCAAAGTCGACGACAACTGGAAAAAGTTGCGCGTTGTATGGATGGTCGGGACTTACACTGACGGCGAGGTCTACCCTAGTTATTTCGATCTCGAAGGTAACGACGCTGGACTAATCTGGGACTCCTCAACCGATACGGTGATCGATATTGAAAGCTCTGTGCCTATGAGCCTAGCGGAATGGATCGAACAGCAGGCATAAAAAAGCCCACTGGCAAGGTGGGCTAGGTTTCAATAATCAGCTGTGAGTATACAGGCAAACAATTATGACGCAAGAAATCAGATCATGCTTGGCGCCGGGCGGTTCCCTGGCAGCCATGGCGCAATACCCGCACTTCTGCGTTTACGAGATCGTGCCTTCGAAGACTCGTCCCGGCAAGTTCGACAAGCTGCCCCGTTACCCAACCAAATGGGGCGATCGGTCATCCTTGCTCACCTGCGCGGCGGCGCTTGAAAAACTTGATCAGCTGAATGCGGCAAACGACGGGAGGCGTTGGGGCGTAGGCTATCTGCTCCAAGAGGACGACCCTTTTTTCTTTCTGGACGCTGACGGTTGCCTGGATGAAAGCGCCCGACAATGGAAGCCCATCGTTGGGCAATTGCTGGCGGCGCTGCCTGGGGCTGCCTATGAGTGCAGTTCAAGCAAAACGGGCATCCATCTGTTCGGCAGCTTCCGCTACCAGCCCCACTCCAACAAAAACATTCCCGAGGGCCTGGAGCTGTATAGCAGCGGGCGTTTGGCTGCGCTCACCGGTTTGACGGCAATGGGCGATTGTTCCAAGCACTTCGACCTCTCCAGCCTGATCGCCAAGTACTTTCCGCCGGCGGACAAAGCTGCTGTCGACGTGAACTGGGAAGACGGCCCCTGTGCTGAATGGTCCGGCATCCTCAATGACGAAGAGCTGATCGCCAAGTTCCTGGCTAGCAACCGGATGGACGCCGCTGCGGCGTTCGGCGGCAAGCGCAAGCTGACCAACCGCGAGCTCTGGGAAGAGGACGCCGCAGCGCTCAGTGCCGCATTCCCCGATGTGGGCGGCGGTGCTTCGCCCTGGGATCGCTCGAGCGCTGACCTGTCGCTGGCCAGCAGGTTGGCCTTCTGGACTGGCAAGGATGCGCCGCGGATGCTGCGCCTGATGCAAGAGTCAGCGTTGACCCGTGACAAGTGGGATCTGCGTCCGGAGTATCTGGTCAATACGATCGAGAAGGCCATTGCCGGGTGCGATCAGGTCTACGGCCAGGCAGACGAAACGCCAAAGCGCGAGGTCGAATGGACCGATAAGAGTCTCGACCCGATGCCCTGCACACTGGAACCGGGGGAGTATACCGCTTCGGTTATGAGCAACGCGCCGGCCGGGGTTTTCGGTACTGCGCTCAACGAGCAGGACTGGCCGCGGGTCATTCGCATCCTGGCCTACCAGTTCGGCAGCAACTGTGAACGCGTGCTGGCCGAGCTCAAGCAAAACCCCCTGTTCCAGGAGAGCGAAGAGAGCCGCGAGCAAATCGCGCTGGCTTGCGCTGCTACGGATAAATGGGCGTCCGGCTCGGCGGCTACCTTGGAGCTTATCCCCGAAGGCGTGACCCTCACCACGGAGAAGCCGACCTTCGGCGCTGAAAAGCAGATGCAGATCTTCAAGGGATGCGCGTTCGTCGCCAACCACTCGAAGATATACCTCCCCGATGGTTCTTTGCTCGGGCAGACCGCCTTCGATGGGTTCATGCCTGCCGGTGTTTACTCCTTTAGCGATACGGGTACTACGCGCAAGCCATGGGACGCTTTCCTCTACCAGCAGAAGTTCAGCTTCCCCAGGGTGCATGACCTAGCTTTCAGGCCAGACCTGCCACCTGGCGCGATTTTCGATGATGAGGGGTTCCGCTACATCAATTCGTTCGTGCCAGTCCCTTCGATGAAGGTGCAGGCCGACGTAACCCCTTTCCTTGACCACCTGGCGCTTATGCTGCCCGTAGAGAGGGACCGCGAGATCCTGCTGGCGTACATGGCCGCCGTAGTCCAGAACCCCGGCGTTAAATTTCGTTGGGCACCGGTGCTGCAGGGGGCCGAGGGTAATGGCAAGGGCCTGGTGGTTACGGTGCTGCAGAAGGCGATAGGGACCCGCTTCTTCCACCTGGCGCAGTCCTCTGACATGGGCAACAAGTTCAACGACTGGATCGTCGGAAAGCTGCTGGTTGGCGTGAACGAGATGAACCTGGCGGCCGGCGGCGTCGACATGATCGATTCGATGAAGACCATGATCACTGATGACTATGCGGCTATCCAAGGCAAGGGTCAGAAGCAGTCGACTGCCCGCATCTTCGCCAACTTCATCTTTACCACCAACCGGCAGGGCGCGGTGGGTAAAGCGGTGACGGGGCGGCGCTATGCGGTCTTCTACACGGCGCAGCAGGAAGATGGGGATGTGGCCCGCGATATGGGCAATCGGTACTTCCGCAACCTGCACAAGTGGCTGGATCAGGTAGGCTACAACGCGCTCAACCACTACTTGGCTAGCTACCCCATACCCGAGCAGCTGAACCCGGCAACCGAGTGCGTCACAGCGCCTCGCACCAGCAGTTTTGAAGCGTCGGTAGAAGAGTCGAAAGGTGTCATCGAGCAGGCCATTGAAGAGGCAGTGGCGGAGGGCCGGATTGGCTTCCGTGAACCCTTCATTTCCAGCCATGCCCTGAGCGAGCTCATGAGCAAGATGCACCGGGGCAATGCCGTAGGCGAGAAGAAGAGGCCGGCACTGCTGGAGGCTTTGGGCTACATTCCGCACCCGGCGCTTGCTGCTGGCAGGGCCACCAAGTTCCTGATGCCTGATGGGAAGAAGATCACCCTGTACGTCATGAAGGACCACCCGGCTTCTCAGCTCAACGCCAAGGACGCCCAGGAGCGATACGAGCAGAAAAACCTGCCGCAGCCTAACGATACGCTGAACCGATCAGCAGGTTAGGATCGATTGGCTAAACCAATAGAGCCCGAGAAATCGGGCTTCTTTTTGGCCGGGCAAATTGGGCGGCCATTTCGTCGGCCCCGTAAGTTGTTGAAAAATAAGGAAAAGCCGCCAAAGTGAAAAGGCCGGGCAAAAATCGCTCTATACATACGTACATGCGTGTGCGCAGCGTATATAAATTACATAATTATAAGCGGTAGTGTTTTGCGCATACGTATAGAACTTATTAAATATAGTAGTATTGACGGCCAAAAGGGCTACAGGCCACGTAATCCGTGGGTTTGAGGTGGCCGACGAAATTTTAAATGCCCGGCTTTTGCCCGGCCAATCGCTTTTTGGGCGTCCAAACGGCGTTTTGCCCGGCCAGCGGCTGCGGCGTGAGGCTAAGACCCGGCAAGAGTGGTACTATCGGCCCTTAATTACCGATCAACCTACGAGGCCTGCCGCCATGGCTGACCGACTGAATGAGCTGACCGCGAAAGAGCAGGAGCTGATCCTGCGCTACGAGGAGACGCTTGACCCCTACAACAGCGCCCTGGCCGCGGGCTACAGCCGCGCTACAGCCCGCACTGTGGCGTACAGCTGGTTCAAGCAGCCGCACCTAAAGCCTGCGTTCTATGAAACCGCAATGGCCCGCAAGGCCAAGCGCCTGGAAGCGCACAGCGTCACGGCCGCCGAGCTCAAGCACCGTACTTGGCTGGTAGCGACTGCCGATCCCTCCGAGCTTTGCCGCATCGAGGCGCGGTGCTGCCGGCACTGCTGGGGCGAGAACTTCGGCTACCAGTGGAAGGAGCACGAGTTCGAGGCCGCCGTAGCCGCCTCTGAGCGCCCTGGCAAGGACGCGCCGCCGTTCCCCGACTATGCGGGCGGCTACGGCTTCAACCACACGCGAGACGTCAACCCGGAGTGCCCGCACTGCGACGGTGACGGCGTGAAGGTGACGATCGTGACCGACACGCGCGACCTGTCCGAAGCCGGCCGGGCCCTGTTCAAGGGCACCAAGGTCGACCGCAACGGCAACATCGAGGTGCTGATGCACGACCAGGAGGCTGCGAAGCGCTTCTACGCCCAGCTGTGCGGCTACGTGCTGGACAAGAAAGAGTTCAGCGGACCGGGAGGCACGCCGCTCGCCGCCCTGCCTACCTCGATCACCCTGGTGGCGCAGGCCCCGGAGCTCGCCGCCGATGAGTAACGCCAATGTCGCGCTGCCCGCCAAGCTGATCCCGGTGTTCACGCCTGCGCGCGGCACGGTGCAGTACCGGGGCGCCTGGGGTGGCCGCGGCTCGGGCAAGTCGATGAACTTCGCCAAGATGGCCGCCATCTGGGGTGTGGTCTACCCGCTGCGCATCCTGTGCGTGCGGGAGATCCAGGCATCGATCAAGGAGTCCTTCCACGCCGAGCTCAAGGCGGCGATCGAGTCCGAACCGTGGCTGGCCAATGCCTACGATGTGGGCAAGGACTATCTGCGCAGCAAGGTCAACTCGACCGAATTCCTGTTCAAGGGCCTGTATGCCAACCTCAACGGCGTGAAATCCACGGCCAAGGTCGGGCTGACCATCGTCGAGGAAGCCGAGGACGTCAGCGAGGACGCCTGGTTGGCGCTGGAAGCCACCGTACTGCGCGAACCGCAGGCCGAACTATGGGCCCTCTGGAACCCGAAGTTGGAAGGCTCACCGGTTGACCTGCGGTTCAGGGGTAGCCCCGAGAAGCCCGCCATGTACCCTACAGCGCTGATCGCCGAGATGAACTACCGGGACAACCCCTGGTTCCCCGCCGGCCTTGAGACGCTGCGCCTGGCTCAGCGCGCCACGCTCGACCCGGAGACCTACAGCTGGATCTGGGAGGGGGCCTACCTCAAGAAGTCCAAGGCGTCGATCCTCGGCCGCCATTGGCAGGAGGGCTTGCGGTTTCCCGACGACACCTGGCTCGGCCCGTACCACGGGCTGGACTTCGGCTACGCTCAGGACCCGACCGCGGCCGTGCGCTGCTGGATCAGCCCGGACGAGACCGAGCTGTACATCGACCGGGAGGCCGGCAAGGTCGGGCTTGATCTGGACGATACGGCCAAATTCCTCAAGGAGCACGTACCAGGCATCGAGAAGCACGGCATCATCGCCGACAGCGCGCGGCCCGAGTCCATCGCTCACCTGGCGCGCGCCAAGGGCCCGAACGGGCTCAACAAGGCCGACTACCTGCCTCAGATCGAAGGCGCGGTCAAGGGCAAAGGGTCGGTCGAAGACGGCCTGGACCACCTCAAGACCTATCGGATCGTCGTGCACCCGGCCTGCAAGGAAGTGCAGAACGAGCTGCTGAAGTACAGCTACAAGGTCGACCGCCTGACGGGCGAAGTGCTGCCGGTGATCGTGGACAAGTTCAACCACTACATCGACGCTCTCAGATATTCCCTTGAGAAGGTGATGAAGGCCAAAGGCAACCAGATCGGGATGCTACTCAAACGCCGATAAGCCCTGTACCATTGGGCGAATCCACTCAGAGGCTCGCAACATGCCCACCACTCAGACGATCATGAACTATCACGGCAGCTCCACGCTGCTGGTCAAGGCCAACGGCGGACAGGTGACCGTCGAGAAGCAGGTAGGCGGCGCATGGATCGTCGTCGATACGTTCAAGGAGGATGGTGGTTGGGTCTATGCGTTCGGCAACAGCCCGACGCGTATCACGCCGAGCGGCGGTGCAGCCTACGAGGTGACCGCATGAGCCTGATCATCCGACAGCTTGAGGGCGGTGGCGGCGAGAGCGCTGCGGTGGCGATCAAGACGCTGAGCGAGTTGGGCAACTACAAGTCGAGCGAGCACAACGGCAGCACGGTTTACATCCGCGCGGCCAACGGCCTGTTGCGTCCGGCCTATGCCGACGGCACCGGCAACTGGCGCTGGCTGTCCGACGATACGGTCGCCTACACCGACACACCTGCACGCTTCCTGCGCGGACTGGCGCTGCAGGGCATGGAGTCCGAGGGCACCAAGGTGCTGCCAGGCGTGGCGGGCACGGACTACAACCTGCACCCCGATGCCGACTTCGACTACTTCGCCTCGAAGGGCATGAAGCTGATCCGTATCGGCTACCTGTGGGAGCGCCTGCAGCCAACGCTCAACGGCGCGCTCGACGAGACCTACCTGGGCTACCTGATCTCTTGCATCGACCGGGCTTACGCGCGCGGCATGACCGTGCTGCTGGACTGCCACAACTACGGCCGGCGTCGTGCGCTCGGCACAAACGGCGCGGTGTCCCTGATCGGGTCTGCCGGCACGCCCATCAGCGCCCTGGCCGACATGTACACCAAGCTCGTCGCGCGCATGAAGGGCCGTCCGGGCCTGTTCGGTTACGACATCATGAACGAGCCGCACGACATGCTGATCCCACAGTCGGCGGGCACCTATAACCCCAAGCGCACCGGCACCGACCTGCAGTTGATCCCCAACTACAAGTTCGCGCTCAACACGCAGGGCTTCTCGCTCGATCCGAGCTTCACACGCGTGACCGATCCGGCATTTGACAATGGCGCCCCGGCGATCAAGTTCGTCGGCACTAGCGGCAACTTCGACAACTTCACGACCAGCAACGACGCCGACAGCGGCTATCCGGTGCAGCCCAATACGGCTTATGTCATGACGCTGTACTACGTTGCTGCCGGTACCGGCAACGACCCGAACGCTGCGATCAACACCGGTAGCGCGTTCGGCACCACGCTGGCCTCGGCCAAGATGACCAAGGTCGGAACGGAAACC
>Ga0308171_1000882_pt1 | contig 49726 bp, 45 predicted proteins | sample PhyGR1_FD_202135 | JGI IMG/M metagenome (GOLD analysis project Ga0308171, IMG submission 202135) | Phyllosphere microbial communities from UC Gill Tract Community Farm, Albany, California, United States - DLSLSG.R1 | ecosystem: Host-associated > Plants > Phyllosphere > Unclassified | place: USA... | reverse complement strand
GGAGCGAGGCGCGCGCCTGTTCGAGCGCGGCGATCTGCGCATCCAGCGCGACGATCCGCTCGCGCGCGAGCTGGCGCACCCGCGCCCGGTCGTCGGTCGCGTCGAGCGCCAGCAGCTCGCCGATCTGCTCCAGCGTGAAGCCCGCCGCCTGGCCCGAGCGGATGAAGCGCAACCGCCCCAGATCCTCCGCGCCATAGCGCCGGACCCGTCCCCCCGCGCTCGCCCCGGCGGGGCGTTGGGGCGTGTCGAGCAGCCCGCGCCGCTGGTAATAGCGGATCGTCTCCACCCCCACCCCGCCCTCGCGCGCCAATCCGGCGATGGTCCATTCCGACACGTCTTGACTCCGTACCATGGTACGGATGCCATATGGCGCATGGACCCCAGTCGGAGAAGGACCATGACCGCCACCCGCAAAGCCATTCTCTACCGCATGGTGATGCCGACCCATATTTGCCCTTACGGCCTGAAGGCGAAGGACCTGCTGCGCCGACAGGGTTACGCGGTCGAGGACCATCACTTGCGCACCCGCGAGGAGACCGACGCCTTCAAGGCCGAGCATGGCGTGAAAACCACCCCGCAAATCTTTATCGGGGGCGAGCGGGTGGGTGGCTATGACGATCTGCGCCGCTTCTTCGGAAAAGCGGTCGCCGATCCCAAGGCGACCAGCTATCGCCCGGTCGCCGCGCTCTTCGCGATGACCGCGCTGATGGCGCTGGCCGCATCGCAGGCGGTCTATGCCACCCCCTTCACGACCCGCGCGGCCGAATGGTTCATCGCGTTCAGCATGGCGGTGCTCGCGCTTCTGAAGCTCCAGAATGTCGAGAGCTTCGCGACCATGTTCCTGAACTACGACCTGCTCGCCAAGCGCTGGGTCCCCTATTCCTATATCTACCCCTTTGCCGAGGGGCTGGCCGGGGTGCTGATGATCGCGGGCGTGCTGACCTGGCTGTCCGTCCCGATCGCGCTGTTCATCGGGGGCATCGGCGCGGTGTCGGTGGTGAAGGCGGTCTATATCGACCGGCGCGACCTCAAATGCGCCTGTGTCGGGGGCGCGAGCAACGTGCCGCTGGGCTTCCTGTCGCTGACCGAGAATCTGATGATGATCGGGATGGCGGTGTGGATGGTGGTCACGCCCCATTGAGCCGGCGCGCGCCGCACGCCGGCTCGACAGGTCAATTGATCGCGTTGCCGATCCCGATCACGGAGAAGGCCGCGCTGGACAGCGTGTTCAGGAACTTCTGCAGATCGGCCAACGGCGCGTTCGAGACATAGATCACGTCGTGGTTGTGGATCTGGAAGTTCTGCGCCGCGAAGAAGGCCGTTCCCTGGCTCATGTTGAACCGATAGACGACCGGAATGCGGTTGTCGGCGGTCCGCCGGGCGGTCCGGGCCAGCTCGGGCGATACGGCATCGGGATCCTCCAGCCGGAAGATGAAGACGCCGCGAATGTCCGCCCGATCGTCACGCAGGCCACCGATCCGCCCCAGGGCCTGGGCCAGCGACAGGCCACCGCCCTCGAAGGGCACCTCCGCATTCTGCGTGACGGCGCCGAGCGCGGTGAAGCTATAGGGCTGGAACAGCGCGGTCACGACATCGCCGGGGCGCAGGACGATGTTCTGCGCCGGGTCGCGGATAATGGTGTCCAGCGGCATCGCGACGGTCCGGCCGCCACGCGCCAGCTGGATCGTCGTCTTGCCGACCGGCTGGCGCGGACCGCTGGCTGCGGCCAGCGCATCGAGCAGCCGCTCGCCGCGCGGGGTCAGCGGCATGCGGCGGCTGGCGACCACCTCGCCCAGCACGGTCACGGCGCGGCTGTCGTTCTGAACGACCCGCACCACCGCCTGGGGACTGTGTGCCCGCCCGGCCAACCGCCGGACAATCTCTCGCCCGACCTGCTGCGGCGTGAGACCACGCACCTGCACCGCTCCCACGAAGGGCAAGGTGATCGTGCCGTCCTCGCCCACCATCTGCTGCGGGATCGACGCGCTTTGCGCCATCATCGGATTGGCGGCCAGGCGCGAGTCCACGCTGGTCGTTCCGAACAGGACCGCAGGCGGGGCCTCCCAGATGGCGACATCCAGGATATCGCCGCTGCCGATGACCGTATTGACGGGGGCCGATTGGCCAAAGACGTCGCCGAAACGCTGCGACTGGGTATAGGCGTTGGTCCGCTGGATGACCTGATCGTCCAGATCGACCACCTGGATATCGGCCGAGGCATAGCTGTGCGACTGCGTCTTCTTGATCGCGCGCGCGGACGGGCCCACGCCGCCCAGCGACGCGCATCCCGCCAGCGCGGTGGCCAGCATCAGCGCGGTCGCCACCCGCCATGGGGCGGCTGGCCGGGTTCGTCGACGCGGATCGTGCAGGGTAAAGGTCATTACAGCAGTCTCTGATACAAAGCGGCGAGATTGTCGCGGTACACGGCGGGCGTGAAGCGCTCCGCCTGCTTCAACCCGCGACGCGACAATTCGGCGCGCAGGTCGGCATCGGCGTCGAGCGTGCGGATCGCCTCGCTGATCGCGGCGGTGTCGTAAGGGTCGACCATCAGCGCGGCATCGCCCGCCACTTCGGGAAGCGACGAGGTGTTGGAGCACAGCACCGGCGTCCCGAGCAGCATCGCCTCCAAGGCTGGAAGGCCGAACCCTTCATACAGCGAGGGGAACAGCGCCGCCTTGGCCCCCCGGATCAGGCTGACCAACAGGCTGAACGGGGCGTATTGTAACTGGATGACCCGCTTCTTCTGCGAGATGACCCGGTCGATGATCTCAAATTGCTGGAATTCGGTGCTCTCGAGCAGGCGCAGTTCCTGTTCCGACTTCCACGCCTGCGCCCCAACCATGACCAGCGGCGTGTCGACCTTGCTGGCCAGATAGGCCTCGATCATGCGGCCGATATTCTTCTTGGGCTCGATCGAACCCCAGAACAGGAAATAGTCCTTGTACCCGGCATTGGTCGCGCCCTCGACCTCACGGGCGACCTGCTCGATGGGCTTGTCGCGATATTTGGCGGGGATGTCGACCGACTGATAGGTGTTGGTGATCCGCTCGGGTGCGATACCGACAATGTCGATCAGGTCGCGGCGCGAGCATTCCGACACGGTGACGAAATGCTCGGCGACCTTGTCGAGCTTCTTCAGCAAATTGAAATAGCGGCGCTTGTGATCCAGCGTCGCATAGGGCAGCCGGAGCGGCACGATGTCGTGCAGCGTATAGATGTTGGCCGTCCGCTTGACCCGCAACGGGATGGGATAGGTCCAATGCGCCAGGTCGGGGCGGACCGGCATCTTCACGTTGGACACCTCGCCCCACAGCTTGAACGCGCTCTGCGATCGCTTGAACACGTCCGTCGCGTTGTAGAGATCGTCATAATGCGGCAGACGTGCGCTGAAATGGCGGGCGATGACCTTGCCCGTCACCGGCACCTCCGCCGCGACATGGCCGAGAGGGCCCAGCACGGCGCGGTGGGCCTGCTCCATGATCTCCAGCATACGATTGCGTTCGCCGACATTGCTGTCGAAGAAGGCGATCTCGCGCATCAGCGGCTGGCGTGAGGGGGCGGCCCGATTGCCGTAGAGAACCGAGGTGCGATAACCGAGATTGCCGATCTCGTAGCTGAGGTTGCGGGCATAGGTCGCAACCCCGGTCCCTTTCTCTAGGCCCAGATTATAGCCGTCGATCAGAATGTTTTTCATGCGTTGAAGACCATAATATCGTTGCGCCGTGAAACGACGGGGAGAGGGGACGGGTCGAGCCTCATGGCTCGGCGTCGGGAGACAGAAGCTGTTGCAGCGCCGCCTGTGCGAGGGGCCATCCGGCGAAGCCATTGGCGGCCAGCAGCGTGGCCCAGGCATCCGGATCGCCGGTGATCCGGTCGACCAGCGCCTGGTTTTCGGCGGGCGACAGATCGGGCAGCGCCATGGCGCAGACCGCACGGGCCCATTCGACGTCATGCGCGTCGGCCGTGACTTCGCCGTCGCGGGGCTCGGCTGCCGCATCCTGGGCCATGCCCCTGGTGCGCGCCGCCTCCAGCCAGGACCGATGGGCGTCCGCGAAACGCGGGTCGTGCAGCATCGCGGCCATCACCGCGTCGCAACTGGTATCCCGTCGCAGTCGCTCGACCATCTCGCCATCGTCGAGGACGCCGTCCTGCCAGAGGAGGCGCGCCAGCGCGCCGATATCGGGGCGGCCGGGGACCTGATCATGGACCGGCCCCTTGTGATAGGGGCGGACCGGCCAGGCGTCGGGCTCGACATCCTGGCGTCGCATCACGAAGGCCAGATGCTCGTACACGTCGCCCAGCGGCTCGCCCAGCGCACAGGCGGTGCGATAGGACGCCTCGGCGCGGGCGAAATGCCCGTTCTCCTTGGCGACATGGGCATGCTGGACCCAATAGGATCGCTGATAGGGATAGAGGGTCAGCGCCTCGGCATAGCGCCGCTCGGCCTCGGTCCAGGCCCGCGCATCACGCTGCCAGTCGCCTTCCTGCACCAGCATCCGGAACCGATCATCCTGATGCGCGCGGTGCTGCGACACCTCGATCAGGGCGCCGCGGTTCGTCGCGGTGGCGTGGTCGACCATGGGGCGCGCGACAAGGCCGATCTGCTCGCGGAACGCGTCATAGGCGATGTCGAAATCGTCATAGAGCGTCAGCTTGCCCTTGTGCAGCAGGGCGAAGCGGTTGCAATGGTCGCGGACATAGCCGGCATCGTGCGAGATCAGCACCATCGCCCGGTCGCCGCGCTTGCCGAACAGTTCGTGGTTGCAGCGGTCGTGGAAGCGCGCATCGCCGACCGCGCCGATCTCGTCGATCAAGAAACAGTCGAACTCGATGATCATCGAGATCGCGAACGCCAGACGCGCGCGCATGCCCGACGAATAGGTGCGCACCGGCTCCTTCAGATAGGCGCCGAGTTCGGAGAAATCCTCGACAAAGGCCAGGTTGCGGGCGAAGTCCTGGTCGTAGATGCGGCTGATGAAGCGGACATTGTCGACGCCCGTCAGCATCGGCTGGAACGCGCCGCCAAAGGCCAGCGGCCAGGACACCGACATCGACCGCTCGATCCGCCCCGCCGTCGGCCGCTCGGCGCCGCTGATCAGACGGACCATCGTCGACTTGCCCGCGCCGTTGCGGCCCAGCACACCCAGCCGCTCGCCCATATGCAGGTCGAAGCTGACGCCGTCGAGCACGACATTGTCGCCGAACCGCGTGCGATAGACCTTGCGGACATGGTCGAGTCGGATCATTCGGGCACCACCCGGCTCGCCACCCAGCGCGTCGTCACCAGCGCGACGAAGGTCAGGACCAGGCAGAAGGGCAGGACATAGCCCAGATCGTAATGAGCATGGACCTTCGAGCCAAAATAGCCTTCGCGCACGATCTCGGTGCCGTGGACCATCGGGATATAAAGCACATATTGCTGCGCGACCTTGGGCAGCGCATCGACCAGGAAGGCCGAACCCGACAGCGGGAAGATCAGGTAGGACGCCGGATGCCACAGCTTGTCCACCAGCTCGCTCTCATGCGACAGCGCGCCCAGCGTGATCGCCAGCGCCGCGCCGAACCACGCGATGATGAGCCAGCCGCCCGCTACCTCGAGCACGTTCTCGGGCGGCTCCAGCAGCCCGACGCAAATGAACAGCACGCTGAGCGTGGCGAACGAGATGGTCGCCCCCCCGAATTCCAGGATCAGCCGCGCGATATAGATGTCCAGGACGCGGATGTTGCGATGGTACATCAGCGACAGGTTGCTCCACAACGCGCCGATGCACCGCCCCGGCATGTTGCGCCACAGGAGCACGCTGGAATAGCCGGTCAGCGCGAAGGCGACGATGGGCAGGTTGCTGCCATGCACTGACTTGGTCGCGGTCCACAGCGCGGTCACGCCGAGGGTGAACATCATCGGCTCGACGAACAGCCACAGGAAACCGATATTGTGGCGGCCGTAGCGGGTCAGCACCTCGCGCACGAGCAGCGCGCCCAGAATACGGATCTGGACGCGCAGGCTCTCGCGAAGCGAAGGGTCGGTCGAGACGGCCTTGGCCATTAGTCGCGATGCTCGCGCACGCCGGTCAGCAGGACGGACAGCACGCCCCAGGCGAGCAGGCCCAGGATGAAGGTGGCGATCACGCTGCGCAGGCGGCGCGGCTCGACCGCGTAATCGGGCAGGTTGGGGGCCGATATGCGCTCGACATAGGCACGCTTGCGCCGCGCCTCGGCGCGGGCGTCCTGAAGCGAGATCAGCGCCGCAGCCAGCTGCTTGTCGGCCAGCTCCGTGTCCAGCCGCAGGATCTGGTAGCGCGCGGCCGCGGCCGACAGCGACTGTCGCCCGCCAGCCACGCTCGCCGTCTGCTCGGCGATCTCCTTCTGCAGCTGAGCGACCTGGGTTCGCAGATAGGGGATCTGGGTCGCACCGGGCGTGTAGGTTTCCATCTGCCGCAACTGGGTCTGCGCGGCGATCAGTTCGTCCTGCAGCTTCGAGGTCATCTGGAGGCGGACCGACGCTTCCTTCTCGGGGTCGATGATCCGCGCCCGGTTGCGATAGGCGGCCAACGCGATCGCGGCCTGGCGCGACCGTTCCTTGGCGCTGTCGACCTCGTTCTGCGCCAGCGCCAGCGCGTCGGCACGGGCGCGGTCGGACAGGCGGTTGACCAGCGCCTCGGACTGTTCGAGCAGGCGCTCGTTGATCGCGCGGGCGTCCTTGGCGTCATAGGCGCGCACGATCAGGCGCAGGACCTGGGTCGTGGTGTCCTGATCGACCTTCACCTTCTTCAGATAATATTCGTAGAAGCGCTCGGCGCTGGTGTTGCCGACCCCGCCGAAGCGGTCGAGCACGAAGACATCGTTGTTGCCATAGGCCTTGGCCAGCAGGCCGCCCTTGGCAGCGTCCTGGAACGCGCTGTGCGAGCCCAGATACTCGATGACGGCGTTGCTCTCCTCGGTCGCGCCGGTCAGCCCGCTGCCGTTGAGCACCTGGCCCAGCGACGTGACCGACGCCTTGCTGGGGCTGCGGACCACGAAGCGGGATTCGGAGACATAGACGTCGTTGGCGAAGATGCCGAAATACAGGATCGCCGCCACGGTCGGCAGGACCACCGTGACGAAGAAGATCGGGCCAAGATTTTTAAGGCGTTCCAGCACGTTGGTGTTCAGTCTCGCAGAAGCTTCGCGGTTGAGGGGGGCGTCGGCAGGCGCAGTCAGGCTATCCATCGGTCATCGCGGCCCTTCGGTACTCAGTCGCTTCGGATCGGCGTACCGGGCATAGACCCCAGCGGGCATGCCCCGAGGTGCCCCGGCAGCCCCGCCCTTCCCCGTTGCCGCTTCCGTTGACCGTGGGATGGCCAAGGTCGGAAGCCAAGCCTCCAACTGCATGAAGTGATGGTCCCAGCTTGATGGGCGATAGCCGGGCAAGGCGGCGACCTGACGGCGTCGCTCGGGATGGTCGCCGTGAAAATCGACGATCAGCGCTTCCCATGCCTTGGTATCACTCGGCGGCAGCAGATTGGGTATGCCTTGCCCCACTTCGCGGAAACAGGGCAGGTCGCTGGCGATCACCGGGATCCCCATGGCCAGCGCTTCCGCCATCGGCAGGCCGAACCCCTCGGCCATGGTCGGCATCAGGAGCGCTTGGGCGCCGACCATCAGATCGGCCAGCCTGTCGTCGGTGCATCGGTCGATATGCGTCACGTGGTTGCCGAATAGCGGGTTTGTGAGCCGCGCGCGAACAGTTTCCGACCCGCGTCCCCACTGGCCGACGATGACCAGCCGGGGCGTGCGCGCGCCCATGCGTGTGCATAGCTCCTGCCAGACATCGAGCAGCATATGATGGTTCTTGCGGCTCTCGATCGTCCCCACGCACAGAAAATAAGGGGCGCCCCCCGCCGGATCGCTCCGGCTGGGCGTCAGCGTCTCGCCCGCCAAGGGGGCCACTAGGACCGACGGGGCGGCCAGCCGGTGGCTCCGGGCGAAATCGCCCAGATCGCGCGCGACTGCATGGCTTCCGATTACGATACCCGTCCCATGCCGCAGCGCGCCCATCACGCGGCCGCGATGACGGCGCACCGCGTGGGGGCGACAATGGGTGTGATGGATGATGGGGATCAGATCGTGGATGAGATAGACCGAGCGCAGCGCATGGCGCTGCGCCCAACGGGCATGGCTGTCCAGATCGAAATCGGTATGGCCGACATTGATATAGGTCGCGCCAGGGACCGCCGAGACCGCACTGGCCAGCGCGCGCGGGGCAAAGGCGGCGAGGCGACGCCGAAAATCGGGACCGTCGTCGAGCAACATGTCGAACAGGATGCGCGACGCCCCGGGGCGCAGCGTGCAGACTGCACCGCGATGCTGGATCACGGCCTGGGCATGACCGGCAAATCGGCGCAGATAGGCTTGGCAGACCCGGTCGATCCCCGTCGGGGTCCGACGGGCCCAGCCGCGCGCGATCAGCCGCGTGACATCCAGCAGAATGGGGTCCGAAGACATGGCCGGCCGCATCCCGTCAGACGATCCGGGCTGGCTTCGTCGGGGCCGGCCCAGGCTGCCGATCGGCTTGAACCGTCGGATGAAAGAGTTCGGGCAGGCGATCCCGGATGCTCTCTTCGGCCAGGACGTGCATATGGGGGTCGTCGACATCGATCCACCAATCGGTACCAATGTCCATTGTCGCCGCCCGGCCTCGATCGGCCAGGATTTGCATGCCGTCCGAAAGCGAGCCGGGCCGCCCTTCCGCAATGGCCTGGGCGATTGCCGCGTTCAGCTCGGGCGTGGCTAGAAAGGCCCCGCAATCGACCGCATCATAGGTCGGGATGGTCTTCCCGATCGCCTGTATGCGTCCGTCGATCCGGGTGTGAACCCAGGTGGCATCGTCGGGATCGATCAGCGGGCTGGCCACCCGCCGGTCGATCGCCAACGTGACCCCACGATCACCCGCCCCCTGCCGGGACAGGGATTGCAGGATGGACGCAGAAAAGATGTGGTCAGCCATCATCAGCAGGAATGGGCTCGCGACATGCGCCGCACCCGCCATAACCGAATAGCCATTGGGCCGCGTCCAGTCGTCGAGCCTGACGGCCCGGACCGCGACCCCGGCCCGGCGTGCGAACAGGGGAAGCGCGGCCTCCACCCTTTCCGCCTCGTGTCCCGTCACCACCGTTACGCTGCGGATGCCGGCCACAGCCGCCTGGCGGATGCCGATCTCCAACAATGCCATGCCGCAGACGGGCGTCAGCGGCTTGGACATGCCGAGGCCGCGCAGCCGGCTGCCAAAGCCTGCGGCGATGATCACTGCATCCAGAGGCGCGGCCTGCGGGTCGACACCCCTGGACAAGGCGGTCACATGGCCGGTCATCCGACGTCCGGCGTCGATCCGTCGAGATACGCGTCCAGCATGTGCAGGGCCGTATCGTCGGTGAACTGCTCCGGAGGGTGCTTGCAGTAGAAGGCGGACGGTGCGGCCAGCGCGCCGCTCTCACCGCGCTCCAGCGCGACCTTGCAGCACCGGATCGCATCCATGACGCACGCGGCGGCATTGGGGCTATCCTCGACGGACAGGCGCAGTTCGAGATGCATCGGAACATTGCCCCACTGCGCCCCTTCCATGCGCAGGAAGCACACCTTGTTGTCCTTCTGCCAAGGCACATAGTCGGAGGGGCCGATCAGAATGTTCTCGTCGGCCAGGCGGTGCGCCAGTGCCGACTGGACCGCCTCCGTCTTGGATTCCTTCTTGCTCGACAGGCGATGCCGGTCGAGCATGTTGAGGAAGTCGGTATTGCCGCCGGTGTTCAGCTGATAGGTCCGCTCGGTGGTGACGCCGCGCATCGCGAACAGGTTCGACAAGGTACGGTGGACGATCGTCGCGCCGACCTGGGCCTTGATGTCGTCGCCGACGATCGGCAGGCCCTTGGCCTTAAATCGGGCTTCCCACTCGGGATTGCTGGCGATGAAGACCGGCATGCAGTTCACGACCGCCACGCCCGCCTCGAGCGCGCATTCCATATAGAATTCGGTGGCTTTCTGCGAACCAACGGGCAGGAAGTTGATGAGGATGTCAGCCTTCGAGGCCTTGAGGGCCGCCACGACCTGCGCCTGGGTCGCATCGTCGCCGTCCGCCACAATGAAGCCGCGCTCGCCGGCTTCGGTCATGTGCGACGCCACGCCGTCCAGCACACAGCCGCGCATGATCGTCACCCCAGTTGCGGGAAGATCGGAATAGAAGACGGTCGTGTTGTTCGGCGCCGCAAAAATCGCCTCGGCCAAATCCTTGCCGACCTTGCGCGCATCAATATCGATGCCCAGCACGAATTCGACATCGCCGACCCCATAGCCGCCGATCGTCTCATGGATCAGTCCCCGTGCTGAATTCGTGATCTTGTAATGGGCTACGCCTTGCACGAGTGAACTGGCGCAATTGCCCACGCCGATCACTGCGACCCTGATAGAACGCATTATTGTCATTTCTCCCATTTGCCAGGATGGGCCCCCCAACTGGAACCCGGACCCATCCCTTGAACCTGGCCGGATCGTCGGGCCCTATGCGACGGTCGCCGCCCTATCGGCATGTTAGCGATACTCAAATCTATGCTGCAGATGCTCAAAGACGGAGCAAGCCGCTATCATCCTTTGTCAAATCCGTAAAACTGAATTCTTTTTCTAATTTTTTTAATCTCGAACGGCCCTGTCCTCGATCGCCAGCCAAGCTACCATCTTTGGCTACAGGACCAATTTGCGGCAATGATAAGGCGACTGACCGTGGCATGAACATGTCAGCCGGTGAAACGGGTCCATCAGACGGAAAAATGAAAAGTCGATCATGCTCGTGAAAATCATGCCATAGTCATGATCCTGACACCCTGTTTTCGAGTTTCTTGCAGCCCGTGCCCACAGTTTGCATAGATTGCCGATATATTGGCCCCCGCCCCAGCGGCATTGCCGAGGTTGTGCGCGGGCTGATCGCGCACCTGCCTGACATGGCGCCGGATCTACGCTTCGTCCTACTCCGCAACCCCGCCTGTGGAAGGCGACTGAGCACAGCGTCGAACGTGGTCGAGCTGGATGTCCGTGCCCCGGCAAACGGGCCGGGGACCATGTGGGGCCTGTCACGGATCGTCGACTTCAGCGGGATCGACCTGTTCCACGCAACCTTCAACATCATGCCGGCCGGATTACCGGTTCCATGCATCACGACCGTGCACGACATTATGTGGCTGACCGACCCGGCGTGGTGCCGAACGGGTCCGCGCGGTTGGCTGGAGCGGGCCTTCTACAGCCATGGGATTTGCCGCGCCCTGCGATCATCCCGAGCCATCGCGACCGTCAGCCGCGCCAGTGCCGATGCCATCGCCGCCCATGCGCCCGATGCTTCGGCCCGGACGCACGTCACCTTGTCCGGCGTCTCGTCGCGGTTCCACCCGATCGTCCCGGACGAGGCCGTGCTGGCGGCATTAGGACTGCGGCCGGGCACATCGTTCGTTCTGACCGTCGGGCAATATGCGCCTTACAAAAACCATGAAGGGGCACTGCGCGCCTTTGCCCTGGCCTTTGGCGACAGAGCCGACATCGATCTCGTGCTCGTTCAGAGGAGGGGCAAGGCCACCCATCATTTGCTGGCCCTGGCACGGACATTGGGCATAGAGGCGCGAGTGCGCCTGGTGCCCACCATATCCGAGGAGAATCTTTTGTCGCTTTACAGCGCGGCGAAGGCCCTGCTGCACCCCTCATTCTGCGAGGGCTTCGGCAATCCGGTGGCGGAGGCGATGGCCTGCGGCTGTCCGGTCGTCACCAGCGATCGCTCCGCCATGCCCGAGGTCACGGCTGGGGCGGCGCTTCTGGCCGATCCGAACGACGCTGCCGCACTGGCGCAAGGGCTGACCGCGATCATCCGCGACGAAACGCTGGCGGCCCGCCTGCGGCAGGCAGGCCTGGCGCGGGCGGCGGAGTTGCGATGGGATGCGTTTGCCCGAGCCAATCTGGCGATCTATCGCGCCATTCTGGCCGACGCGAACTGATCGATCTTGCGTTCCAGAGCCTGGACCTGGCGCTTCGAACGCAGAACCGAAATGGCCAATAGCCCGTTCAGGATCAGTGCCTCGTACAGAAAGTAGTAGAGCGGCGATCCCGCCAACATGGACAGGCCCAGCATGATCGTCCGCCAATTGGCCCCGAGCAATGGTGTTGGCGGCAACAGGCACCGGGCATGGTGCCGCACCAGATCCCGGATTGGTGCCAGTTGGCCGGGCGGGATCGCGGCCCCCGCTTCGGCCTCCGTCAAGGCACAGTCGACCCGCCGGGGATCCGGCGACAGGCGGGCGGCCAGCGCCAGATAGGCCTGGCCCATGCGCGCGAGCAGCGTTCTCGGCGCGTCGTCGGATCGTTCCTGCCCGCTCTGCCGCAGCCAAGGAACGCCATGGGCCCACCACTGATATTGCCGCCGCTGGACTTCGTAATAATTGGCCTGAGCGATGCGGCTGAAGCCCGCGGCCAGGGTCGGCAGCCAGGCGATGGCGCCGATCTGGACCTGCAGAGCGAGGCCGAGCATGATATAGAGGATCGCATGGCTAGCATAATCGCAAAGCCCATCGATCATCTCGCCATAAGGGCTGCTACGCCGCGTCAACCGCGCGAGGTCGCCGTCCGCCCCGTCGGCCACATGCCAGCTCATGTGAAGCAACAGGCCAATCAGCGTGGCGGCGGGCGATGTCGACTGGACATAGAATATTCCGGCCATGACGACGAGACAGCCCCCAAGAATGGACACCATGTTGGGCGTGACCGGCAAGGGTGCGAGCCACTGGGCCAGTCGCCATGCGAGCGGATGATAGCAATAATGATTGAGCCAGTCCTGAAGCTCGCGGGGGCGCTGGAGATAGGCCGCCGAGGTGGCCAATCGTTCGGAAGTTTCAGTTGGCACCATAGGCGAGATGCCCTTTCGATCTTTTATGCTTCTTTGGTTGGCCGAGCCATGGTCGGGCCTTATACCCGCCCGCGCTCGGCGTAAAATGTGCGGGCGAAGTTTATGGAGCCGCGCCGGTGTCTGAGATTATCATTGTCTTTCGCCATTCCGCTATTGCGGAATATCGCGTCGCCGGGCTGCCCGCAGCCGCCCGGGCGGTTCGGGCGGCGATCGAACAGGCCGATCATCCTGTAACCCGTTGTCTCGTATTCGCCGGCGTGGACTGGATGCCCAGCACCGAATGCCAGGTCGAATGCGCCCGCTTGGCCGCCGGAATCCCGGTAGCCTTCACCGGAGCGCTTCCGGTCTCCACAGACATGCAGACCATAGACGGCGAAGCGCTGATCGTGACATCCGTGGGCTTGTCGGCATCGGTCAGGCACACGGGTCCCTGGGGGCAAAGGGCGATCGGCCAGACGGGCAATGACCTGTCCGAACGTCTGGCCATGTTACGGCGCGCCGGGCGCACGATCATCGGGGCGACCGGAAAGCCGGGTGACGGCATCGTCTCCCGCTACGTTAACCGGCCCATCTCGCAATCGATCAGCCGTTTCGTGCTGACCATTCCCGGTGTCAGGCCTCTCCATGCCACCATAGGCACTGCGGCCTTGGGCACCGCCATGGCGCTGTGCCTGGTCTTCGGGGGCGCGATCGGCCTGGTCCTTGGCGCGATCCTGTTCCAGGCCGCCTCGATCCTTGATGGCGTCGATGGCGAGATCGCCCGTGCGACCTTCCGGACATCGGCATGCGGGGCGATGCTGGACAGCATCATCGATGCCGCGACCAATTTGTCGTTCATCGCCGGCCTGGCGGTCAATCTGGGCATGGCTGGGGACCGGACCGCCGCCTCGGCGGGCGCGACCGGTCTCTTGCTGCTGGCTCTCGGACTGCTCCTGATCGGGCGCCGAGCAAAGGCGCTGGGACAGCCGGTCAATTTCGACGTCATCAAGGTACATTTCCGCAAGCGCAAATCAGCAGTCATGGAGTGGTTGATCTGGCTGACGATGCGTGATTTCTTCGCAGCGGCCGGAGCGCTCCTCATCCTGCTGGGGGACGCACGACAGGCGCTGTTCGCCTTTGCGTCAGTGGCCGCGATCTGGCTGATGGTGGTAGTGAACGTCCTGGCTCGCACGCGCCGTGCAGCAACAATCCTGCCGTCCAACCGGACGGTGATCGGCAGATAATCCGCGTCCCCCCTCCCCGCGCGTCCAAACCCTCCGGCTGCCGAGATATTGATGACCGACATTCCACCCCTCGACAGCTATTGGGAGCAGCTACGGGCCTTTCTCGCCCGCCACTATGACGGGGTGGAAAGGCTGATCCTGCCCGCTCCGCTCGACCGTCTGTTCCCCCGGGCTATTGCGCCTCAAGATACCAGGGACGACGATTTCGCGGCCGTCGCGATCCATAAGGGCGACTATACCGCCTTTGATCCGGATCTGCTGTATCGAACGCTGATGCGGTGTCGTCCGGTGTTCGCCAACGAAGTCTTCATTGTCATGGCGCCGAAAGACCTGGATCACGGCCAGCCGGTCGACGATGATCATGTCGGTGCACTGGAGGAAATTCGCAGCTGGGCACGGCGCCACGCCACGTCCGCGACGGTCGCGGCCTATCCGGGGCCCCATATCGACCATGCCCCGGCAGACGCGCTGGCGCGCATGGCCCGACTGATCCTCCACGATCTGGTCAAGCCCGTCACCGGCACCCCCTTCACGACCGTCGCAGAGACGGCCGAGCCCTTCGGCGGAACCCGCTGGTTCTGGGGCGACGATGCCGCCAAGGTGGCCGAGCTATTCTGTCTGCCCGCTCTCCGCGCAACGACTCCGGATATTGCGGACCAGTTGATCGACGTCATCTTGGCCCTGTCGCCCGACAGCATCATCCGGCGCCGGATCGGGCCGGTCGAACTGACGGCCGAGAAGCGGGCTTCACGCGATTTCCGCGTCCTGGGGCCCTTCACCATCACGTTCGGCGACCTGTCGCGTGGGGAAGTCCGGCAGGCGATCCGCTTCAACGATGGCCGGACACGGCCGCTGGTCTGCCATGCGCCGGGAACGGTGGCTTTCACCTGGCGTGGGGAACGCCATGAGATCGGGTTGGCAGATGCGATCTGCGCCACCGCGATCACCTCCGATAGCAATGGCGATGGCGTGACGCTGCGTTACGTCGCATCGATCCGGCGCCCGGATGATCCCGCGCGCGAGCTGGCCTCGGTCGAGGGGGTCTGGACGCTGCGGCCCGGGCGCAACGCGCTGGTTTTCGACATGACGCTTCGTCCTGCCCCCTTCGTCAAGCTTCGTGACGTGACGCTGACATCGAGCGTGCAGGACCTGGATGCGCTGGGATCGTTCGACCGGATCACCTCCACGACGCCGGGCGTGGAGCGATCGCCCGGTCCCGATCAAGGTGCGGACACCAATGACACGATCCTCCCCTCCCCCGGCTTGTCGCATGTCAGCTTCTGGGAGTCCCGAAGCATGCCGGGCCATGCGGTCGGCATTCATATCGGGCCTCACTCGACTGCCATCGCGCAGCTTCGCGTCCAGCATGGGGAGGCGGGGCGCATGGCATCGGTTCATGCCGAATATCGATGCGCCACCGTATCGTCGCGCAAGGCCCTTTCGGTGCGCGAGACGCGCCTGCTGACGGCGGGTGGCTATTACGACAAGGTCGCCGAATATGAGGCGCTGGTCCATGAGCCGGAGGCCGCCCAGTGGTGCCACGATCCCAGCATGACCTATGACACGGGCGTCGAACTGAATGCGGTGGCGACATATCTGTTCTTTGCGACACGGGACCGCACCGCCCCCGGCGTCGCGGCCGATCGCCTGTCCACTCTCCGCGCATGGTATGACCGCCATCTGGCGCTGTATCTCGACCATATCCGCCCCGGCGAGCCGCATCAGCATGAGCGGATATTCGTGCGCGGTCTGGCCTTCGTCATCCTGTCGCTGGACGTGATGGAACGCTGTTTCCCGGACGCGAGCTACCGCGGGACGGCCGATCTGCTGACGGGGCTGCTGCGCGATACCGAGGTGCCGGTAAAGGGTCAGCCTGATGCGGGGCTGTTTTCGAACGGACCGGCGTCCGATCCATCCCGCCCCGAGCTCGACAGCCAGGGGGCAGCACTTCTTGCCCTGGCGAGGCGCGCCTGTGCGAACGGACCGGATGCATCGCTTTCGGCCGCCATCGAGCGCGGGGTGATGGCGCTGCGCATCGCCGTTCCCCATGCCGCGACCTATGGCAATGATCCGCTCGATCACGAGACGCTGGTCATCGGCAAGGATGTCGCGGACGAAGAGCTGATCGACACGGGTTTCTGGACCTACAAGCTCGGTCTTGTGCTTCGTGCCCTTGCCGTTATCGCGGCCGGCTGCACCCATGGCCGCATTCATTTGTCCCAGAGCGCGCTGAGCCACATGGCCCGGTTGGATGCGGCGGGACGCGGTGCCGTGATGCGAAGCGCCGTCCACCGGCGCGAGGGGATCGAAATCCTGACCTCGCACAATGCCGGTGAGACGAATTCCGAAACCCAGCCCTGGGTCGCGATGGGGCTGGTCTCTTTTATCGAGCAGGAATTATTGGGCGTTCCGGTGGTGCGGCAAGAGGCGCTCCGTTTCCCGGCCTGAACGATCCCCATCGTCCCGCCCACTTTGCGACCACGCCCAGGTTGAGGCATGATCAGCGAGCTATCGTCAATGTTTCCCCGGGGAAACATGCCTCCTCCCTTCCCCCCACCTTGCCCGATTGAATGAAATTTGCCATTAACCACCCCCAAAAGCTTCAAGGGGTGCGCGAGTGGCGGAAGATCATGCAATGCTGTCCCAGATCGGGGATCTGGCCAGCGCGGGCGAGCGGATGATCGAGCGGCTGCGGCGCAAGGCGTTCCTGCCCGAAAGCCGGAAAGGCCTGCATGTCCGCTTCGGCATTGCCGAGGCCGCGCAGCTGCTCGGCTGTTCGACCAACCGCATCCGCATGGCCGAGGAGGATGGCCGCCTCCCCCCTGCCCCGACCACCGACAATGGCCGACGCCAGGGCTATACGGTCGAGGAGCTGCTGCACATGCGCGAGGTGCTGGGCGCCTCCCCCGCGCGCGCGCCGCTCGACATTCCGGCGATCATCGCGGTGCAGAACTTCAAGGGCGGCGTCGGCAAGTCGACCGTCACCACCCATCTCGCCCATTATTTCGCGGTGCAGGGCTACCGCGTGCTGGTCGTCGATTGCGACAGCCAGGCGACGACGACGACTTTGTTCGGCTTCAACCCGCATTTCAACGTCACGCGCGAAGAGACGCTCTACCCCTATCTGTCGATCGACCCGACCCAGACCGACCTGGCCTATGCCGTCAAGCCGACGCCCTGGCCCAATGTCGACCTGATCCCGTCCAATCTCGAACTGTTCGACGTGGAATATGAGCTGGCCGCGGCGGGCAGCGATGGCGGGTCGGTACTGGCCGCCCGCTTCCGCAAGCTGAAGCGGGGCCTGGCCGATCTCGCGCGCAATTACGACGTCGTGCTGCTCGATCCGCCCCCTGCCCTAGGCACGATCAGCCTGGCGGTGATGCAGGCGGCCAATGCGCTGCTGGTGCCGATGGCCGCGACCACGCCCGATTTCTGTTCGACCGTCCAGTTCCTGTCGATGATGGATCAGGTGCTCAACCAGCTGACCGGGGCGGGCATCGAGGTCGATTACCAGTTCGTCCGCCTGATCTGTTCCAAGTTCGACGGCAACGACCCCAGCCATGCCATGGTCCGCGCGATCATGGAGCAGAGCTTCGGCCCCGCGCTCCTCCCCGTCCCCATCCTCGAATCGGCCGAGATCAGCCATGCCGCGATGCGGATGATGACCGTCTATGAGCTGGAAAAGCCGATCGGCACGCCCAAGACGCACAAACGCTGCCGCGCCAATCTGGACGAGGCGATGCGCCAGGTCGAACAGCTGGTCCGCCAGAGCTGGGGCCGGGTCGAACCGCTGAGCGAGGAAGCGGTGATCCATGCCGCGGCTTGATCGGCTTCCCCTTTCCTACACGACAATGTTCTGCCTATGTTCCAGGCGGGAGGCATAAGATGGCGCGTAAACAATCCGATTATCTGGCGGCCCTGCTGGCGGAGGAAGAGGGCGACGCCCCCTCCCCCACCCCGGCCCGCGAGGCCGTGGCGGAACGCAGCCGGGGCACGACCCTGCTCGGCCGCGAGTCCGCGCTCGCCCGCGTCGCCAGCGGCGAGGTGCGACAGGTCACGCAGCTGCTGCTCGACCCGGCGCGGGTGAAGATCTGGTCGGGCAATGCCCGCAACTACGACCTGCTGACCGAGGCGCATTGCCGCGAGCTGATCGACTCGATCATCGCCGAGGGGGGGCAGAAGGTCCCCGCCGTGGTCCGCCGGATCGAGGGCGATCCCGATCATGATTACGAGGTGATCGCGGGCACGCGGCGCCACTGGTCGATCAGCTGGCTGCGCGCCAACAGCTATCCCGACATGGTCTTCGTGGCGCAGGTCGCGCAGCTGGACGACGAGGCCGCGTTCCGCCTCGCCGATCTGGAGAACCGGGCGCGCGCCGATGTCTCGGACTATGAGCGGGCGCGCAACTACCTGGCCGCGCTGACCACCCATTATGGCAACCACCAGACCCGCATGGCCGAGCGGCTGAAGCTGTCCAAGGGCTGGCTGTCCAAGATGCTGAAGGTCGCCGCGCTGCCCGACGAAGTGGTCGCCGCCTTCGCCTCGCCGCATGAGGTGCAGCTCAAGCCCGGCTATGCGCTGGCGCAGGCGATGCAAGACAAAAGCGAGGCGTCGGCCATCATGAGCGTGGCCCAGTATATCACGCGCCAACAGGCCGAGCGGCGCGAGGCGGGGCAGCCGCCCATCCCGGCCAGCGAGGTGCTCCACCGCCTGCTGACCGCGCGCAAGATGATGCTGGGCGAGGACGGCGAGCCGGAGCGCTACAGCTATCACAACCGCTATGGCCGCCCCGTGCTGTCGGTCCAGTCGGCCAACCGCCAGGGCGTGACGGTGCGGCTTCATGCCGGATCGGGGGCGGATGTCGAGGAAATCGTGACGGCGCTGCGTGGTGCTTTGGCGCATCTCGAGCAGACGGGCAGGGGGCTTCAACCCTGATGTTTCCCCGGGGAAACACGCTTGCCCGCTCACCTCGCATGTTTCCCCGGGGAAACATGCGCCGGGACATGCGCGCATGAGCACCAAGCCCAAGGACGGATCGGCCGAACAGTTCGAACTGTTCCTGCCCTATCTCGCCGACCTGCCGCTGCGCGACCAGCGCGAGATGATGGAGCGGCCTTTCTTCAGCCTGGCCAAGTCGAAACGGGTCAAGCCGATCGACTATCGCTCCCCCGATGGCAAGCTGTGGGTCCATGTCTCGGGCAATCCCGATTATGGCATGGCGACGATCTGGGATGCCGACATCCTGATCTATTGCGCCTCGATGCTGGCCGACATGGCGCGGCGGGGGATCAACGACGTGCCGCGCAAGCTGCACCTGATGCCCTATGATCTGCTCCGCGCGATCGGGCGCCAGCCGACGGGGCGTGCTTACGAGCTGCTCGGCCAGGCGCTCGACCGGCTGGTGTCGACCACGGTCAAGACCAATATCCGCGCCGAGAATAGGCGCGAGGCGACGTTCAGCTGGCTCGACGGCTGGACGCAATTGGTCGACGAAAAGACCGAACGCTCGCGCGGCATGACGATCGAGCTGTCGAGCTGGTTCTATGAAGGCGTGATGATGACGGGCGGCGTGCTGTCGATCGACCGCGCCTATTTCGACATTTCGGGCGGCCGCGAACGCTGGCTGTACAAGGTCGCGCGCAAACATGCCGGCGGGGCAGGGGAGGGGGGCTTCGCCATCTCCATGCCGACCCTGTTCGAGAAATCGGGGGCGGAGGGTCAGTATCGCCGCTTCAAGTTCGAGATCGCCAAGATCGCCGAACGCAACGAACTGCCCGGCTATGCCCTGACGCTCGAACAGGCCGAGGGCAAGCGCGAGCCGAGCCTCAGGATGCGCAGGCGGGCGGAAGGGGAGGGGGCTGGCCCCGCCGTCCCTGCGCCCCCGAAAAAGACCAGGGCCAAGGCCGCCCCCCCGCCCAAGGCCCCGACGCCGGAGGACACCCCCGTCGATCACGACATGGATGCCAGCGGGCTGATCCGTCGCAGCGTCAAGAGCCTGTCGACCCGCTCGACCTTCGGAGAGATCACCGACGCGACCCTGGCCCTGCTGCGATCCGAATGTCCGGGCTGGGACTATCAGACGCTGCACGCCGAATTCAAAGCCTGGGTCGAGGGCGATCCGGCCCGCACGCCGGTCAGCTATCAGAACGCCTTTATCGGCTATGTGCGCCGTTTCGACGCGAAGAACCGGCACCTGCTTCGCTGACGATAGGGGAGGGGGGCGCGGCAATGGCGCTCCCTTCCCGCCATTTCGGCCGCTGGAATTGCGGCGCAGGAGGGATGCGCAGCGAAAACGCGTTCCCGAAATATCGCGTGTTCGATCGTCGCTACGATCGCGTGTCCCGGCGGGTCGCCACTTTGAACCTCACCATGCGGGATCGGTCGAAAACTGATTCAATCCGACCCGCTCCGACGGCGTCCGTCCCATCTTTTCGATATATCGGGAACGGGCAACGATACTCCCGGAACGGTCGGGCGATACATCGGGAACGCTCATCACGATATTCCGGGAACGCACATTCGATATGTCGGGAACGCGAGGGACCCAAAAAAGCGAGCGAATTCGGCATTTTAGCCTGTGGAAAACACGGCTTAACCCTTTAAATCCCTTCTAACGCTCTAACCCTTGCGGATATGTTTTTTGAGCTTTTTTGAAGAGCTTGATGAGTTTTCTGAATCAGTCGCCTTTTCGCTTTGGGTTTGCTCCCTCCCGATTCACAAAGGGCCATGCCGATCGCACGCGAACATCGCTGGCTTTACCCGATCGACTGGCGCGAGCTGTCCGCGCTGATCCGCTTCGACCGCGCCAAGGGGCGGTGCGAGCATTGCGGGCGGCCGCACGGACGCGACATCGTGCATCTCGGCGACGGAACCTGGTGGGACGACACCCGCGCCCGCTGGCGCGACGGCCGGGGCAGGGGGGTCAAGGCGCTGCCCAGCCCCACCGCCATGATCCACGCGCAACCGGGCCTGGCAGGCATCGCCCCGCCCCTACCGTTCCGCCGAACCCGCGTGATCCTGGCCAGCGCTCACCTGAACCACGACCCGGGCGACAACCGGCCGCGCAACCTGGCGGCGCTGTGCCAGTCCTGCCACATGCGGCATGATGCGGGGGAGCATCGCAGGCGCCGGTTGCGGAATCGGTTCCGGGGAAGCGCCATTCGCGATCTTTTTGCCTGAGCGAGTGGGGATTTCCTTGCCGCCCTGTAAAGATAGGGAGACCCGCAAAATTCTCTACAAGCAGCCGCTGAGGGGCTTTCGCTTCTTTCGTGTCCAATTCGAGGTCGCCTGCGTCGCGGCCAAGGGCGGCTGGCCATCGATCTGGCGGTCTTCCGATCTAGGGGTTTGATCCCGGCATTTGATGGTGCATCGTCGTGGCAAGCGTAGAAGGATGCACTATGGGGCAGTTCTACACGGGAGCGCCCGCACGACAGATGCGGTCCGTCGAGCGATACAGCATAGTCAAGAAAGCCTGAGGGCGTTGGCCAAGCGCCCCGGCATCAACCAGAAGACCGTCGCGAAGTGGAAGAAGCGCACGGCAGTCAAGGACTTGCAGACTGGACCAAAGGATCTTCAATCGACGGTGCTGACTATCGAGGAGGAGGTGGCCATCGTTGCGTTCCGACGGCCTCCCGCACAGAATTCCTGATACTCCCCTTTTCCGCCGAAGGCCGCGCGTTGCGCCTTGATGTAGGTGCTGTCTATCGCCGTACTCTTCGCGACCACGCCAGCATCCACCAGCCCGTCCAGCAGCTTGAGCCAAAAGCCACGGCGCAACCAGCGGTCGAAACGGTTGTAGATCGTCGTGGATGGCCCGTAATCGGTCGGGCAGTCGCACCAGCGGCAGCCGACCTTAAGCAGATGCACAATCCCCGAGATCACCCGCCGATCATCCACTCGCCGCCCACGCTTCATCCGACAACCAGAACAGCGCCATGCTTCACTCCTCGTGATCCACACGCCAGTGAATCAGGAAAACCATCATTTCTCGAGATGCTGATTGGGTTTGAACCCTCAGATTGCACCATCAAATCGCGGGATCAAATACCTAGACGCTGTTATGAACCTCCGGCGAGCGCGGCAGCGTGCTTCATCATGAGGCATGCGAAGGCGACGACATGAAGTGCCGCAAGTGTTTCTGCGTTGCGTTCGTAATCTTTAACGAGACGCCTGAAGCGGGTCGCCCATGCGAATGATCGTTCGACGACCCAGCGTCGTGGCAAGATGACAAAGCCCCGTTTGGCCTCGGGCAGTTTGACGACCTCAAGTGCGATGCCGTGTTTGGCTGCGGCGTTGGCGGCTCGCTCGCCGGTATAGCCCTGGTCGACCCAGGCCAGTTCGACGGCATCGTCGGTGACGGCCTGTATCGTCCGGGCAAGCCGTTCCACCTCGCCGCGATCCTCTGCATTGGCCGGCGTTACGTGGAGTGCCAGCAGATGACCCAGCGTATCGACGGCCATGTGGATCTTCGAACCCTTCTTGCGTTTGCCCCCATCATAGCCGGCACGTTCGCCGCTTTCGGGCGTCGAGCGTAGCGTTCGGCTGTCGATGATCGCGGCGGTCGGCTCGGCCGCGCGTCCCGCCGCCAATCGCAGCACCGCGCGTAGGTCATCGACCAGCGCTTCGAAGCAGCCTGCCGCCAGCCAACGCTGCGTCTGCTGGTACACAGCCGCCCAAGGTGGCAGATCGTTCGGCATCCACCGCCACGGCGCTCCCGTCTTCACGATATAGCGCAGACCGTTGAATACCTCGCGCAGGTCGTGCTCCCGCTAACCGGCATCCTCGCGCTGCAACAGCAGGTACGGCGCAACCAGCGACCATTCCTCGTCGCTGACGTCGGACGGATATGGCTTGCGGCAAATGCTCATCCAGTAACGGATGAATCAGGCCCCCGCCAAGTCCATAACAGCTTCTACAGATTAACTGGGCTTGACCACCGTCAAATGCCGGGCGTCAGCATGGACCGGAGCCCGCGCCGGCGCTTTTGATGTTGGCAAATCGTCAGGAGATTCCTGGTCTGTTTCGGTTCAGGTTGAGTCCAGTATCCCGACCGCAATCTCGGCTATCATGGACAGCGATATTTCGTTTTAAAGTCGGATTGGATATTCCCTATACAGGAACAGGTGCCGCCACCTGTTGATTATAGGGCAGGCGCGTGCAGAAATTAAATCTGGATTGAAGAAAGATATGCAATTTTCGAGAAGAAATTTTCTGCTGACGCTGCCTGCGCTTGCTGCCGTCGGGGGGCATGTCCGATCAGAGTCTTCTAGTTCCGATATAAGGCTGCGTCCAAACATGTCGGGAAATGATGATTCCCCATATATTCAAAAGGCCCTTGATCATGCTCTCCAAGGTCAGAGGATCATATTAGATCGAGGTGTTTATAATATTGGGAGTACAATTTTGGGGCGTGGTGATATTAGTATTATCGCCAATGGCGACGTCTTACTAAAAAAGAAAGCGGGTAGTGCCGGGCACATAATTGATTTTGTTGGACCATATAGAAATATAGATATATCAGGAATTTCATTCGACTCTAATATGATTGATAGCGGAATATGGCTAGAAAATGTTCAGAATGTCAAAATAGGTAATTGCCAGTTTAGCAATCATCCATGGTGGGGGATCGTAATCGGCACAAGGCAAAACAAGTCGAGCGCAATAGCAAACAGAAAAATTGTCATTGATGGCTGCGTATTTGAGAATTCTAGTCAGACATATGAACATGTTCTTGTTTTGAATAGCGAAAATGTGGCGATATCAAGGTCATCATTTTCAAATTCCGTGGATGGTATTGGTATTGGGTTATATCAAAACTGTTCAAATATACTCGTGGAGAAATGTAAATTTTCAAATTTAAAAACTGCATCATATTATAGCTTATCTTGCAATAATATAATTTACTCTAACTGTAAGATAATTGATACGGATACTGGGATTCAGGGTTCCAACCTGTCGGACAATGGTAGTTTTGGATATGAAAATAGCAAAGGATTGTCAGTTACTAGGTGCATATTTAGTAGAAATCGTGATGCCGGACTTATATTAGGAGCAGTTAGCGGAGCATTAGTCGAAGATAGCATTTTCTTCGGGAACATGGGCCCAGCCATCATCGTGAATGGCGGTGGAATTTCCGTTCACAAGGCAAGTAACGGAATTGTTGTTCGTCGAAATATATTCGTTGATAATAATGCCAATGATTTGCCGTCGATCAATGCTCCTGCGATATTGTTTGCGGGAAGCGGTGGCGCAATGAACATGGACGTGATCGACTGCCAGTTCGAGGACCGTCGTGCCGTCGCTCGCCAGCGCTATCCGATCGCTTTTGTTGGACCGCATCGCTGGTCGGGTGTGCGCGTTTCCAACTCGCGGCTACTGTCTTACCGAGGCGGATTGGCAATCGGCAGTGGCGACCGGGCCCAGCTTCAGGGAATTACCATAAAAGGCGGGCAGTTCAGCAGCAACGGGCTTCCCGCTGGTGTGTCACCCGTTCCGCAGTAAGTTGGGCTCTAGGCGGCGAGTGGTAGTCGGGATAAGGGCGTCAACGATATGGTCGCTTCCCGTTTTCAACTCATCTCCATCGTTAGCGAGCGCTTCTTCGAGAATGGGCATGGCCGATGAGCGGCATGGCCATTCTGTGCGCCGTCCTATCGTTGCTGTCGGGGCTGATCGGGTTCAAGTTCGCCAGCGAAGCGGACATCCATTACCTGCCAAGCTATATTATCTCGCTATCGATCACCTATGGCATTACAATGATCTGCACCGTCGTCGCGGTACGGGGTAAATCGCGTTACACGGTCCTTGCGGCTCAGAACGTCGGTACGCTGCGCATGTCGACCCGCGCGGTGTTGGCGACGGCAATGTCGATTGCAGCCGCATGCATTGCCACCATCGTCGCATGGGTGAGCCATGGCGGCGCAGCGGCCCTGCTAATGCTGTTCCAAAGCGCTATGGTTGGGGCGCAGTTCCTGAGCTTTGACGCATCCAATATAACCCAGCTCACAGACAATCGGCGGTTCTGGCTGATCCAGACGGTCGGAGCGTTCGTCCGTTGTCTTGTCATCGCAACCGGATATCTTGCACTCGGACCGAGCTTTCATGTCTTAGCTTTGTCCGGCCTCCTGGCCGCGTTTGCGATTGCAGGCTGTTACCGGGTGGGCCCGGACCAACTCGTCCGTCGTCACCTGTCGTTACGATTGGCCGCACGTTATATTCGACATGCAGTGGGGTTGGACCCCTTGTTGCGTTCGGGCAAGTCGGTTTCCGAACAGTTGCTGATCAGCAGCAGTGCGCTGATCGCCCAGCATGCTGCTTCGCCTGCGATCGGCGAGGCCGCGTTGCTTGCGGTGCCGTATCTCAATGCGGCGATGGCCGCGTTCCATCAGGCGTTCAACCGTCTTGAGGTCGGGATATTACGAGGCACGTCGACCCGACGTACCTGCCTGCTGACGGTGGGGGGCCTGTTCGCCTTGGCATTGCTGGCATATCCCCTGCTGCGCTGGGTTCCGATCCTCGGCCATATCCTTCCACATCCGGCGATCGGCGATGGTGAGGAACTGCGCATCACGTTGGCACTGGGCGCTGCCGCGTTGCCGTTGGTCATGGGCTATGGCATGGCGGACATGCTTCCATTCCCAACGCTGACGCGCTTGGTGTTCGCAATCCTTGCCGCCTGGGTGATCATGCTGGCGACGATCCTGTCAGTCGGGCAGCTCGTGCCGAGCGCGTTTCTGGCAATAATGGCGACCCCCTCCTTGTCCGTAGGGATTGGGTTTCTTTGTTCCCGTGCTTATCGAGGCGCAGGTCCGTTACCTCGCGTGGCGGATGGGCCGCTCGCGCTGGAGATAGTATCGCCATGACCCGAAATATCGTTCTGTTGTTCATCCTCGGAACTATCATGATCGGTATCGTCGCCCCGGTCATCGCAGTGATGATGGGTGTCCAGACCGACATCTATCAGGACTTTCGCGGTTTTGCCCCTTCGGCAGCGGTGCTTTTTGCGACCGTACTGCTGGTCGTCGTTACCTATTCCATCTGGAACAAGGGCGAGCGGCTGCCGGATCGGCGCTTTCCGGAACTGAATTCGATCCAGTTGGCGATCATCGTGGTGATGCTGCTCGTGTGGACTTCGGCGTTCGTTGCGTTTGGCGGCTTAAGCTATCGTGTAGAAGACGTTTCGGTGGGTATCGCTGGCCGCAATCCGATCCTCGTAATCGCGCAATCGCTGACGAACCTGATGATCATCATCAGCGTTGCCAGCCTGACATTGACCACCCATAATCCGATCCGGCAGGGCCTGATCTGGTTGCTCAATCTAACCTTCATCGGCGTGATTGCGGCATCAGGATCGCGCGGGCTGCTGCTTGCATGGATATCGACGCTGTTCATCGCTCGCATCATGCGGAAATCGCGGATCGGCGTTCCACCCGCGCCCGGTGAGCCGGAGCGGACAGAGGCACCAGATTTCCTGCGCGAAGTGGTCCGCCTGCCGGTGATCGTGGCATCATCAGTGCTGCTGTTCGGCTTCGGGGTTTGGGGCGCATTGCGGGACCAATATAACGATGTCGGATTTTCCCTCCTGTTGCGAGTGTCGGAACCTTATTGGTATATTGCGGCCGATACCAATGCTGATCTCGGGAACCATCCCTATGTCCTGGCGGAATCGTTTTGGCGTATCGTGACCATACCTGCCCGATGGTTCGGCTACGATCCGGGATCATCCATTGAGGGTCAGGAATATATCCTAGAGAGATACCTGGGCATTCCGTTTGTCGAGGGCGTGTCCCTTCCTATTACACTTATTGGCGAAGGTTATCTATTCTTCGGACCACTCGGCGTTATCATATACATGTTTCTGGGCGCGGGGATTGTGATTTCAGCATTTAAGCTGATTGAGCGATTGCCGTTCAGTGCGCGACAGATATACTGGGCATTTATAGCGCAGTTTGCGGCAAAGATCATCTTTGCCTATGCGCGTTCGCTTAGCGGTCTCTTTCTGGTGGCGTGGTATGAACCCATGCGGGATTTCGTCATTCTGACGCTCCTGCTCTATCCTTGGCGCACCCGGATCGGAGACGAGACGAACGATGCGAGGGAGGCAGGTCATCATGCATACCCTGTCTGATCTGCCAGATTTGCTACCCGATCTACGATTACTGGTGATTCATGGTGAAGGTCGGGGCGGCGGTGAGCGCGCAGCAGCAAAGATCAACGATGCCTATCGCGCCAGGGGCCGTACGATAGACGTCATCGGATCGGGAAACCGGCGGGCGTTGAAGGCGGCAATACAGGCGTTGCAAGGTGTCCCAGGGACGCTTGTATTGTTCAGCGGCGGGATGCGCGACCTGCCCGGCGCGCTCGCCGCCCGCACGGCGGGCGTGGGATTCGCCGCCTACTTTCAGGTGCCGTATCTGCGCAGCTTGTCGATTTCCGATCCTGTCCATGCCAGTGCCGTTATGGCGATGGTCGGCTTCAATCGATTGTTCGCCCATCATATCTTCGTCAACTCCGGGCAAGGTTGGCCGCAATGGTTGCAAGGGCGTATCCTGTTGCCGATCGTCGATGCCGAACGTATCGTGCCGCATCCCGTGAAATGGCCGGTGGCGAAGCTGGTCCGCCTAGCTACGGCATGTCGCCTTTTCTCCGAACGCGGTCATGGTTCCAAGGATGTCAGTAGCGTGCTGCGTCTGATCGAAGAGGTACGCGCCCACAACCGCACGCAAGATGGCCAGCGGATCGAACTGGTTCACTATGGCGATGTCGATGCATATCACACTGCCTTGCTGGATCCGCATCGCGACGTTTTGGAACGACGCGGTTACGCCACCGACTGGTACACTGCCGATGCCCAGGTAAACGGCTATTTCTTCTTTTCACATTATGAAGGCTTTGGCCTTGCGCCGCTGGAAGCCACGAAGACCGGGTATCCGGTCTTCGTGAACGAGGGGTTTCCTCCCGAACTGCTTGCCTGTGGGCCTGTTCGCCGGATCGTGACGGGGGATATCCGTCGCCCGATCTTGGGTCAGATGGTGAGGATATGAACAGCGATCCCATACCGGTATATTGCGACCTGCTAGACCCCGACCGTTCGTCAGAATTTGCGGTCCCCCTGAAATTCCTGGAAAGTCTGGCGGGCCACCAGTCGATCGTCGTGTCTACCTTCGCCCGGTTGGATAATTGTCGGGCGCTGGACGACTGGATTGCGGTGCGGGGGCTGGGCGATCGATTGCGCTATTGCCTTCGGCCCTTTCGTTACAGCGCGATCGATGGACCGCGCGCGACCAAGTTGCGGCTGCTGATCGACGTATTGATCGCCCAGCGGGATTTTTTCCGTCGAACGCAGGATCATCCGGTCGTCGCCAAGATCGGTATGGTCCATTTCCTGTTCAATCTTCTGCCCTTGCTGGTACGGCGTAAACCGATGGTGATGGGGCCGGTCAGCGGGTTCGAGCTTTTTCCGTTGTCGATGGCATGGCCATTCTTGTCTTGGCGCGATCGCTGTTACTATAGCACGTTCAACCTGATGACCGCGCTGCTGCGGATGGTGTTCAGGTCGTTGGCCCGGTTCCGCCGGCGAACCATCATGATTTGCGCGACGCCGGGGGATCGCGACTATCTGGTCGGCGGCCGCCGCTCGATGGCGGTACGCACGCTGGTGACATCCGAAGTAACGATGCCGCCCATGCAGTCACCAGACAGTAGCGTACACCGGGAGATCCTCTGGTCCGGGGCGATGATCGCGCGAAAAGCTCCCCTGCTGGCGCTGGAAGCCATTGCGACGGTTCTACGCAGCCGCCCCGAGACGCGGGCGGTAATGCTAGGGGAGGGGCCGTTGCTGACCGCTGTACGTCAGCGCCACGCAGATTTACCGGAGGATGTCCGTAGTCGGATCGAACTGCCGGGGAATGTGCCCCTCGAACAATCGCAACGCCGTATCGGTGCGGCTGCCCTGCTCCTCGTCACGAGTTGGCGCGAGGTCAATTCCTTCGTCGTCTACGAAGCATTGGCGCAGGGCGTGCCGATCGTATCGATGCCAGTATCCGGTATGCGGAACACTGTGGGCCGTTTTGGCCTGCTGGCTTCGCCTGGTCGGGACCGCACCGGGATGCTTGCCCGGGCGATGATGGAGATACTGTCTGATCAGGTAGGCTATCGGGCCCGAGCCGATGGCGGCATCGCCATTCTCCAGCGTGAGGACTGCGACAACCTGAATCGCGCATGGTACATGGCCGGAATCGCAGCATGAACCGCAAACTAGTGCTTACAGTGACCCGGGGGCAAAATGGATTTGACGATGCGGGTTTCCCGGCAGCGTTCGAACGTGCTGGCTTCGACACGATCAATTTTGATGATCGAACCTTTTTGTGGTACGAAGCACACGGTCGTCTCGAGCGGATCGTGCGGCGGGCGCTGCGATCGCGCCAGCGCGACAATTTCAACCGCACTCTGCAGCGCTATATCGAAACGTGTCGCCCGGCTCTGCTGTTTGCGTTCAAGGGGGACGCCATCAGTGTGGCGACCGTCCAGGCCGCTCGAAACGCTGGCGTCCGTATCGTCTTCCTGTATCCCGATCTCGAACCTGCCGTGCATGGCGCGACCTATCTGAATGCGATCCGCCAAGCGGACATGTTCCTCCATACCAAGCCGAATCTGACCGAGCATTTCCAACGGACGATCCGTCCTGATGCGCATTTTCTGTACCCGGTCTATGATCCAGCCCTCGTAATCTCCCCGCGGGAGATGCCGACGGAAAGAGGACTATTGGTCGTAGCGCATCATTCGCCCGGCAAGGCGGAGCTGATCCGGCAGATCGCCACCGTTGATCAGTTCGACATCAAGATTTACGGCAGTGGCTGGGGCACGGATTTCCCGGCCAATGTCAAGCTGGGTGGGCCCTTATTCGGTCCGATGGTGCGCGATATGCAACGGAACGCCACTGCCGTGCTGGGCCTGCTGACCGAACAACTGGCAAATTTCGCCGCAGGCGATACGGTAACTGCGCGATCCGTCCATGTCCCTGCCTATGGCGGCCTGCTGCTGCATCAGGCGACACCAGATGCCCGTGTCTTGTATGATAGCGATGAGCCGTTATTTGCCGACATTCCCACGCTTGTTGCCCAGATGCAGGGCCTAGTCGATAGCCCTGCCTTTCGCCTGGCGATGGCACAGCGCCAACAGGCAGCGGTATTGGCAAAAGCGACGTCGACCGATGACGTCGTCTCCCTCATTCAGCAGGTCTGTCAGCTAGTATGAAAATTGCCATCGTGTCTTCAACATTTCCCGGCAGTCGTCCTGGGGGCGTGCCAACCTATGTAGAAGGATTGGCCACCCATCTGGCCCATCCCGCAACGCCATTGGTGCTGGCATTGGGGGATGCGTTTTCTCCGAACGAAGTTAGCCTGGGGCCGGTGGAAGGGTTCAGATATCGTGCGCCCATCGTTTGGCTGCGCCTGTTTCTGGCATTGATCCGTTTCCGGCCGGACGTCATCGAGGTGCATAACGCGCCTGTAGGGCTGCCCCTGTTCCTGTTCTGCCGTCCGCGTTATTTCTTCCATGGTCCAGCGGTGCTGGAGGCCAAGGTCGAAGGAGCTTCTCCATGGCGACTGAAGGTGGCCGGGGCAATCGAGGCCTTTGTCGTTCGGCGGTCGCAGCGAATCGTCTTTGCGTCAAAAACCTTCCGCGATCTGTTTCGGCAACTGTATCCGGCGGTGTCGCCCGACCGTTTGCGGGTTCGCTATCCGCGGATGGTGTTTCCCTCAGCGCAGCCGCTTGCGGACAAGGGGCGCCATTTTGTCTGCGTCCGGCGATTGGTCGCCCGGACGGGCGTCGATCTGCTGATCGAGGCTTTTGGCAAGGCTGTCGCAGCTAGGCTACTGCCACCGGATATCACGCTACGCATCGTCGGGCAGGGGCCGGAACGTACGGCGCTGGAAAGTCTCGCCGCGATGCAGCCCGGAGCGGAACGGATCATTTTCGAGGGCCGTGTGTCGCTCGAGCGGCGCGACGAACTGTTCGCAACAGCGATCGCCCAAGTCGTGCCCACGCGAGAACTGGAAGGTTTCGGCCTGGTGGTGCTTGAGGCGGGAGTCCTGGGATGCCCTTCTCTTGTCACGCCCGTTGGTGCCCTGCCGGAGGTCATCGGCCTTCTCGACGGGTATGGCCTCGTTGCCGACCGAGAAGATATCCCCGCTGCGCTGGGCCGGCTTGCAGGTGCAGAGGCAGCGGGCGACCGAGCGAAATTGGCCGAATTGGTCCGCCGCCGCTTTGGGGCGCGTTGCTAGGTTCAGGACCTAGCAAATAGCCTGCGTGAGCGGTGGCGGGTCGATTCATTGGCGGCGGAGGAGCCACCGATGAGTGAACTGTTCTGGCTGACGGACAAGCAGATGCAGCGGATTGAGCCGTACTTTCCGCTGTCGCATGGCGTGCCGCGCGTGGATGACCGGCGGCTTACGGTCCGCCCAAGACGATCTACAACCGGTTTATCCGCTGGAGCGGGATGGGCGTCTTCAGCCGGATATTTGCCGGACTGGCGGCCGAGGGCGGACCACCGGATCAGCTGATGATCGATGCCACGCATCTGAAAGCGCACCGGACGGCGCGCCAGCCTGCTCAAAAAGGGGCTCTTTTCTGATGTATCGGGCGCACCAGGGGCGGCCTGAACTCCAAGCTGCACGCCGTCTGCGATGATCAGGGACGCCAGCGTGTCATGCTGCTCACCGATCGCGGCTACGACGCCGACCGGTTCCGCCAGGCGCTTGCCACCCGTGGAACTGCTGCCTGCATCCTGACGTTCTCCCTATTTTTATCCAAGCTGAGTGAGAGTTTTCCGGCCCTTTTGAAGCCCCCGGGCAAGGAGCTGTGACATGAAGAAGTCGAGGTACACGGAAGAGCAGATCGCCATTGCGCTGAAGCACGCAGAGATGGGCACGCCGGTGGCCGAGGTCATCCGGCCGATAGTCCTGCGTGGTCAGGTCATCTCTTTTTGAGAGGTTGGCACTAGCAAGGCATCGCCTTCGAACGCAGCCCATTGATCCGGCTTGATGGGCACGATCCGGTCGCGTCCCAACCAACGTGACCTGCGTGTCGTATAGGCTCGCACTTCATAGCCGAAACGCTCGACAAAGGTCGCTGGATCGACAGCAGAGCGTGTAGCGGGGGCAGTTACCTCGACATACAAAATTGGGCGTTCCCGACGGATAATATTGGCTAAGCTGTCAAGGATGGCTGCTTCATAGCCCTGCACATCAAGCTTTATGGCACTGATCGGACTTTTCACGTGAGCTTCAACGTAGCGCTCGGCATGGCGCACTTCTACATCGGTCGTATAGTGATCCGCTTCGCGCACGTCTTCGTTCAACAGGCTACCAGTGCCGGAATTATGCGCATTGAACACTGTCAGGGTTGCCATGCGGTCTTCCTCGCCCAATGCAACCGGATGAAGATGAACATTGGCGGCGCCGTTGGCCCGGATCAATGAATCAAAGGATGCGTGGAGCGAGGCGTTCGGCTCGAATGAATGAACGTCCAGAAAGCTACTGGCGCACTGAACCGCAGTAGTTCCCAGATTTCCGCCAATATCGAGTAACGCTCCACGACTTTGAGGCGCAATATATTTACACATCGAGCTCAGCAGCGTGTTCTCATAGCTACCCAGAAAATAGGTATGCCAAAAGACATATTCTTTGGTGTCGCCCACCCATCTAAGCCCATCCTGACGGATATCGAACGGGAAAGTGTTCCGGTTAGGTGAAAATGCCAAGCGGATCAGGCGGTGATATCCAGGAATGGTAACAAGGTTAGCTAGTGACCGCAATGCCACAGCAAGAATTGGCGGTGAGTGTGGCACAGCTTCTCTCCATATACATTATATTTTTACTTAGCGCCATTTCCAGTAACCATTGTTTTGACGGTACGCAGAACAATAAGAGCGTCAATCCAAAATGAAAAATTCTTTATGTAGAAGAAATCATAGTGCAGTTTTTCACGTACGTCTTCTACATTGGCAACATGCCCCTGATTGACCTGCGCCCATCCAGTTATTCCGGGTTTTACAATATGACGGTACATGTAGAATGCAATCTCACTCTCATACCATTTTGATAAAATCTCGGCCTCCGGACGTGGACCTATCCAGCTCATTTCGCCTCGCAAAACGTTCAATAGCTGCGGAAGCTCGTCGATCCGCGTGGTACGCAGAAATCGACCAACACGGGTGATGCGCTGGTCGTTATCTTGCGTCATCGCTGCTTCTCGGTGCTTTTGTGAAGCGACACTCGTGTGAGTCATCGTGCGTAATTTGAAGACGAGAAACGGCTTCCCCCGATATCCTATGCGCTGCTGGCGGAAAAGGACCGGGCCGGGTGAGCTCAGCTTGATGGCAGCTGCGCATATTATGAAAACGGGGAATAGCAGCGGCAAGATGATTAGGGCGCCGATCATATCGACAACACGTTTGACGTTCATATAGGCCGATACCGGCGACAGTGAGCCGAAGTTGGTCTCGCTCAAATGCTCGAGATCGACCTTGCCGGTTACGGATTCGCGCAGATGTTTGATGTGGTAGACCGGAACACCACGCAGGGCTAATTCGGCGAGCGCACGGTCCCAGCTGTCAGGAACATCGATCCTCAGATCGGTCACGACGGCATGCGCGGATTCCGGAAATTCTTTGGGGTTGTCGAACAATATCCAGGTAATCTGCTTATTTGTACGCAACTCACCAAGATCAGCAAAAGGCGTATAGGCAACGATGTACCGCGTCGAGTCACTTTTCCGGAATAGCGCCACATAGAAGGTTATCACGCTCAGTATGAAGCCGGTTATGAGGATAACCCGATTATACTCAAATCGGCCAATGATGAGCAGGGCGAGAATGATGCCATAAGACGAGGCAAAAGCAGGGAGAGTGTACCCTGTGCTTTCTACACCGGGATATGTGCCGACATTGCGCAAAATCCACGTCCCGATCAGGACTGCGGCAACATTGGCAATCAGTGCCTGATTGTGCAGCGCCAACGGAGCTTGCTCCGGTAGCGTAAGAACCCGGACTAGATAAGGCAGAAAGGCACTGACGCAAATTGCGAAGACCAATGAAAATGGTTTCCGCGAGGGCAGAGCGGCAGACGCGGATCGATGAGTTACCATTCTCTTGCCCAAATATGCGCTGACGTGGCGAAGTGACTATAGATGGTTCGGCACCCGAAATTGTACCCGAAAGGTACCAGGTTCGCGAATGTGGCCGGTATCGCGTCGGTCACGGACGACGAGCCGTGGTATCCCGTATGTCGTCTGGAGCGCGCGCATCCCATTGCGGATCATAATAACGATCGATCCGATTGCGAATTCGGGTGTTTAGCCGCCGCAGGGCCGGGCGATTGACACGTGCATCATCGGCAACACCGACAATGTCTCCCTGGCGTTCGATCCGAGCCGTGTCGATCTGCGGTCGCGTTACCTGCGCCGGTGCAGCCGTCGCGAACAGCAATGTGCCAGAACTGCCGATCAGGACGATACGAAGAAATGCCATGCATAGATTCCGAATGCTGCGGTTGTTCTGACGCCCTATCCGTCATGCCATATGAAGATGGACTACAGGCAGTTTGCCCTATCATTAAGCCGTTAAATTAGGACGGCCGTGATTATTTTCTCGATATTTCCGCACGCATAATCCGTCCCGACAGATCGTTCAAGTCGTCGGGTGTCGGCGCAGTCAGGGTTAGCTGCTGGCTAAGGCAGCCCGATGGCACGGCGAAGGATAGAGCGATTGATCCGTCCCCCCTTGGTAATGTGCTGCGCAGGAGTTCGGGGCCATCGGTGCAAGTGACAGTCCAATAGGGACGTTCTTTGTCGCCCCCCTGAACTGATGCGACCTGGGCTTGGAAGCGGTACTGACCTTGGGGGAGAACCTGCATCTGGTTCAGCAGCAACCCGCTCCTGCCACCGCTGACCTGATACTCGATTGCGCCTGGCTCAGCCAGGATCGAAAGACCTTCGATGCTCGTCCATTTCCAGTCAAAGGGACCGGGAAGCGCCGGCACCTGCTCGAACCGCGGATTGCGATTGCGATCACGATGAACGTTCGATCGCGTAGCGGCGTAATAGCGCCATGCCGCATCGATATTGCCTTGGGCGACCAGGGCCGCGCTCAGGGTCGCGTCAGCGGACGGTGGCACGGTGTAGCGCAATTGGTGCAGGCGCGCGAACAGGGCTGCGGCCGCCACGGGATCGGTCGCGTTCGCCGCAACATCTTCGATGAAGTTATTGGCCCATTCCGGCCGTCCGGCAAGCAATTTGGCCAAAGGTTCGCGGACGGCCGGATCGCCGATGGCGCTGCGCAAGATCGGGAACAGAATGCCGGGCGCGGCTCGTACCGTCGACAGTGCAATGTCGTAGTGGCGCAGGGCACCGGCTATGTTGTTCGCCGCTACCGCATCTTCGATAAGGAAAATCTGGGTGCGCAAATCGCGCCGCGATATGCGCTGCGAATAGTTGACGATCGCACGGCTGCGCCCCAGATCACCGCGCGCCAGAGCGTCAATCGCCAGCGTTGCGAGCGCCGAAGGGTTGAGCAACTGTCGCTCAAGGGCATTGGTCGCCAGGCGCCGAGCCTGGGGCTGCCCCTTCCCGGGCACTTGCGACGCCTGCAGAGCCTCGGCGGCAATCGCCTGTACGCGAGCATCATATGGCGCCAGTCGTAGGGCCATTTCCGGCGCCTTTCCGCGCATGGAATAGGCCAAGCTATGCCGGACGACGAACACTGCCAAAATTAGCATCGCGATCGCGATGCCGATGCGTAAAGGCCATGCCCGACCTCCGGCCATCCTGGCGCCCGGGCGCGTCATCACGTCCGGCTGTCGACCGACGCGTCGCCGTCCTCGCGACCATAGCTATAGCCATAATCGTAGCCGTAATTGCCTTTTCTCGGTTCCAATTTGGTGACAATTCCGCCCAGAATATGGACGCCGCCAATATCGAGCCGCGACAGACCATTCTGCACCAGGCTTGCCCGGATGCCATGCGATTCCACGACATAGGCAACACCTTCGACGCGGCTTGCAATCAGCGGTGCGTCGGCGAGACCCATGACCGGGGGAGAGTCGATGACCACATGGTCATATTGCATCAGCAAACGCTCGATTAACATGCTCAGGCGACCGCCGGTAAGCAGTTCAGCCGCATTGGGTGGGATCGGGCCTGCGAGCATGACCGAAAAGTCGAACCCATTCATCGGCACGATCAGATTTTCGATATTATCTTGACCGGCAAGATAGTTGCTGAGCCCAGCGGTATTGGGAACCATCGCCAGATGATGGACCGATGGCGAGCGCATGTCGCCGTCGACCAGAATGACGTGCTTTCGTGCGCGTGATAGCATCGTCGCCAAGGCCAGTGCCGACGTCGATTTTCCTTCGGACGGCCGCGTGCTGGTAACCGCCAGCGACCGCGGCACACCATGCTCTGTCGTGAATCCAAGGTTGGTCTGGATCGCAAGATAGGCGTCGACCAGCGACGACTTGCGATCCAGCAGCGCCTCGCGGGGGGAGGCGCCACCGCTGGTGCGGGGAACGCTGCCCAGCAGAGGAAGGCCGAAGCGCCGCTCGAGATCGGCAGGATCGGCGATAGTTTCATCGGCTTGCTCGAGTAAGAAGACGATTAGTGCTCCCAACGCCAGTCCGGCCACCAAGGCAAGCGCCATGTTGATGAGCAGGCGCGGGCTGGAAGGTCCATCAGGTATTGCAGCGGGATCGACGATCGACACGTTGTTGACGCCGATGCCACCGGCGACACCGATTTCCTTGTAGCGCTGCAGAAGGCCGTCATACAGCTGGCGGTTCGTATCAACGTCGCGCTGAAAAATATTATACTGAATGCTGCGGCGGCGCTGCTCGAGCAGATTATTCTTCAATCGCTCGACCTGATCGCGCAACGTCTGTTCGCGGCTGATGGCAGCCTGATACTGACCCGATACGTTCGACGAAATCCGGGCTTCCTCGCGCGCAATGCTACGATCGATCTGCTGTATTTGAGCCTGAACAGCACGGGCCGAAGGATATTCCGGCTCGAACTGGGTCATGAGGCGCTGATATTCTGCGGCAAGCGTTGCACGGCGTTCGCGCAAGCTGCTGAGTGTCGTGTCGCGCAATGCTTCTGCCGACGCTCCCTGGCCCTGCCGCGACCTTGCCCCCGCTTCGATGCGTTCGGCGGTGGCCTGCGCCAATGCCGCATTCAGCGCAGAGAGATCATCGGCAACAATGGACCGCTCGACACTGCGTCCACTAGCGTCGCTACCAGCTTGAGCCGGAAGGTTGATGATCCGCTGGCTGGACGCATATCCCACCAACTGACGCTCGCTTTCCTCAAGGCGACGCCGCAATTGCTCTAGGCGCCCCTCGAGGAAGGTGCGGGCGTAGGAGGTCGCCTGATACCGGCGTTCGAGCGACGCCTGAATGAAATTGGCGGTCCAGGCATTGGCGATCTTGGCCGACAATGCGGCGTCCGGTGTCGTGACGCGGAGATCGACCAGGCGCGACAGTCGGGTTGGCGAAACGGAAACATGGTCCAGCAGGATCGCCCCGGCGGCACGAACACGCTCGGCCCGACCGGCCGAGCGGAAGCGGTTGTCGACGCGAACGAATGCGTCGCCTTCCATGTTGTGCCCGAACATTTCGAAAAATTCGGGTTTGTCCGCCAATTGAAGGCTGGTGGCGACTCGTTCCGCCAGTGAGTCTGCGCGCAGCAGCCCATATTGCGTCTGATAGAACTCCTGATCGTTCGGGTTCACCTCGCTCTGGCGATCGCCGATTGTCGCCATCTGGTTGGTTTCACGGCTGATCTCGATCGTTGTCACGGCCGTGAACTTGGGAGTCATCAGAAGGGTAACGATGACGCCCAGCAACAGGCAGCCGATGACTGCGCCCAAGATGACGAACCGCCAGCGCATGGCGATACGCAGATATTGACGAACCAGCGGGACTTTTGCCGAATCCTTTTTCAAGGTCGAAGCAAGCGTCATTTTCGACGGAACCGTGATGGAAGCGTGGCTCATGTGATCCGTCTTAATTGAGAATAGCGACCAGCGGCGCGGCGATAAGCGGCGACACCGACACAAGGTCACGGAAGCGACGGCGTGCCGGTGAGTCACCGACGACGATCACATCGTTCGCGTAAATCGCGGGATCTGTGTAATTCCCGCGGCGAATGGCATCGATATTGTAGAGGCCCGCCATGCGGCGGCCGTCAACCGTGCGCAGAATGACGACGTCATCCTGCCGCGCAAATTCGGAAAGCCCCTTGGCCGACGCGATCGCTCGCATCAGGGTCATTTGGTTCGTTACCGGATATAGACCAGGTTCAACTACCTGGCCATCGACCGTGACGACCTGACTCACCGAACTCTTGATGTTCACCGTAACTTGTGGATTGCGAACATAGCGCCCCCGCAGCGAATTCTCGATCGCGCGGGCCAGCTCCTCTGCTGTCCGCCCTCGCGCATCGATTGTACCTATCAGCGGCATGGAGATGCGACCACTGGCATCGACCTGCATTTCCCGACTGAGTTCGGGCACGTTGAAAACATCGACACCGATCGTATCGAGGGGTCCGATCAGGCTTGGACGATCGGCGACGTTCAGGTCGGCGCGCATGGGTGATGGCAGCGCCGTGGCGCCTTGTACCACCGTCAGGTCCGACGATGATTTGATCTGTTCGGGTTGGCCGCATCCAGACAGTAGAAGAGCGCCCAGAAGCGACATTGTGACGCTACGCATACAATCCAGACGCCCATGAGATTAGAAAAACAGCCGTGCCTATAAGGCTGACATGCCATCAGGTAAAGTGCCGACGGCATGTGTGCCACGGGCAGATGCCCGCGATAGCGCGACGCCGCACACGCAGAGCAGCACTGCCATGCTGGGTGTACGCAGCGGGTAATCCACGATGCTGGCAACGCCGGTCATCAAGACGATCAAGGACGCGGCACGTCCCGCCAGTACGATCTGTGAGGGCGGCGGTTGCCAGACCCGGAACGATCGATGCGCGTACCATCCGATCCCCACGATCAGAAGAATGAGCGCGGGAAGCCCGCCTTCGAAGACAAGTTCAAGGAGATCGTTATGGGCATGATTGAAATAGCGGATCGACAGAAGATCGGCCGGTTCATAGCTGCGAAAGACGGTATCGAAACTGCCAAAGCCGCCACCCAGCGGGAAGAAGTCCCTTACCATCTGCAGCACGGTCGGCAAGGCACGCACGCGCATGTCGGATCCAGCGTCCAATTCGATTGCCCGATTGAGCGATCGCGCACGATCCTGCAAGAAACTTGCGGCCAAAAGAGCGATCGGGATGATGGCAATGCCGATTCGCATCCAGCGCGGAGAGGCCGAAAATGCTGGTCCAATTCCCCGCCACGCCAGCGTCAGCGCCCCGACGATCGCAATCAGGCCCAGCGAAAGACCGGCGCGGGACCCCGTGGCAAGGAGAATCAACAACAGCCAACTCGCCAGTAGCGCCGCAATAATGAGACGACTGATCGTCTTCGACGCGCCGTTCATGTACCAATGCGCGGTGAGGACAATGCCGGCCGCCAGCAACAAGGCATGGTGATTGCGGTTGGCGAGCAATCCGCCGACTTCGCCCGGAGTGTCGTTTATGAACGGGTTAGGAACTAGGCCACCAGAAAATTGTAGGCTGCCAATCAACGCGCTGACGATCGCAAGCCCCAGCAGCATGTGCAGCACGAGCGTGACACGCTTGATAGACACCATGCTCAACAACAGCAGCGCAGACAGAGGTACGATCGTCGCGAACAAACTGTTCAAGGTTGCGTCCGGTACCATCGAGAGCGGTCGCCAGCCGTTCAGTTCGGGCAATGTTTCGACGATCGCGGCATATTGACGATGGCCAGGTAGCGCGAACCACCATGACCCAGGTATCGGCAGCAGCTGAATGAATAGTATCAGCACGAATGCGCATGCCATCATTGATGGGCCAAGGATGCGACGCGGTGCTGGAACCGCGCCGCACAATATGGCCGCGCTTGCTAACAGGAGGGCGGCGGTGCGAACGACGGGCGCTCCCAAAGCATCCTCGCGCATCGACCCGCCGGCAATCCCTACAACTCCTATCAGCAGGGCAAGCAATAGCAGGGGGATGAAATCCGGGTTCTGCCGCCAATTCCTTGAGGGGGAACGTACTCGAGCGGTCTTCATTCCATCGTCCGTATCTGGCGGACCCTGCCTAGGCTCTTCTCCGCTATTGCGGATCAGCGACAAGGGGTAGCCTTTGAGAAGGACCGCTGCATGCCGGTTTTGTAGGAAAATGTCGACATGTTCGACGGAAGCGGCGCGCGATCGTCCCCTGGCAAGGCGGCTGATTTTGGCCGGACGGGTGTGGATAACCGTTTGTTCGTGAACGGATGTTTGTGGGTGCTGCGCTCGGGCGCACACTGGTGCAATCTTCCGGAGCGCTATGGCAAATGGAAGACCGTATACCGGCGCTTTAGTCGCTGGTGCCATGCCGGTGACTGGGAGCGGGTGTTCAAGGCGCTGACGGCGGATCGGGACAACCGGTATCTGAGGGAGTATCAGGAATTCTGTGCGGGAGGCCGTTATCGTCATCAGATGACGAACCGCTCGCCGAAGATGACGGCGAATTGGGTCTTTGCCTCCGACCACTCGCGGGGTGGACGTTTCCACTCCTGAGCGGCGGTGTTGAGTACGAGGTATAGCAGCTTCATCACGGCATCGTCACCGGGGAAGTGGCCGCGGGTCCGGACGGCTCTTCGCAGTTTCGAGTTCAGCGCCTCGATGGCGTTGGTGGTATAGATGATCCGGCGGACGCCCTCGGGAAAGGCAAAGAACGGGATCACCTGGTCCCAATGGCGCCGCCAACTCTGCGCGATCGCCGGGTGCCGCTTGCCCCAGGGACCGGCCTCGAAGGCGTCCAGCGCCGCCAGGCCGGCCTCGGCCGTCTCGGCCCGGTAGACGCTGCGGAGCGCCTGCGCGATCGGCTTGCGGTCTTTCCATGACGCAAAGCTCATCGAGTTGCGCAATAGGTGGACGATGCAGGTCTGGACGACCGTCTCCGGGAAGGCGGCGTTGATCGCCTCCGGGAAGCCCTTCAGGCCATCGACGACGGCGATCAGGATGTCGGCGACGCCGCGGTTCCGCAACTCGTTCATGACCCGTACCCGCCCGGTCGCGTGGAATGTCCAGCGTCACCTTCGACGTGCCCGTCAGCATCGTCTTGCGCGACGAGCCGTTGCGCCGGTTGCCGGAACCTTCTTTCTCGAGATGATCGTCGAGTTCAGCCGACAGCATTCGTTCCGAAAGCGCCTTCTTCAGCTCGTCGAGCAGCCCGTCCTTTGCGAACAGCTCCTGTGGGTCACGGCCAGCCAGCAACTGGTCCAGAACGTCCTTGTCGATTGCCATATCGATGGTCCTTCCTGTCCATCACTATGGCCTCCCGCACAGAATTCCTGATACTCCCGCGTTGCACGAACCCGTTCTGTTCCACCTCGCCAAGACCGAGCGACGGTTCGTACAGGCCGCCAAAGGTGTCGGAAAATACCGACCCGATGGCCTGGGGCTTCTCACCAGCACCATACGTGATTGCTGCCTCATACGGGTCAGATCCGGTCGCGCGCAGGTGCAGAGTGAAATATCGCCTGCCCAAATGCCATTCGCCCCGCGCGATCGACGGGGAGTCCTTGCCTTGAACCTGCCCGCTTACTCGCCAGCAACCTTGCAAGCCGGCGACGCCCGCCAGAACCGGCGGTACGGTGTAGGCCGGCGTCGCCAGCATGAGCATCACCGTCAGCACCACCATTCCCCATTCTCCCGGATCATGTGCAGATATGCTATCGTGGCTACTGGGATGCCAACCCCAAGTACCGCCTCGCCATCGTGTATCGCTTCTCAACTACGACGAATTTTAAGAACGCTTCCTCTTTCTCGATCCACCATCCCTGTGGGAACACTCCCGCCGTCTCGCTGGCCGTTCCCAATCGAGAGAGGTCTCCAAGTTGGCCCGGAACGTCATAGCGTCTTCAGATAATCCTCGAAGCGCTGCCCGTTTTCATGTCGGAAGGTGGCGCCAGTGCCGCTGATGATACCGATCCGGTCGACCCGGAAATTGCGGAAAGCATTTCTGGCTTCACACCAACCGGTAAGGAGCCAGGCTGAGTCGAACAGGGTCAGCCCGAGCGGCCGTACGGTGCGCTCGCTCTCATTATTCGATAGGTCAACATAGGCGATGCGGAGGACCAAATGTCGGCGTATGGCATCCCGCAACAGTGTTAGATGGGCCTTTGCGCCCTCGCTTTCGGATGTCTGCCTCGACACCGCGCGCAGCGGGAGGTTCGAGTAAGTCGCTTGCCGGGCTGGTTCCATCGACGCGGCAAACTTCGCCGATGCACGCCGCGCGGCGGCAGCCAGCGGTGCATCGCTCCGCGCCGCGATCAGCCGCATTCCCAGCATGACCGCATCCATTTCATCGTGATCCAGATGCAGGGGCGGCAGGAAATAGCCTCGTTCGAGCTGGTATCCGACGCCTGGTTCACCACGAACCGGCGCGCCCATGGCCTGCAACGTCACCATGTCGCGGTAGATGGTCCGCACCGACACGCCGAGCATCTCGGCAAGCGCGTCCGCCGAGATCGGGACTGACCGTCCGCGCAGGTGATCAAGGAGGGCGAAAAGCCGTAGTGAGCGCATGGGCAGGCCGTAGTTCCATCCTGACGGAAACTGTCAGGGGCATCCTGTATCTCGCGGTCTCACGAACGTCACCGTCAGGGAACATCATGACCGCAATTTGCTATGAGATCGTCACCTACAAGACCAAGGATGCGGACCAGGCAGACACGGTTCGCGACGACGCAAGGGCGCTGCTCGCCAGCCAACCCGGTTTCATCGCCTGGACGCCTTTCAAAGGTGTGGACGATGCGAACGCGCGGGCCGATCTGGTTGCATGGACCGATCACCATAGCGCACGTGTCGCAGCGCAAATGGTCGGGAACGCTGCTGAATTTGCCGACTTTCGTGGCTCGGTAGCGACGGTTGCGAGCATGGCTCACTACATCGCCCCGCCCCTCGACCCGCAGCCGGTCGTGGCAGGGAGCGGCATCGAGCTTGGTCGCTTCCGGCCGAAGCCCGGTGTCGAGGAAATCTCCATGCTAGCCGCCTATGAGGCGATGGTGTCCCGTCATCTGGGGCATCAGCCAGGGTGGCGGCGCCAACACCTCGTGAAGTTGCAGGATGGCACGTTCATCGATCTGGCCTTCGCCAGTGACCAGGATCGTGCCGAAGCGATCTGCGCCGGTTGGGTCGGAAATGTGGACTGTGACCACTTCCTCTCCATGATTGAGCCGGTCAGCATGGAGTTCGGCACGATCCTTTGAGCCGGTTGGTTGAGACCCGGCTTTCCCGATATTCGATCGCGATCGAGAAGGCCCCGGCCGTCTTGCTGGCCGTTCCCAATCGGCAAGGGTTGCGACCGTTGCAGTAGGCTGGCTTAGCTGCCTGATGGGCAATGCCGATAAAAAGTTGATAAGCCAACCTGTAGCAATTTAGTGATTTTGGCAGGTTTGTCTCCTGCCGCCAGCAGCTTCCGCGCGGAATCGATCTTGTCAGCTGTCATAGTTGGCTTGCGGCCTCCACCGGTGCCTCCCTTCGCCCGGGCTGCTGCCAACCCAGCGATCGTACGCTCCCTAATGAGCTCTCGTTCCATTTCGGCGACAGACGCGAGGATGTGAAAGAGCAGCCGTCCCAAAGGGGTGGCGGTATCGAAACCATCGGTCAGGGAGCGAAAGTCAATCTTCCGGTCGGAGAGACCCGCGGCAAGTTCGATAAGGCCCCGGATGGAACGACCAAGCCGGTCGAGTTTCCATATCACGAGCGTGTCTCCGGTGCGTAGGAATTGCAGAGCTTCTGCCAAACCCGGTCGATCAGTCTTCGCGCCGCTCGCCTTATCGGTAAACATTTTCTCGCAGCCGGCTCTGGTTAGCGCGTCCGCCTGCAGTGCCAAATCCTGGTCGATGGTCGACACACGAGCATAGCCTATCAGCATCTTGATTGTCCGTTGACGTTCTCGAACCGCCGTGCGCTTCGGCCTAAATCGCCGACACCTCATGAGCGTCGACGCGCCGCAAGGTCACGAACACCAGCACTGCGGACGCGCAAGTCACGCCAGCGAGGACGTATAGGAGAACCGCGAAGCCGCTCGCATAACTCTCCTTCAGTGCCTCGGCCGATGCACCCAGCCGGATGGCCCGGCCAAGGTCGCCGGTAACCAGATGCTGGGCCAAAAGCGGCCGGACCTGAGCGGAGCCGATCGTAAGCCGATCGAGGTGCCAGCGCACCAGGGCCGCCAATCCCGCCGTTACGCTGGCCAGCGCGATGCCCTCACCCGCGACCCTGGTGGTGTTGAAGATACCCGTGGCCATGCCGGCACGTTCCGACGGCACGACCGCGACCGACAGGCCGTCCATCAATCCCCATGGCAATCCGGCCCCCATGCCGATCAGAAGCATCGCCGGCACCGGTGTCGCGCCGGACCCGGGACCGCACAGCGACAGCCAGAGCAGACCTGCGCTTGCTACTAGCAAACCGGCCGCCGATAAGCTCCCTGCCGAGTGCCGACGCGCCAGCCGTACCGCCAGCGTCGGCGCGACCAGCATTGGCGCCGACAAGCCGAGCATGCGCACCCCTGCGTGGGTTTCGGTCATGCCTTCGACACCGATGAACCGCAGCGGCAGCAGAACTAGCAGCACGACAAAGCAGTAGCAGGTCGCGATCGGCAGCAACTGCACCCCCAGGACGCGGGGATAGCGCAAAAGGTTAAGATCGAGCAGCGGCGCCGTGCTACGGCGCTCTACGCGAACGAAAAGTGCAAACCCGCCAATGGAGGCAAGGAGCAGCCCTGCCATTGGCATGCTGGTCCAACCCCAGACCGGTCCTTGAAGGATGAAAAGGGTGAGGCAGGCGAGCGCGATGGAGAAGGTCGCTGCGCCCAGCCAGTCCATCGCAGACGATTCCGCTGCACGAGTTTCGCGCAGCGACCCCGCCCCGAGCAGAAGCGCAAGGGCCGCCACGCCCGTCGGCGCGGCGAACACCGCACGCCACCCGAACGCCTCCATCAGTATGCCAGCGACCAGCGGCCCAAATGCCAGGCCGATGCCGAAGGTGGTGCCCAGCAGGCTGAATGCCCGCGCGCGTGCCGACCCGGTGACCTCTTGCGCCAAGGCCGCGGTTCCCCCCGCCAGGGCCCCAGCTGCACCGACGCCCTGCACGGCGCGCAGCAGATCAATCCAACCGAGTGTCGGCGCCAAGCTCAGCATAAAGGAGGCGACACCGAACAGACCGACGCCTGCGATGAACACCCGCTTGCGGCCCCAGCGATCGGCCAGCGTACCTGCAGTCATCAGCAGCCCACCGAACGTCAGCATGAAGGCGTTCGTGATCCAGGCGAGCCCCGGCAGGTCGCCGCCCAGCAAATGCCCGATCGCAGGCGTCGCCACCGCTCCGCCGGAAAAACTCATGGGCAGGATGAGGGCGGCTGTGCACACCGCAGCCAAAGCGGCACGGGGGCGGGTGACGGCAGGATTACGAGATGAGCTGGTCATATGCGGGATACCTCCGCGCACCGCCTTATCTCACGAACCCAGGGCGATAATCAGGTCAGTTGGACTTGGTCTATATCCTTTTCGGCTATAATCTGCTGACGTGGATCATCTGCTCGGCATCACCAGCTTTGTTCGAACGGCGGAACTGCAGAGCTTCGTCGGCGCAGCTCGTGCGCTCGGGCTCTCGCCATCCGCTGTCGGTAAGAACGTCGCCAAACTCGAAGCAGCACTTAATGTGCGCCTTCTGCATCGCACCACCCGTCGTGTCCGCCTCACCGATGAAGGCGCGCTGTTCCTGGAGCGCTGCCGCCGCATTCTGGATGATCTGCGCGAGGCGGAGATTGCCGTATCGGACGCGGGGGCGATACCGCGCGGCACCCTTCGGGTCAGCCTGCCCACGATCGGCTACCGGTTTCTCGTCCCGCACCTGCCCGCGTTTTGCGCTGCCTATCCGCACATCGAGCTCGACCTGCATTGCAATGATCGACTGGTCGACCTGCTTGAAGAAGGGATGGATGTGGCGATACGCGGCGGTGAATTGGCCACGTCGTCGCTGATCGCGCGCAAGCTCGGCTCCTTTTCTTTCGTGCTGTGCGCGTCTCCTGCCTACATAAACACGTACGGCCAACCTCGCTCGGTCGATGCCTTGGCGACCCATGACGCCGTGCGCTTCCGCTATCCGGGCTCTGGGCAGTTACAGCCTTGGCCTCTCGAACTCGACCGACACCCGCGTACAGTCCTGGCATGCAGCAACATGGAGGGCGTACGCGCTGCGGCGATCAACGGTCTGGGCATCGCATATATGCCTGACTTCCTGGCGGCAGATGCCGTTCGGACTGGTGAGCTCTGCCACCTGCTGGAGGACAAGGTGCGCTCCGAAGGCCAATTCTCACTCGTATGGCCCTCCGGCCGCCTAGTATCATCGCGGCTGCGGGCCTTCATCGACTTTGCCACTGTCAACCTGTTCCAAGACCGTGTGGTAACTCAGTAGAATGGGCATGAGCGTCAGGGTTGATGGGCCAAGCCACCCATTCTCATAATGGCACCTTTTTGAGAAAGAGCTGGCCGTCTCGCTGACCATTCCCAAGGAAGAAAACCGCGCTCAGTTTTCAACCGTCCTTCTCGTTTGAAGACAGCCAGCATCGCTATTCCGCCGTGGGGGCGGCCTCATGTCGAGTACCCCGTTCCTTTAGCCAAAGTCCGAAGGTGCGCATGACCTCGACCACGGGTTCAAGAAGCGCGCCCTCGTCGGTCAAGGCATATTGGACGGTCACCGGCACGGTCGGAAACACCGTTCGCTCGACGAAGCCCGCCTCCTCCAACGCCCGCAGGTCGAGGGTCAACATCCGTTGCGAAATGGCAGGAATGCAGCGGCGCAACTCACTGAACCGCTTTGGACCATCGATCAGATAGGAAACGATCAGCAAGCGCCAGCGCCCGCCCAGAAGCCGCATGGCTTCTTCCACCGAGCATCCCGTTGCACTTTGCTTCATCGGCTCGAACCGTCGGTATAAAATCTGTTGCTACGCCACATAATGCTGCCTTCTTCAAAAAATGGCGCGACCACGTCAATCTTGGAAAGCCGGTGGCCATGGGCCCGACACTCCAAGGAGCTGTTTCGTGAAGCTGTACTACATGCCCGCCGCCTGTTCGCTCGCGCCGCATATCATTCTCCGCGAACTCGGGATTACCGCCGACCTAGTGCAGGTCGACCACAAGACGCATCGGACCGACGATGGCCGTGACTTCCTCGAACTCAGCCCGTTCGGCTATGTGCCGCTTCTGGAATTGGACGACGGCACGCATCTCCGTGAGGGTGCGGCGATCCTTCAATATCTCGCCGACCTCAAGCCGGAGCTGGGCCTTGCTCCCGCGAACGGCACGATGGAGCGCTATCGGTTGCAGGAGTGGCTGAACTTTCTGACGTCTGAAATCCACAAAGGCTTCATTCCGCTACTCTATGCGCGTCTCGCCGGAACGTACGGCACCGGAACCGCCAAACCCAAGCTCGAAGAGCGCTTTGCATGGCTCGACAACGTCCTTGCCGAAAACGACTATCTCATGGGCGCATCCTTCACGGTTGCGGACGCTTACCTGTATTCCCTGGTGCAATGGGGCCAGGCGGAGTGGTTGGAGCCGACCTACCGGGCAGACATCCATTTCGACACGTTGAACTATCTGAAGGCTTGGTATCTGCGCGTCAGAACACGTCCCGCCGTTCGCCGAGCACTCGACCTCGAGGGGCTGCGATGACGGCCGGATTCGACCTCTATCATCGACCGTCATGCGGAAGGACGCTTTCCCGAAATGCGATCGTTTTTGAGACGCCGACGAGCAATCCATCCGGTTATCCCGTCTGTTGGCGGACATACTCACCGAGGCCGCGCGCGCCGAGTTCGTCGTTGGAGAGGCGAGGGCCTCGCTTTAGGCGCTGATTTCCCAGTTTGCGGCGATCCAGCTTCGGCCCAGGGGGGACGGGCGAGGGGACCTTGAACACGCCGACCGGCTGTGCGGTGCGCGCCGGCTCAGTGTTGTTGCGCTTCGCGTGGTGCGGCTGCACGTGCTGGATCGCATGGGCGAGGGCCAGGGCGGCGTGGAGATGCTTGTTGTCGACCACCGGCGCCTGGTTCACCCGGCGCAACTTGTCGAAGACGGGATAGGGCAGTGCCTCGCCCTCGTACTGGATCTCGAGCCGACCGTCCGGATACTCGCAAACGTCGACCTTCTTTCGTGCGAGCCCATGTGCGACCAAAGTTGGTTCGAGAATGAACATCGCCTTGTTGTAGTGCAGGGTGAGGGCGCCGGTGACGGTGCGCTGCTCGCGCCATACCATCTCCGCCTCAAGGTTCTCGTGAATGGCCAGGGGTCGATGCAGATCGCGCGGGTCGAACGGTGCCTTGGCGAACCGTTGATTGTGCTGCGCCATGTAGGAGGGGAGGAAGGCGTTGGCTTGGTCGATGGTGTCGATGCGGTGAAGCCGCATTGCCTTGACGAGCCGGTCCTGCAGCGTCGCGTTGGCCCGCTCGACGCGGCCCTTCGCCTGCGGCGAGTTTGCGCAGATCAAGTCGATGTTCAGGCGGTCCAGCGCACGCCCGAGATGGGTCATCCCGTCGCCGTTCGCCGAGGCCGTGTTGTTGCGGAACGCGCTGTGCTTGTCCGTATAGAAGGCGACCGGCTTCCCGTGCCGTTCGAGATACGTCCGCGTCGCGCGCATGTAGGAGAAGGTGCTTTCGCTCTCGACCATCTCGAGGTGCATCAGCTCGCTCGTGGCGTCGTCGATGAACACCAGCAGCGTGCATTGCGGCCTGCGGTCCTCGAACCACCAGTGCTTCGAGCCGTCGACCTGGACCAGCTCACCGCGCCAGTCGCGCCGGTAGCGGGGCTGGTACGGGCGAGGGCGCCTGGCGGCACGGTCCTTCCAAAGCCCGGCTTCCATCATGATCTGCCGCAGCGTCTCGCACGACAGGCGGAGGCCATGGCGCTCGGCAAGGTACTCGCGCGCGAGCGTCGGCCCGAAGTCGGCATAGTTTTCTCCCACCAGCGCGACCACCTCGGCGCGGAAGGCATCACCGTAGCGCCGGTTGCTCGGCCGCCCACGCTTGCGCGACACGAGACCCGCAGCGCCTTCCTGTCGGAGGCGATCGAGCAGCCGGTAGATTTGCCGCCGCTGGAGGCCCAGCAGTTCCATCGCGTCCGCGATCCGGAACTCGCCGCGGTCGAGCCACATCAGCGTGTCGAACCGGGTGATGTCAGCAGCACTCATCGTCAGCACCGTCATACCATGCGCATCCTCGTTGCCGAGGAAGGCTATGACACCGGCGACCCGCCGACAGCACCAGCAGTGCTATCTCTATCTAGGTGTTTGATCCCACGGTTTGATGGTGCGATCCTTTCGTTGGAATGGAAGGATGCCGTATGGGACAGGTACGTCACGGAAGCGCCACGACCACGCACGCCGTCCGAGCAGCAATACAGCGA